>JACCDU010210581.1_pt1 | contig 33548 bp, 25 predicted proteins | sample 7446081 | NCBI WGS metagenome assembly JACCDU01 (sample SAMN15323447, study PRJNA562643) | freshwater metagenome | isolation source: river surface water | place: USA:Blue River Watershed | collected 2017-08-17
ATCGGTGGGAAACCAGCTCAGGAATTCATTCCAGTTGTGGGGATAGTCTTTCCCTGCAACCGGCGATAACATATGGACATCCATCCAGTTATTTTACACAAGTGGAGCTAAATGGATACCCCATATAAAAATACAGTTATGTCTTCTGCCTCCGATCCCGGTATCGTTGCCGTTCCCCTGGCTGCCCTCAAGGGCCGCGGCAGCGCCACGCGTCTGGCGCACCGCTTTGAAAAGGACGCCCGCGAACCCTTCGACGACGGCTGGCCGCAGGACAGTCAGCCAGACTCGCCGGTGGCGACCACCTGGGTCTGGGAAGACTGTAAATCCGCCATCACCCGCAACACCTCGCCCGACATCGGTTTTGACCTGTCCATCAACCCCTACAGGGGCTGCGAGCACGGTTGCAGTTATTGCTACGCACGGCCCTCGCACAGCTGGCTGGGTCTGTCGCCTGGGCTGGACTTCGAGACAAGGCTGATCGCCAAACGTGGCCTCAAAGACCGGCTGATCCAAGAACTGGCCAGCCCGCGTTACCGCCCCGGCGTGGTGGCGCTGGGCACCGTGACCGATGCCTGGCAACCGCTGGACCGCGAACTGCGCCTGACGCGCGAGGTGCTGGAGGTGCTCAGTGACTGCCACCACCCGGTGGTCATGGTCACCAAGGGCAGCGGCATCGAGCGTGACATCGACCTGTTGGCGGGCATGGCCGGGCGGCGGCTGGCGAGCGTGTACGTGAGTGTGACCACGCTGGACGCCGACCTGGCGCGGCGCATGGAGCCGCGTGCCGCAGCGCCCTGGCGGCGCCTGCGCACCATCCGCGCCCTGGCCAATGCCGGCATCCCGGTGGGGGTGAGCGTGTCACCGCAGATCCCCTTCATCAACGACGACATGGAGCAGGTGCTCGAAGCCGCGCGCGATGCGGGCGCCCGCAGCGCCTTCTATGTGGTGCTGCGCCTGCCCTGGGAGCTGTCGCCGCTGTTTCGGCAATGGCTGGCCCTGCACTACCCCGACCGTGCCGAGCGGGTGATGGCGCGCGTTACAGACCTGCGCGGCGGCAAGGACTACGACGCCAGCTTTGCCACGCGCCGCAGCGGGCAGGGGCTCTGGGCCGAGCTGATCGCCCAGCGTTTTGCCAAGGCCTGCCTGCGGCTGGGATTCAATCGCGAACGCCCGCAGCTCCATCTGGCGGACTTCAGGCCGCCGTCGCATTCGCGCCAGATGGGCCTGTTTTGATGACTGGCTTTGTGCGTTGGCACACCGATACGGGATCGGAGATTTATAAGATTTGTCATAGATTCAAATAAATCAACAAAAATGTCACCAAGAAACAATGCGCTGCTGGCGAATTTGCCCGATGTGGAATTCGAAGCGATGGCGCGTTGCATGGAGCTGGTTTCCTTGTGCAAGGGCCAGACCCTGTTTCGGGCCGGCGACGTTCCCGTGCATGTGCATTACCCGGTGGGCGCCATCGTGTCCATGATGAACGACATGCCCGATGGTTACTGTGTGGAGTCTTTCATGCTGGGCAAGGCCTGCATGGTGGGGGTTGCAGCAACCCATGGTCCGAGCTTTTACCGCGCCACTGTCAGGAGTTCCGGGCTGGCTTACCGCATGCTGCTGAGTGACCTGAAACGGGAGAGTGCCCGCTGCCCCAGCTACATGGCTGTGGCACTTCGGGCCATGAGGCAAATGGCCATGCAGATCTCGCTGACGATTGCCTGCGGGAAAAGACACTCCGTCGAGCAGCAACTCATCCGCTGGGTGCTGACCACGCTGGACCGCACCATGACGTCGACCATCGTGATCACGCATCAGGAGCTGTCGGAGATTCTGGGTTTTCGCCGTGAAGCGATCACCCTCACGTTTGGCAAGCTGGCCGAGCTGGGCTGCATCAAGATCTCCCGCGGCCAGATTGAAGTGCCGGACCGCCGCAGACTCGAGCCTTTTTCATGCGAGTGTTACTGGGCAGGACTGGGGCAGCCCAGGCCAGCCTGCCAGACGCTGCGCACCCTGACCTGACAGCCGCAGGTGGCGGCACAATGGCCCTCGAACAGAACGAACGAGGAGACCGCATTGAAAGAGCAACCCTATGGCTGGGTGGTGGTCTGGGCCACCTTTGTGTGCCTGGCGCTGATCTTTGGCGTGTCGTATTCGTTTGCGGCCTTCTTCGAGTCCTTTGCCGGCGAGTTCGCGGCGCAGCGCGCCGATGTGTCCTGGATCTTTGGACTGTCGGGCTTTGTCTATTTCGTGCTGGGTACCCTGGGCGGCATTCTGGCCGACCGCTTCGGCCCCGCCCGGGTCTGCGCCGCCGGCATGGTGCTGATCGCGCTGGGTCTGCTGGCGACCAGCTGGGCACCGGATCTGTGGATGGTTTACCTGAGCTACGGCCTGCTGGTGGGGTTGGGCATCGCCTTTGTGTACACGCCCTCGATTGCCAGCGTGCAGCCCTGGTTCACGCTGCGGCGCGGGCTGGCTGGCGGCATCGCCAGTTCGGGCGTGGGTGCGGGCACCTTGCTGGTGCCTGTGCTGGTGGCCATGGCGATCGGCCCCATGCCCTGGCGCGAGGCCATGCGGGTGCTGGCTGTGGTCGTGCTGGTGCTGGGTCTGCTGGCCTCCGCTCTGCTGCGGCGTGCGCCAGCGTCTGCCCGGCCAGGCGCGGGGGGGACCGCTTCGGGCCTGAGCCTGCGCGAGACCTTGCGCACGCCCACCTTTCGCTGGTTCTACCTGGCCACAGTGCTGGCCTCGCCAGTCATGTTCATCCCGTTCGCCCACCTGTCGGCCTCGGCGCGAGACCTGGGGCTTCAGGAGTCGCTGGCGGTGGGTCTGGTCGGGCTGATCGGCGTGGGCAGCCTGGTCGGGCGCTTTTCGATTGGCCTGCTGGCCGACCGCCTCGGCCGGGCGCAGACGCTGGTGCTGATGCAGCTGTCCATGGGCCTGTCGTACCTGTTGTGGGCCGCCGCCGGCGGCCACACCGCGCTGGTCATTTTTGCGCTGTGGTTCGGCCTGAGCTACGGCAGCATCGTCTCGCTGCTGCCGGCCATCTGCATGGATTACTTTGGTGGCAGGTCGGTGGCCAGCGTGGTGGGCGCGCTCTACAGCGGCGCGGCCGTGGGCAACCTGCTCGGTCCGGTGCTGGCGGGCGCGGCGTTTGACCACTCGGGCCATTACTTTGGCGTGATGGCGGTGTGCCTGCTGCTCGGGCTGCTGGCGACCTGGGCCAGCTGGCGCATGAAGGACACCGGTCGGGCAAAGTACTGAGGGGCAGCCCATGTGCACAGGCACAATGCAAAACCCGCATCCTCCTGAAAAGTTTGATTGATCATGGAAATCACCTCGTTTGACGACCTCTTGCGCATGGCGACGCAGCAAGCCAGCCTGCAGCGCCTGCTGCTGGTGTTTTGCAAGGCCGAAATGCCCGAAGACGCCACGCCGCAGCAAAAGGCCGAGTTCGAGGCGGGCGAGGGCGGCGCGCTGGTGCCGGTGGCCAGCGTCGACAAGTTCCCCGAGGCGCTGGGTTCCTTTGCCGGGCTGAGCGCCGAGGCTGCGCAGCATGGTCTGGACTGGGATGTGCTGTTCGTGGCCGCCATTGACCGGCAGGAACACGAGGGTCCTGAGCAGGTGGCCGCCGTGGACCAGACGCTGGAGGCCATGGTCTCTGCGGTCAAGGCCGGTCAGGTCGGCTCGTTCGTGCCCTTTGATGCGTCGGGTGCGGTGCTCGCGCTCGGTGGCTGAGCCGCCTTCAGTTCGCTTTCAGCTCGTCCAGCGCATCTTCGTACCACCAGGCCAGCGCCGACTCGTAACCTTCCCACACGCAGCCATTGCAGCCGCGCCCGCAACACGAGGTGGGCTCGGGCGGCGGCTCGCGAAAGTCGATGCCGGCCGCCTGCAGCCGCTCCTGAAACTGCGCAATGCCACGCCGCACGCTTTCGCGCTGGGCCTGGCCGGGGTCGTGGATCGGGTCGCTGTGGATGCACGGTTCACTCATGCCGTCATTGTCGCTGAGGCCGGTTTTCAGCCTAGCATGTCGGTGTGCGGCCCTGCCGCCACGATGTGCACCCGACCTCCGCGTCTGGCCGGGTGACCAGCAGGCCATCGCCTGTGTGACACAGGCCGGGCTGTTCGTGCCTGGGGAACCACAGCAGCTGGGCGCGCCAGCCGTGCAGGGAGGCCAAAGGGCGGGGGGCATCGTCAATGGGTGTCATGTGAGCGCCATTTTTGCGCAAGTGGCCAGCGGGGTGAGTGCCTCAGTTTGGGGCAAAATGCCCGGCCATCGGGTCGATTCGGTGGCCTGAAAAGTGCTTCAACAAGAACCATGAACCAGGGCACATCCATGACCTCCCCGCTTTTGTCCCTGCAGGGCATCGCCAAACGCTACCCCGGCGTGGTGGCCAACCAGGACGTGTCGCTCACCGTGCTGCCTGGCCAAGCCCATGCCGTGCTGGGCGAAAACGGTGCCGGCAAGTCTACGCTGATGAAAATCATCTACGGCTCGGTCAAGCCCGACGAGGGCACGATCCTGTTCAAGGGCCAGCCGGTGCACATCCGCAACCCGCAGGAGGCGCGCAAGCTGGGCATCAGCATGGTGTTTCAGCACTTCAGTCTGTTTGACACACTCACCGTGGCTGAGAACGTGTGGCTTGGGCTGGACAAGTCGCTGAGCCTGGCCGAAGTCACGCGCCGCATCGAGACCAAGGCCAGCGAGTACGGGCTGGACATTGAGCCTCAGCGCCCGGTGCACACCCTGAGCGTGGGCGAAATGCAGCGGGTGGAAATCATCCGCGCTTTGCTGTCCGACCCGCAGCTGCTGATCCTGGACGAGCCCACGTCGGTGCTCACGCCGCAGGCCGTCGAAAAACTCTTTGTGGTGCTGCACAAGCTGGTAGCGCAGGGCTGTAGCCTGCTCTACATCAGCCACAAGCTGCATGAAATCCGCGCGCTGTGCAGTGCCTGCACGGTGCTGCGCGGCGGCCAGGTGACGGGCGTGTGCGACCCGCGCGAAGAATCGAATGCCAGCCTGAGCCGCCTGATGATTGGCGCCGAGCCGCCCACGCTGGCGCCCACCCCGCGCACGCCGGGCGATGTGGTGTTGCAGGTTCAGAACCTCTCGTTGACCAAGGAAGACCCGTTCGGCGTGGACCTGCAGGGCATTGACCTGCAGGTGCGTGCGGGCGAGGTGGTGGGCCTGGCCGGCGTGTCGGGCAACGGCCAGCGCGAACTGCTCTGGGCCTTGTCGGGCGAGGATCGGCGGGCGGCGGCAGACAGCGTTCGCGTGGCGGGCAAGGCTGCCGGCCGGATGGGGCCGGGTGCCAGGCGCGCTCTGGGTTTGCACTTTGTGCCCGAGGAGCGGCTGGGCCGCGGTGCGGTGCCGTCCATGAGCCTGGCGCAAAACCTGCTGCTCACGCGCAAGGAGGCGCTGGGCGCAGGTGGCTGGGTGCGCACCGGCGTGCTGGCCGCACAGGCGCGGGCCATCATCGAACGATTCAAGGTCAAGGCCTCGGGGCCGGAGGCGGCGGCACGTTCGCTGTCGGGCGGCAACCTGCAAAAGTTCATTGTGGGTCGCGAAATCAGTGCGCAGCCCACTTTGCTCATCGTCTCGCAACCCACCTGGGGCGTGGACGTGGGGGCGGCCGCGCAGATCCGCGGCGAAATCCTGGCGCTGCGCGACGCGGGTTGCGCGGTGCTGGTGGTCAGTGAGGAGCTGGAAGAATTGTTTGAAATTTCGGATCGCTTGCATGTGATCGCCAGGGGGCGTCTGTCGCCTTCGCTGCCGCGCAGCGAGGCCACGGTGGAACGCATTGGCGAATGGATGAGTGGCCTGTGGCCCGATGCTGCGAGCGCGCGGGAGGTGCAGCATGCTGCGGCTTGAACCCCGTCCCCAGGCGTCCAAAGTTTGGTCCTGGGCCTCGCCCCTGCTGGCGCTGGCGCTGACGGTGCTGATCGGCATCGTGCTGTTTGCCGCTTTGGGCAAGGACCCGGTGCGCGGCCTGCAGATGTTCTTTTGGGAGCCGCTCAAAAGCACCTACGCGATTGGCGAGCTGATGGTCAAGGCCACGCCGCTGCTGCTGATTGCGCTCGGTCTGGCGGTGTGTTTCCGCTCGAACGTCTGGAACATCGGCGCTGAGGGCCAGTTCGTGATCGGCGCGGTCTGCGCCGGTGGCGTGGCCCTGCTGGCCGACAAGACCACCGGCGGCTGGATCATGCCGGCGGTGCTGGTGGCTGGCGTGCTGGGTGGCATGCTCTGGGCAGGGCTCACGGCACTGCTGCGCGACCGCTTCAACGCCAGCGAGATTCTGGTGAGCCTGATGCTGGTCTATGTGGCCATCATGGTGCTTAGCTACCTGGTGTATGGCCCCTGGAAAGACCCGGCGGGCTACAACTTTCCGCAGACCAGGACCTTCGAGAAGGTCACGCAGATTCCGCGCCTTATGAGCGGCTCGCGTGTCAACCTCGGGCTGCTGATGTCGCTGGCGGGCGCGGCTTTGCTCTGGGTGTTCCTGTTCCGCACCCGTGCGGGCTTTGCCCAGCAGGTGGGCGGGCTGGCGCCAGCGGCGGCGCGCTACGCGGGCTTTTCTTCGCGCAAGGCGCTGTGGATCGCGCTGCTTGTGTCGGGCGGTGCGGCCGGTCTGGCCGGCGCGCTGGAGGTGGCAGGACCGCTGGGCCAGCTCACGCCTTATGTGCCGGCCGGCTACGGTTTCGCGGCCATCATCGTGGCCTTTGTCGGGCGCCTGCACCCGCTGGGCATGCTGCTCTCAGCCGTGCTCATGAGCATGTTCTACATCGGTGGTGAGCTGGCGCAGTCGCGCATGGGCCTGCCCAAGTCGATCACCGGTGTGTTCCAGGGCCTGCTGCTGTTTTGCCTGCTGGCCTGCGACACGCTGGTGGCCTACCGCATCCGCTGGGGCGCAGGCTTGGGCGTAGCCCGGAAAGGGCAGGTGGTCTGATGGAAACGTACGCACTGCTGATCGCGTCCACGCTCAACGCCGGCACGGTGCTGGCGATTGCCGCGCTGGGCCTGCTCATCAACGAAAAGGCCGGGGTGGTCAACCTCGGCGCCGAGGGCCTGATGCTGTGCGCCGCCATTGCCGGCTTTGCCGCCGTGGTGCACACCGGCAACGACTGGCTGGGCTTTGCCGCCGGCATGGGCGCCGGGGCGCTGCTGGCCGCGGTGTTTGGCCTGCTGGTGATCTGGCTGGGCACCAACCAGTACGCCACAGGGCTGGCGCTGAGCCTGTTTGGCGTTGGCTTCTCGGCTTTTGCCGGCATCGGCTATGTGCAGGAAAAACTGCCCGAGCGCATGCAGCACGCCATCCCCTTGTTGGCCGATATTCCGCTGCTGGGTCAGGCCTTGTTCAGGCAGCACCCTCTGGTCTATGTGGCCATGGCGTTGTGCGTGGGTCTTATCTGGTTGCTGGACCGCACGCGCACCGGACTGGTGCTGCGGGCTGTGGGCGAATCCCCCGAATCGGCGCATGCGCTGGGCTACCCGGTGCGCCGCATCCGTCTTGCCGCCGTGGTGGGGGGCGGTGCGCTGTGTGGTCTGGCGGGCGCCTACCTCTCGGTGATCTACACACCGCTGTGGGTCGAGGGCATGGTGGCAGGCAAGGGCTGGATCGCGCTGGCGCTGACCACCTTCGCCACCTGGCGGCCGGCACGCGTGTTGCTGGGGGCTTACCTGTTCGGGGGCGTGACCATGCTGCAGTTCCATTTGCAGGGCGCCGGCGTCGAGGTGCCCAGCGAGGCTTTATCGGCCTTGCCCTATGTGGCCACCATCGTGGTGCTGGCGCTGATCTCCCGCAACCCGACCTGGATCCGGGTGAACATGCCGGCTTCGCTGGGGCGTGCGTTTCATCCGGGCTCATAATGCTTTTTTCTTTAACCAACCTTGTTCATTCGCAAAGGAACTGACATGACAGACTTCTCCAAGCGTTCGGTCATCAAGCTGGCGGCGCTGACCGCTGTGGCCGCCGCTGCCCTGGTGGGCTGTGGCAAAAAAGAAGAGCCCAAGGCCGAAGCGCCTGCAGCTGCTGCCAAAGCCGAACCCCTGAAGATCGCGTTTGCCTACGTTGGCCCGGTGGGTGATGGCGGCTGGACTTTTGCGCATGACAACGGTCGCAAGGCGGTGGAGAAAGAGTTTGGCGACAAGGTCGTGACCTCGTATGTCGAGAAAGTGCCCGAGAGCGCTGACGCCGAGCGCGTGATCCGCGACATGGCCGGCCAGGGCAACAAGCTGATCTTTGGCACCACCTTCGGTTACATGGAGCCCATGCTCAAGGTGGCTGCAGACATGAAGGACGTGAAGTTCGAACATGCCACCGGCTACAAGGGTGCCGACAACATGCGCACCTACGACAGCCGCACCTACGAAGGTGCCTACATGGCCGGTGTGGTGGCCGGCAAGATGACCAAGAGCAACACGCTGGGCGTGGTGGCCTCGATCCCAATCCCTGAAGTCATCCGCAACATCAACACCTTCACCCTGGGCGCCCAGTCGGTCAACCCCAAGGTCAAGACCAAGGTGGTCTGGGTGAACGACTGGTTCAATCCGCCCAAAGAAACCGAAGCCGCCACCGCCCTGATCAACGGCGGCGCCGACGTGCTGATGCAAAACACCGACTCCAGCGCCGTGCTGCAGACCGCCGAGAAGCTGGGCAAGCGTGCTTTTGGCTGGGACAGCGACATGACCGCCTACGGTCCCAAGGCCCACTTGGGCTCGGCCGTGATCAACTGGGGCCCTTACTACGTCAAGGCCGTGCGTGATGCGCTCGAAGGCAAGTGGGCAGGCAACCAGGCCGCCTGGTGGGGTGTGAAAGAAGGCGCCATCGATTTCGTGTCCGTGGCCGCCGATGTGCCGGAAGACACCAAGAAAAAGCTCGATGAGGTCAAGGCCGGTCTGAAAGACGGCAGCTTCGTGATCTGGAAAGGCCCGATTGTGGGCCAGGACGGCAAGGAAGTGCTGGCCAAAGACGCTGTGGCCGACGACAAGTTCCTGGGCGGCATCAGCTTCTACGTCAAGGGCGTGGACGGCAAGATCCCCAGCGGCAAGTGATGCCTGTCTGATGGATGCAAAAGGGCTGCCTCGGCAGCCCTTTTGCATGGCGCTCGGCGTAACATGCCAGTCACGACTTCAGGAGGTCCCGATGTTCAAAGTCCACGCCGTCGCCCCCCACCGCATGCCCGAGCTGCTGCGGACCATGCCCAAGGCCGAACTGCACATCCACATCGAGGGCTCGCTTGAACCCGAAATGATCTTCGCGCTGGCGCGGCGCAACCGGGTGGAGTTGCCTTATGCCAACGTCGAGGCCCTGCGCGCGGCCTACGCCTTCACCAACCTGCAAAGCTTTCTGGACCTGTATTACGCCGGCGCCAGCGTGCTGCTCACCGAGCGGGATTTTTACGACATGGCCTGGGCCTATTTCGAAAAAGCCAAGGCCGACCATGTGGTGCGGGCTGAGCTGTTTTTCGATCCGCAAACCCACACGGCCCGGGGCGTGCCCATGCAGGCCGTGATCGAGGGGCTGAGCTGGGCCTGCGCGGATGCGCGCGCCAAACTGGGCATCAGCGCCGACCTGATCCTGTGCTTCCTGCGGCACCTGTCTGAAGATGAAGCGCTGGCCACACTGGAAGAGGCCATGCCCTGGCGCGACCGTTTCATCGGCGTTGGGCTCGATTCCAGCGAGGTCGGTCACCCGCCCGAAAAGTTTGCCCGCGTGTTCGCACGGGCCCGCGCCATTGGCCTGCGTGCGGTGGCCCACGCAGGCGAGGAGGGGCCGCCAGCCTACATCTGGAGCGCGCTTGATGAACTCAAGGTCGAGCGCATCGACCACGGCGTGCAGGCCATCCACGACGCGGCGCTGATGAAGCGCCTGGCCGATACCCGGATGCCGCTGACGGTCTGCCCGCTGTCCAACCTCAAGCTTTGTGTCTTCGAGGAGCTGGCTGCCCACAACCTTGGTCAGATGCTCGACGCCGGGGTGTGCGTGACGATCAATTCGGACGACCCGGCCTACTTTGGCGGCTACCTTCACGAGAACTACCTGCAGACCTTTGCGGCGCTGCACTTGAATGCGCAGCACGCCTACCGGCTGGCGGCCAACAGCATCGAGGCCAGCTTTGCGCCGGAGGAGGACAAGCACCGCTGGATGCACGAGCTCAAGCTGGTCTTTCAGCGCTTCACCGAGCACGACTGAGGCGCAGCCGTTAAAATCATGCAAAACCCGCGCCCCGGCGGGTTTTGTTTTGTTCAATCCCGGGGCCATGTAGAGGAACACCATGTACAAAAACCTCGCAGCCGCGCTCGCGGCCGCCTGTTTTTTTTCTCCCATTTCTTTCGCGCAATCCACGCCAGTCAAGGCGGGCTTTGTCTATGTGTCGCCCATCACCGAGGCGGGCTGGACGAAGCAGCATGACGAAGGCCGCAAGGCCGTCGAGGCGGCGCTGGGCGACAAGGTCAAGACCACTTTTGTGGCCGACGTGCCCGAAGGCGCTGACGCCGAACGCGTGATCCGCGATCTGGCCAGCCAGGGCCATCAGATCATCTTCACGCCCAGCTTTGGCTACATGGAGCCCACGCTCAAGGTGGCCAAGGAATTTCCAAACGTGAAATTTGAATCGGTCACCGGCTACAAGACAGCGGCCAATGTGGCCGCCTCGAACGCCCGCTATTACGAAGGCCGCTATCTGGCCGGTGTGACCGCGGGCCGCATGACGCAGACGAACGTGGCCGGCTATGTGGCGGGCTTTCCCATCCCCGAAGTGCTGCAGGGCATCAATGCTTTCACCCTGGGCATGCGCTCGGTCAACCCGAAAGCCACGGTCAAAGTGGTTTGGCTGAACGCCTGGTTCGACCCGCCGCGTGAGCGCGAAGCGGCGATGACGCTGTTCAACCAGGAGGTGGACGTGGTGGCTTTCCACACCGGCTCGACCGCCGTCATGGCTGCCGCGCAGGAGCGCGGCAAGATGGCCGTGGCCTACCACTCGGACATGCGCAAGATCGGACCCGATGCCCAGATCGTGGCGGTCACCCACCAGTGGGGCGACTACTACACCCGGCGCGTCAAGGCGGTGATGGACGGCAGCTGGAAAAGCGGCAGCGTCTGGGGCGGCGTCAAGGAGGGCATGATCCGCGTCGGCGATTTCGGTCCCAAAGTGCCGAAAAAGGTGCAGGACGAGGTGCTGGGTCTGCAAAAGAAGATTGGCGCAGGCCAGCTGCATCCGTTCACCGGTCCAATCACCGACAACGAGGGCAAAGAGGTTCTGCCCAAAGGCCAGAGCCTGAGCGACGAGCAGATCCTGAACATGAACTGGCTGGCGCAGGGCGTGGTCGGCAAGATCTCGCGCTGATTTCTGTACTGAGGGGCCCCACTAGAATCAGGGCAAACACCAGAGGACGCACGATGAGCATCAAGAGCGACAAGTGGATTCGCCGCATGGTCGAACAGCACGGCATGATCGAGCCTTTCGAACCGGGCCAGATCCGCTTCAATGAGGCGGGCCAGAAGATCGTGAGCTATGGCACGTCCAGCTACGGCTACGACATCCGCTGTGCGCCCGAGTTCAAGGTGTTCACCAACATCCACAGCACGGTGGTGGATCCGAAGAACTTCGACGAGAAGAGCTTCGTCGATATCAACAGCGATGTCTGCATCATTCCGCCGAACAGTTTTGCGCTGGCGCGTACCGTGGAGTATTTCCGCATTCCACGCAGCGTGCTCACCGTCTGTCTGGGTAAGAGCACCTACGCCCGCTGCGGGATCATCGTGAACGTGACGCCGTTCGAGCCCGAGTGGGAAGGCTATGTGACGCTGGAGTTTTCCAACACCACGCCGCTGCCGGCCAAGATTTATGCGGGCGAGGGTTGCGCGCAGGTGCTGTTCTTCGAGAGCGACGAGGTTTGCGAGACCAGCTACAAGGACCGGGGCGGCAAGTACCAGGGGCAGGTTGGGGTGACTTTGCCCAAGACCTGAGCCTTTGTTCATGCTCGTTTGGCGCCGGCCGGAGGGTGTGCTGGGGCCGAACTCCTCATGATGCGGGTACGCATAAATCGTCGTCCGGCCCCAGCCCACACTTCTGCCCCTAAGGGGCCAAAAATGGCCGTGAACCCCAAAATGCGACAATAGAGGGCAATGACAACCCCTTACTCTCAATTGCCGCTGGCCCCTTCGCTGGCCAAAGCCGTAGCCGAAATGGGCTACGAAAACATGACGCCCATCCAGGAGCAGGCCATTCCGGTCGTGCTGACCGGCAAGGACGTCATGGGCGCGGCCCAGACCGGCACCGGCAAGACTGCCGCTTTCTCGCTGCCCCTGCTGCAGCGCCTGCTCAAGCACGAAAACCCCTCCACCTCGCCGGCCCGCCACCCCGTGCGCGCCCTGGTGCTGCTGCCCACGCGTGAACTGGCCGACCAGGTGGCCCAGCAGATCAAGCTGTACGCCAAATACACCCAGCTGCGCAGCACCGTGGTGTTTGGCGGCATGGACATGAAGCCACAGACGGCCGAGCTGAAAAAGGGCGTCGAGGTGCTGGTCGCCACGCCAGGCCGCCTGCTGGACCACATCGAAGCGAAAAACGTCGTCCTCAACCAGGTCGAATACGTGGTTCTCGACGAGGCCGACCGCATGCTGGACATCGGCTTTTTGCCCGACCTGCAGCGCATCCTGAGCTACCTGCCCAAGACCCGCACCACGCTGCTGTTCTCGGCCACCTTCTCGCCCGAGATCAAGCGCCTGGCTGGCAGCTACCTGCAAGACCCGGTCACCATCGAGGTGGCGCGTCCGAACGAAACCGCTTCTACCGTGGAGCAGCGCTTCTTTGCCGCGGCCGACGACGACAAGCGCCGCGTGATCCGCAAGGTGCTGGGCGACCGCGGCCTGCAGCAGGCCTTCATCTTCACCAACAGCAAGCTCGGCTGCGCCCGTCTGGCACGCACCCTGGAGCGTGACGGCTTCAAGACCGGCGCGCTGCACGGCGACAAGAGCCAGGACGAGCGCCTGAAAGCGCTGGAGGCCTTCAAGAAGGGCGAAGTCAACCTGCTGGTGTGTACCGATGTGGCCGCCCGTGGTCTGGACATCAAGGACGTGCCGGCGGTGTTCAACTTCGACGTGCCTTTCAACGCCGAAGACTATGTGCACCGCATTGGTCGCACCGGCCGTGCTGGCGCCAGTGGTCTGGCCGTCACGCTGGTGGCGCCGAGCGACACCCGTCTGGTGACCGACATCGAGAAGCTGATCAAGAAGAAGATCGAAGTCGAGTCCATCGACCTGGGTGACGACCGCCGCGGCCGCAGCGATGACCGCCGTGGTGATGACCGCCGCCGTCGTGACGACCGCGATCCGCGTGATGTGCTGGACGCCCCGCGTGAGCCGCGCGAGCGCCGTGGTTTCCGGCCCGCGCCCGTCAACCGCGATCCGTTCTTCGACAAACCCTACGAAGCCCCCAGCGCCGAGGCGCCGCCTGTCTGGGAGGCGCAGCGCCCTGCAAGCCGCCCCGGGGCCTCTGCCAACATCAAGACCAAGCGCAAGGTTGCTGCCCTCTTCAAGCCGGGCGAATGAACAGCAGCCCTAGGGTGTCTTTACCCGGGCTTCAAACAGGCCAGGCAACGCGCTGTCAAAATCGGGGGCATGTTTCACGCCCTCCCACCTTCCCTGATCCCTTTGGCCCGCGCCTGCCTGCAGGCGGGCCTTTTGTCTGCGTGTTTGCCCTTGTGGGCGCAAACGGCGCCCGCTGTGACCGATCTGGGCCGCATCGAAATCCGCAGCAACCGCGACAACGACACCGAGGTGCGGCGCGAGTCGTCGGCCAGCAAGATCGTCATTGGTCGCGAAGACATTGAAAAGCAGGGCGACGCCACGATCGGGGATGTGCTCAAGCGCCTGCCGGGTGTGACCATGGGCGGCGCACCGGGGCGCGGCGGCGCAATTCGCATGCGTGGGCTCGGGGGTGGTTATACCCAAATCCTGCTCGACGGCGAGCGCATGCCGCCGGGTTTCTCGATCGAACAACTCACGCCCGAGCAGGTCGAACGCATCGAGATCCTGCGCGCCCCCACCGCCGAGACCGGCGCCCGCGCCATTGCCGGCACCATCAACATCGTGCTGCGCGAGGGCCGCAGGGGTGTGCCTGACGATCTCAAGCTTACAGCCAGCGCCGAGCGCGGCCACACCTCCAGCCAGCTCAACTGGGTGCACAACCTCCAGAGCGAGGCGATGACCGGCAGCCTGACCTTGTCTGCCATGGATACCTACCGGCCCGATGAAAGCACCACGGTGACCGAGTCTTCGTCGTTTGCAGACCGCGTGCGCGAGGCCAGCAGCCTGGGCCACCGGCGTGCCGTGCATGCCAACGCCCGGCTGCAATGGAAGGGTGAAGAGGGGCGCAGCCTGGTGCTCATGCCCTTTGTGGTCTATTCCGAATACGACAACCGGGGGCGCATCGCTGTGCGCTCCGATGCCGGCATGTCGGATGCCGCGCAAACCCAAAGCGACAGTCGCTTTGCCATGGCGCGGCTCAATGGACAGTGGGGGCAGCGCCTGTCGGCGGACGACCGGGTGGAGCTGCGTTTTGGTGCGGGGCGATCGAATTACGACTACCGCATGGAGCAGATGGGGGCGACCCAGGTGGACTCCGACACGGGCCATCCGCTGCTGCGCAACGGTTTTGAGACACAGAACTTCGTCGATAACAGCAGCAACCTGGCCGGCAAATGGACGCGCGCCCTGGACAACGGCCATCAGATCGTCAGTGGTCTGGAGTTCGAGCAGGTGCGCCGCAACGAAGACGGCAATGCCGCCGTATCTGATGAGGGGGGCAATCTGCAAGCCCGCACCCGCCGGTGGGCGCTCTACAGCCAGGACGAATTCAAGATCAATCCCCGATGGTCAGCGTATGGCGGTCTGCGCTATGAAAACCTGCTGACCGAGGGGGCTGTGGATGGCGTTGCCAAACGCAATGACAGTGGGGTCTGGACGCCTCTGGTGCACGCGGTGTTCAAGCCCGACCCGCAAAAGCGCGACCAGATCCGCATGAGCCTGACGCGCAGCTACAAGACGCCGACCTTGCACCAGCTGGTGGCCCGCTATGTGCCCGCGCTGGGCGCCAACAGCGCCACCAACCCCGACCGCACCGGCAACCCGGACCTGCGCCCGGAACTGGCCACCGGCGTCGACATCGCCTTTGAGCGTTACCTGGAGCAGGGCGGGGTGCTCAGTGCCAACCTGTTTCGACGCAACATCCGCGATCTGATCCGCTACACCACCACACTGACCTGCCTGGATCCGAATGGAGCGGCCTGTGTATCGAGCCCCAGCAATGTGGGCGATGCCGTCACGCAGGGCGTCGAGCTCGAAGCCAAGTTCCGTCTCAACCAGTGGGTCGATGGTGCCTGGCCCATCGATGTGCGCAGCAACGTCAGCTTCTTTCACTCGCGCGTCAAGGACGTGCCCGGTCCCAACAACCGGCTGGACCAGCAACCCTCGTCCACCGGCAACCTCGGCGGGGACTACCGCCTGCGCAGCCTGCCGCTCACGCTGGGTGGCAACTTCAACTGGAACCCGGCTTACGACACGCGTCGTACGGACAATCAGTGGGCCTACCAGGGCGCCAAACGGGTGCTGGATGTGTATGGACTGTGGCGCGTTTCGCCATCGGCGGGTCTGCGCCTGACGGTTAGCAACCTCACGCCGCTGGACTATGTGACGGGCTCGACCTTCAGCGCCAACGGCCAGACCGAATCGGCCCGTACCACCGCCCGCAACTGGCAGAACGTGCAGCTGCGGCTGGAACTCAAGATTTAAGCCATGCCGTTGCGGCGGGCCAGTTCCACAAACAGGCCCGAGTGGTCCAGATCGGCCAGGCCGTGGTCGATGGCCTCGCTGTACAGACGCTCGAAAAGTTCTGTGATCGGCGCCTGAAAACCCAGTGTGGCGGCGGTGTCCAGCGCGTTGCGCATGTCCTTGCGCTGCACCGTCATGGTGGCGCGCGGCACAAAGTCGCGGTCTACCATGCGCTGGCCGTGCAGTTCCAGAATGCGGCTGCGGGCAAAGCCGCCGCCAATGGCCTCGCGCACCCTGGCCATGTCGGCGCCGCCCTTGGCGCACATCAGCAGGGCTTCGGACACGGCACCGATGGTGATGCCCACGATCATCTGGTTGGCCAGTTTGGCGAGCTGCCCGGCGCCGTGCGGGCCCACATGCGTGGTGGTGCCCAGGTGCTGCAGCACCGGCAGGGCCTGGGCCAGATCGGAGGCTTCACCGCCGGCCATGATGGCCAGCGTGCCGGCTTCGGCCGCCACGGTGCCGCCCGAGACCGGCGCGTCGATGTGCCGCAGGCCCATGGCTTCCAGGCGCTTCGCATGGTCGCGGGCTTCGACTGGCTTGATGGATGCCATGTCCACCACCAGGGTGCCCGGCCGCATGGCCTGCGCAGCGCCCAGGTCGAACAGCACCTGCTCCACCACCGGCCCGTTTTCGAGCATGCTGATGACGATGTCGGCCTGACCAACGGTGTCGCTGGCCTCGCTGTGGACGGTGGCGCCGAGTGCCGACAGCGGTTCTGCCCTGGCGCGGTTGCGGTTCCAGGCGTGGACGGTGAACCCGGCCTGACACAGGCGGCTGGCCATGGGCAGGCCCATGCGGCCAATGCCAAGAATGGCGACGGTGGTGTGGGCGTTGGTGCTGGACATGGTGATAGGTCTGGTGAAGATGCCGGCATTGTCGCGGGTTTGGCACGAGCTCCAGGGTGGCTGTGACAAGATGCGCGGCGCAACTGATACCTAGGAGACAACATGGCCACCCCCCGAATCAAAAAAGACGCCGTCTGGCATGACCGCATGTACAACAACCGGGCCCTGGTGCCCGATTTTGCCGACCACTTTGCGCGCTGGCGCAGCCTGTCGGAGCAGGCGCGTCAGCAGCACCACTGCCTGCTCGATGTGGCTTATGGCGATGGCCCTCTCGAGTCGCTCGACATCTTTCCCGCCACCCGTCCAAACGCGCCGGTGGTGGTGTTCATCCACGGGGGCTACTGGCGAAGCCTCGACAAGGCCGACCATTCGCTGGTGGCGCCGCCCTTGCTGGCGATGGGCGCCTGCGTGGTGGTGGTCAACTACGCGCTGTGCCCCGGCACGGACAAGGTGCCGGTCACCATCCCCGACATCGCGCTGCAATGCGCTCGCGCGCTGGCCTGGGTGTGGCGCCACATTGGCGCGCACGGTGGCGACCGCAGCAACATCTCGGTGATTGGCCATTCGGCGGGCGGGCACCTGGCCGCCATGATGCTCGGCTGCCGCTGGAAGGAACTGGGCGCCGACCTGCCTGCCGACCTGACGCGCAAGGCCTTGTCGATTTCCGGCCTGTTCGATCTGGAGCCGGTGCGCATGACGCCCTTTGTGCAGGCGGATCTGCGCCTGACACCCGCTCAGGTCAGGCTCGCCAGTCCCGCACTGTGGGCCGCGCCCAAGGGCCGCACGCTCTACACGGTGGTGGGTGGCGATGAAAGCCCCGAGTTTTTGCGCCACAACCAGCTGATACGCCAGGCCTGGGGGGCGCGTGCGGTGCCGGTGTGCGAGGAGCTGCCCGCGCTCAACCATTTCAGCATCGTTCCCGCCCTGACCGAGCCCGGCCACCGCCTGCACGCGCTGGCGGCGCAACTGATCACCTTGTGAGTGCAGGCGCCGTCAGGCCGCCTGGCGTGTGGTCTGGGGAAGTGCCGCCTGCGTGAGCGCGTCCAGCGTGCTCTTGCGCACCGCCACAGGCACGCCCGCGAGCTCCTGCGTCAGCAGTTGCAGGGCCGGGCTGTCCAGTGTGAACTCGTGCTCGGCATGCAGCCAGTGCAGCACCATGGCCCAGACACGGCCGGGGTTGCCGGCCTGACGCGAGAGCTGCAGCACCAGACCGTCGAGCAGGCGTGTCGGGGTCCGCTGCAGGGTGCTGGACAGCGCAGCGCGGAACTGGGCGTACTGACTGGCCTGTGCGTTGAAACATGCGACCAGGGCCGCCAGCGGATTGCCCGGTGCTTTGGGCTCGCCGAGCCAGCCGGCCAGGTCGGTGTGGCGGGGCGCCGCGTGGCGCAAGCTGAGCACCGCGGCGACCGGCTGCCCAGAGATGCGCTGCGCTGGCATGAATGCAGGCACTGGCGCATGCACAGGGGCGGCCAGAGGTGCCGATCCGGATGCCGGTGCCGCTGCCTGCGCCTGCGTGGCTGCATGCTGCTGGCCTGAGGCGGCGAGCCGGCTGGCATCGGGCACGAGCAGGCCGTGCCGCTCAATGCGTTGCAACCGCTCGGCCTCGTTCTCCAGCTGCAGTTCGCGCGCGGCGCACAGGCGCGTCAGATCGCCTTGCGCGTCCCAAAGCACAGGGCTGGCGGGCAGGTCGTGCGCTTTCGCCAGTGTGCCGCTGCCTTGCCAATGCAGGCCGGCCAGCAGGGCCGGGCGGCCTGTCAGGTCGTGCGGGGTGCTGTCGGGGCGCGCCTGCGCCCACAGGTGCAGCGTGTCACCGTCGCCCAGCTGGCGCACGTTGTTACTTGTGGCGAGCAGGGTGGCGCCTTCGGTGGTCAGGCGGATCTGCACAGGCTGCAGCTGGCGGATGCGGGCGATCAGGCGCGCCAGCGTTTGCTGGCTGTGCTGGCCGGGTCCGAGCCGTTCAAAGGCGCCGCCGCTGGCCTCGGCCAGTTCGCGCCAAAGGCCCTCGCCCGCGTCGCCCACCGCCACCACATGCAGGCGGTGACCTGCGGTGCGCAGCGTGCGCAAGGGTGCGTCAATCGTCCACAGCGGGCTGGCCGTGATCAGCAGGATGTCAGCCTGGTGCACGGCTTCTTCGGCTTCGTCGGGGATGGCCAGGGCGGCCTGCAGCGCGGCCAGCGTGTCGGGCCGGCCCAGGTCGGTGTCGGTGTGGCGGGCCAGTGCGCGCACGCGGCGCTGGTAGGCCTCGGTGCAGACCTGTAGGCGCGGCAAGTCGTGCACGGTGCGTTCACCAAATCGGCTGTACGAGAGCTGGTCTTCAGGCAGCAGTTGCGCCAGCAGTTTGTCGAGTGCCGTGCGGATGGACGACAGGCGCTCGGTCGGCATGGCGCTGGAGCTGTCCACCAGCAGCTTGATGCGCAGCGGTGCCGTGGCATCGCCCTCCAGCCGCAGGCTGCTGCTGACCAGCACGGTGCAGGTGCCCGGTGCCGAGAGATCTGGACTGGCCAGCGCGAAGCCGATGTCGCGCAGGCCATGCACCGTGAGCACCAGATCCTTGTCGAGCCCGGTGGTGGCGTGCATCGACAGGCTCACGCCATTGGCATGGCGCACGCGCTGCATGTTGTGGGACGTGCAGCCCACGGTGCCTTGGGCCACCGGGTCATGTATCTCCAGCTGAATATGCGCCGGGCGCGGTGCGCGCGGGATCAGGCCCGCCGGCAGCTGCAGGCGCAGGCTGCTGCCCTGCAGGTCGAGCAGCTGGCCGATGCGCCATTGCAGCGTGACCTGTTCGCCCGTGGCCAGTACGCCCGGCGTTGCACTGCAGCTCTGGCGGCTTTCGCGACAGACCTTGTCCAGCGTTTGCGTGCCCGTGGGGCGCTGCAGCTGCAAGTCCAGCAGGGTCTGTTCCCAGCCCAGCGGAAAGTGCAGCCGCGTGGCCATCGGCGCGCCGCTGGCGTTGCGCCAGGTCTGGCGCACCGTCAGGCGCAGCATCAGCCCGAGGATTTCGCCCTGCACCTGCACCGACAGGAGTTGGGCCTCGCGGCCGTCGGGGCAACGCAGGCCCCAGGTTTCAGTGGGCTGGTTCATGGTGCTGGCTCCATTGGTTCATGACAGCGCGCACGAAGTCGTGCAGCCGTTCGGCGGGCATGCCCGCTTCTTCAGGATCGATCTGCAGTTCCACCCCGGGCGCCACCAGCACATGGCTGCGCAGCTGCACGCTGCCGGGAGCGCGGACCTTGGGTGGCACGGGTGGGGTCGCGCCGCCGAGGACGTCGCGGATGCGTTCAAGAGATACCCCGGCTTCGGTCAGCTGGCGGATTTGCAGCAGCTGCTCCAGGTGGCGGCGCCCGTAGCGCGCCGCCCGCGTCTCCCCCACCGGGCGGTCCACCAGGCCGAGCTGCACGTAATAGCGCACGGTGCGCTTGGGGCAGTCGGCCAGCGTGCACAGCTGGTCGAGGGTGAAAACGGTGTCCATTTCAAAATAATAACAGTTAAACTGTAAAAATCAACTGTCATTAAATTGGCGGTTTTCATGTGCCAAAGAAAAACCCCCGCTTGGCCAGGCCTGACGGGGGTTGGGTGGGGGAGAGAGAAGTCGGGTTCAGCCGGTCCAGCGGGTGTGGAACTTGCCCTGGCGGTCGGTGCGCTGGTAGGTGTGGGCGCCAAAGTAGTCGCGCTGGGCCTGCAGCAGGTTGGCCGGCAGGCGGGCCGAGCGGTAGGCGTCGTAATACGACAGCGCACTCATGAAGGCGGGGGCCGGCACGCCTTGCAGGGCGGCGCGGGCCACGACTTCGCGCAGGTCCTGCTGGGCGCCCGCCATCAGACCGGAAAAGTGCGGGTCCATCAACAGGTTCACCATGTCGGCGTGGGTGTCAAAGGCGCGGCGCATGTCGCCCAGCAGGCGGGCACGGATGATGCAGCCGGCGCGCCAGACTTTGGCGATGCGCGAATAAGACAGGCCCCAGCCGTATTCGCGGTCGGCCGCGCGCATCAGGGCGAAGCCCTGCGCATACGCGCAGACCTTGGCCGCCAGCAGGGCATGGCGGATTTGCGGCAGCAGGGTGGCCGCGTCAGTGCTGGCCACTGGCGTGGGCCCGCTCAGAACCGCAGACGCAGCCACGCGTTCGGTCTTGATGGCGCTGACGGTGCGCGCGAACACGGCGTCGGCGATGGTGGGCGCGGTCACGCCCAGGTCGAGTGCGACCTGGCTGGTCCATTTGCCGGTCCCTTTCTGCTCTGCGGTGTCCAGGATCAGATCGACCAGCGCGTCGCCGGTTTCGGGGTCCTGCGTTGCCAGAATGTCGGCAGTGATGCCGATCAGGTAGCTCTCCAGTTCGCCCCCATTCCATTCGCGGAACACGGCGCTGCACTGCGCGGGCGTCATGCCCAGCAGGTGTTTCATCAACCACCAGGCCTCGCAGATCATTTGCATGTCGGCGTATTCGATGCCGTTGTGCACCATCTTCACAAAGTGGCCGGCGCCGCCCGGGCCCATCCAGTCGCAGCAGGGCTGGCCGTCGTCGGCCTTGGCCGCAATGGCCTGCAGCATCGGCGCCACCAGCGGCCAGGCCTCGGGTGAGCCGCCGGGCATGAGGGCCGGACCGCGCAGGGCGCCTTCTTCGCCGCCGCTCACACCCGAGCCCACATACAGGATGCCGCTGCCTTGCAGGGCGGTCATGCGGCGTGCGGTGTCGGTGTAGAGCGTGTTGCCACCGTCAATGACCACGTCGCCCGCCGACAGCAGTGGGCACAACTCGGCCAGCACCGCATCCACGGCGGCTCCGGCCGGCACCATCAGCAAAATGCGGCGGGGCCGCTGCAGGCAGGCCGCCAGCGCGGTGAGGTCGTCGGCCACGCAGGCCTGCAGGCCTTGCGTGCGCTGCGCGAATTGCAGGCGCTTGGCGGCGTCGAGGTCAAAACCGCAGACGGGAAAACCGTTGCGCTCAAAGTTCAGGGCGAGGTTTTCGCCCATCACGCCCAAGCCGATCAGGCCCAGGTGTTTGGTTGGCGTGGTGCTCATGTGGTGTTCCATGCGCCGGCAGATGGTACCGGTCGGGGGCGGATTGTCGGTCATGCCGGCCGTAGGGTGTGTCCCGGGCTTTCCCCAAAGCCCGTGGTCAAAGGTGTGGATAAGTCGCGGAACAACTCGTGCAGGCCGCATCCCTGCTAGCCTGTCGCGCGGTGCTTAAAAATAAGGCAATGACAGGCTCGTCTCCTGAGCCCGGACGTGTGGAAGATTGCGGCTATTCTTGAGCGGTCTTTTTCAACCATTTCTCCGCCACCCATGAGCCCCGAACAACTGCTCCGCCACCAGGACCTGGGCCAGCTTTGGTCCGCCCAAGACCGCGCAGGTTTGCCGGCCGATCTGGCCGCCGCCTACCAGCAGGCGCTGGCGGTGCGCCAGCTGCGGCTTGCACGCGGCGAGGTGCCACGGGGCTACAAGATCGGCTTCACCAACCGCACCATCTGGCCGCTGTACAACGTGTTCGCGCCGATTTGGGGCACGGTCTGGGACAGCGGCCTGGGTCTGTGTGAAGGTGAGGGCACGATCGACCTGCGTGCCACCTGCCAGCCGCGTCTGGAGCCCGAGATCGTGTTCGGTTTTCGCGCCACGCCCGTGCCCGACGCCACGCCGGACCAGTTGCTGGACGCCATCGAGTGGCTGGCGCCGGGCTTCGAGGTGGTGCAGTCGCATTGCCCTGACTGGAAGTTTGTGGCCAGCGAAACCGTGGCCGACAGCGGCCTGCATGCGCGTCTGGTGGTGGGGCCGCGCGTGCCGGTGCGCAGTCTGGCGCCTGACGCTGCCGCGCTCAATGCGCTGCTGGCCGACGCGCAACTGAGTCTGCTCAAGAACGGCGAGACCGTGGCGCAAGGGCAGGGCGCCAATGTGCTGGACAGCCCGCTGCTGGCGCTGCACCACTTTGTGCGCGAACTGCGCCAGTGCCCCGGCGCCACCGACCTGCAGCCGGGCGATGTGGTCACCACCGGCACCTGGACCGATGCCTTCGCCATTGCGTCGGGTGAGCGCTGGAGCGCACAGTTTTCCGCGCCGCTGCCCGCTCTCACGGTGACGATGAAATAAAGCCTGCGGCATGCCTGCTTCTGCCATTTCGCCGGGCTTCATCGCCCTGCACAGCCACCGCGCCGAACTGCTGGCCGACACCCTGACCGGCTGGCTGGGCGCGCACCCGCTGCACCCGCTGGAGAGCGAGGTGGTGCTGGTGCAGAGCAACGGCATGGCCGAGTGGATCAAGATCGAGCTGGCCCGGCAGGGCGGGGTGTGTGCGGCCACGCGGGTGGAGTTGCCTTCGCGCTTTTTGTGGCGCACCTACCGGCAGGTGCTGGGCGCGCAGCAGGTGCCGCCCGATTCGCCGCTCGACAAACTGCCCATGACCTGGCGCCTGATGGCGCTGCTGCCCCACTGCGTGGGCGAAGCGGTCTTCGCGCCGGTGGCGGCGTTCCTGCGGGGCGATGAGCCCGACCGCCTGCTTCAGTTGGCCAGCCGTCTGGCTGACCTGTTTGACCAGTACCAGATCTACCGTCCTGACTGGTTGCAGGACTGGGCCGCTGGCCGTGATGTGCTGCGCCAGCCCGGTGGTGAAGACGCGGTGCCCGAAGACCAGCGTTGGCAGCCCGAGCTCTGGCGCCGCGTGCTGGCCACGCTCAGCGATGCGCAGCGCGCCGCCACCCGCCCGGCGCTGCATGCGCTGGCGCTGGCGCGTTTGCGCTCTGGTGAGCCGCTGGCTGGCCAGGTGGCACGCCGCGTGTCGGTGTTCGGCATGAGCCACATGCCGGCCCAGCTGCTGGAGATGCTGGCGGCGCTGGCCACGCGCAGCCAGGTGCTGCTGGCGGTGCCCAACCCTTGCCAGTTCCATTGGGGTGACATCATCGACGGGCGTGAGTGGCTGCAGACCGAGCGTCGCCGCCATGCGCACCGTGGCGAGGCGCTGGCCGCGGTGCCGCTGGCGCAGATGCATCTGCACGCGCCCACGCTGCTGGCCGCATGGGGCCGGCAGGGGCGCGACTTCATCCGCCAGCTCGACGCCTTTGACGATGTGCAGGCCGCGCAGCAGCTTACGCAGCTGCCCCGGCTGGACTTTTTTGACGATGGACCCGAAGACCCGGCCCGACTGCTGACTCAGCTGCAGCACCGCATCCGCGATCTGGTGCCCTCGCATGCCGATCATCCACCGCAGCCGCTGGCCCCGGGCGATGCTTCGGTGGTCTTCAGCGTGGCGCACAGCCCGGTGCGCGAACTCGAAGTGCTGCACGACCAGTTGCTGCAGTGGTTCCATACGCCGCCCGTTGGCAGGCCCCTGTCGCCGCGCGAGGTGGTGGTCATGGTGCCCGACATCGAAACCATGGCGCCGGCGATCCGCGCCGTGTTTGGCCAGTACAAACGCAGCGACCCGCGCTTCATCCCCTTCGAGGTCGCCGATCTGGGGGCGCAGACCGTCAGCCCGCTGGTCCATGCACTCGAGTGGTTGCTGGCCTTGCCGCAGCAGCGCAGCCGCATGAGCGAACTGTTGGAACTGCTCGAAGTGCCAGCGCTGGCCGCACGCTTTGGCATCCCGCCGGACGGGCTGCCCACGCTCACGCGCTGGATGGCCGGCTCCGGCATCCGCTGGGGTCTGTCGGCGCAGCACCGCGCAGGACTGGGCCTGGCCATGTGCGGCGAAGACAACACGGCGCTGTTTGGCGTGCAGCGCATGCTCATGGGCTACGCCTGCGGGGCGGACCCCATGCCCGAAGCCAACGGCATTCAGCCATACCCCGAGGTGGGCGGGCTGGACGCCGAACTGGCGGGCGCGCTGGCGCACCTGCTGCAGGCACTCATCGACTGGTGGCAGACCTGCACGCAGGACGCCACCCCCTTGCAATGGGCCGAACGTGGCCGTGCCCTGCTGGCCGCCATGTTCAAGCCTCGTGACGACAACGACCGCCACGCGCTGGCTGCCCTCGACCAGGCCTTGACCGACTGGGTGCGCGCCTGCGTAGAGGCAGCGTTTGACGCGCCGGTGCCGCTGGCTGTGGCGCGCTCGGCATGGATGGAGGCGCTGCGCATGCCGCAGCTGGAGCAACGCTTTCGGGCTGGCGGCGTGACGTTTTGCACACTCATGCCGATGCGTGCCATCCCGTTTCGCGCGGTCTGCCTGCTGGGCATGAACGACGGCGACTACCCACGACGCAGCCCGCGCGCCGACTTTGACCTGATGGACCGTCCCGGCTTGGCCCGCCCCGGCGACCGCTCGCGCAAGGACGACGACCGCCAGCTCATGCTCGAAGCGCTGCTGTCGGCACGCGAGGTGCTGTACCTGAGCTGGAGCGGCCGCAGCGTGCGCGACAACAGCGAACAGCCTCCCTCGGTGCTGGTCTCGCAGCTGCGCGACGAGATCGACCTGCTCTGGGGTCAGGGCTCGGCAGCGCGCCTGACCGCGGTGCACCCGCTGCAGCCCTTCAGCCGGGTGTACTTTGAAGAGGGCGGCCGCTTGCAGACCTGGGCCAAAGAGTGGCTCGCGGTGCAGCATGGATCGCCACGCTTCGCTCGCGATGACACAACGGGTGCGGAACCACCATCGCGAGGAGCGCAGCGACGCGGCGATCCAGGCCTGCTTCCGCCGCTGGAATCCGCCCAGGGCATCCCCGTCATCACGCTCGTGCAACTCGCGCGCTTTTTGCGCCGACCGGTGGGCGCCTTTTTCCGCGAGCGCCTGCAGGTGCATCTGGACGACGAACGCACCCAACTGCACGACGACGAACTGTTCGCTCTGGACGGGCTCGATCTGTACCAGTTGCTCGACGAAGAACTGGGGCGCATGCCCGTTGATCTGCCAGTGGATGCTCTGCCCGCGCATGTGCAGCGCGTGGTGCAGGGCCTGCGCCAGTCGGGGCGTCTGCCGCTGGCGGGCGTGGGCAGGCTCGAAGCAGCGCAACTGAGCCACAGCCTGCAGGCGGTGATGCAGGCCGCGCTGCGTGAGCGTGCCGCCTGCAGCGGCGAGGCAGTGCGTGTCCTGATCGATGTGGCGCACCCCCATGTCCGGTTGCAGGATGCCATGCCCGGACTGCTGCAGGGCCCCGATGGACCGGTGCTGCTGAGCGTGCATGCGGGCAACATGGCCCGCGTCAAGGACAGCGGCGAAGCCCAGGCCTTGCCCGAGAAACTGATCGACGTCTGGCTGGCCTCGCTGGCCGCTGCCGCCATGGGGCAGGCGCTGCACTGCGTGGTGGTGGGCCGCAACGCCGTGGTGCGCGTGCCGCCGCAAGAGCCCGCCCATGCCCGCGAACAACTGCAGGTGCTGCTGGACACCTGGACCGAAGGCATGCGCTGGCCGCTGCCGCTGCCGCCCGCACTGGCCCTGAAATGGCTGGAAAAGAAAGACAACACCAACGCTTTGGTGGACCTGTACGAAGGCAGCAGCCACCAGCGTGCCGAAGTGGCCAAAGACCCGGCGCTGGCGCGCACCTGGCCCACGCTGGATGCGCTGCTGGCCACGGGCGCGTTTGAACGGCTGGCCGAGGCGGTTTATGCGCCGCTGCGCGACTGGGCCGCACACGCGGGGGCCGAAGCGCTGCCCGAGGTACCCGCAACCGATGCCGGGGAGGTGCAGCCATGAGCACTGCCCATCCACTTGATGCCCCCACTTTCCCCTTGCGCGGCAGCCAGCTGATCGAGGCCAGCGCCGGCACCGGCAAGACCTGGACGATCGCCGCGCTGTATGTGCGTCTGGTGCTCGGCCACGGCGACGCGAACACCGCACCCGTGCGGCCCCTGCTGCCGCAGGATGTGCTGGTGATGACCTTCACGCGTGCTGCCACGCGCGAGCTGTCGGACCGCATCCGCGCCCGCCTGACCGAGGCGGCGCAGGTCTTCCGTGGTCTGCAGCACACGCAGGACGCGTTTTTGCTGCGGCTGATGGCCGACTATCCCGAAGGCGAGCCGCGCGAACAGGCCGCCTGGCGGCTGGCGCTGGCCGCGCAGGCCATGGACGACGCGGCGGTTTACACCATCGACGCCTGGTGCCAGCGCATGCTGCGCGAACACGCGTTGGGCAGCGGCAACCTGTTTGACGAGCAGCTGGTGGGCGACGAAGCCGCGTTGCGCCTGCAGGCCGTGCAGGACTACTGGCGCCAGCAGCTCTACCCCATGGCCACGCCGCAGCTGACGCAGGTGCTGGGCATCTGGCCCGATGTGGCCACGCTCGAGGCCGACATGCAGGCCCTGATGGCCGTGCCACTGCCCGAAGGCGAGCGCGGAGCGCTGGCGCAGGTGCTGGCCGCTGCGCAGGCTGCGCGCCAGACGCAGTTGCAGGCCCTCAAGGCCGGCTGGGCCGAGCGGGCAGACCACTTGCTGGGCTGGATCGAAGCGCAGCTGGCGCCCAAAAAACACGGTTGGGATGGCCGAAAGCTCAGCTTCAAGAAATGCGAAGAATGGCTGGGCGTGCTCAAGGCCTGGGCGCAAGGTGGTGCCGACGCGACGGCCCTGCAAAGCGACATGAAGGCCGGCTGGGACCGTTTCACGCCCGAAGGTCTGCTGGCCTGCCGCAAGGATGGCGACAGCGTGGACCTGCCGCCCGAAAGCCATGGCTACGCCCAGCTGCGCGCAGACCTGCTGACATTGCCCGACCCTGTGCAGGCAGCGCGCCTGCATGCGCGCACCGGCGTCATGCAGCGCATGGCCGCACTCAAGCGCCAGAGCGGCCTGTTCGGCTTTGCCGACATGCTGCAGCGGCTCGATGCCGCGCTGGCCGTGCCTGAATCCGGCGAGCTGCTGGCCCGGCGGCTGCGCGAGCAGTTTCCGGTGGCACTCATCGACGAATTCCAGGACACCTCACCGCTGCAGTACCGCATCTTCGACCGCATCTACCGCACGGCCGAAAACTGCAAGGACACGGCACTGCTGTTGATCGGCGACCCCAAGCAGTCGATCTACGGTTTTCGCGGTGCCGACATCCAGAGTTACCTGGCCGCGCGCCACGCCACCGAAGGCCGCCACCATGTGCTGGGCACCAACTTCCGTTCCACGCAGGCGGTGGTGGATGTGGTCAACCGCTGGTTCCAGATCCCGCACGACGCGTTCGGCTACCGCGAGGGTGTGCACGATCCGCTGCCTTTCCAGCCGGTGGGCGCCCAAGGCCGCGCGGAAGTGCTGACGGTCAGCGCCGGTCCGGTGCCGGCGCTGACCGTCGCGCACGACGCCAACCTGCGCAGCCAGCGCGATGCGCGTGCCCACCTCTCGGCCTTGTGCGCCGAGCAGATCGTGGCCTGGCTGGGCGACCCGAAAGCACGGTTTGTTCATCCTGACGAAGGCGACACGCCGCTCAGACCGAAAGACATCGCCGTGCTGGTGCGCACCGGCGCCGAGGCCGCTGCGGTGCGCGACGCTTTGCGCGTGCGTGGCGTGGCCTCGGTCTACCTGTCGGACCGCGACTCGGTGTTCGCCAGCGACGAGGCGCAGGACCTGTGCCTGTGGCTGCGCGGCGTGGCCGAGCCGCAGGACATGCGACGCGTGCGCGCGGCTCTGGGCACGCGCACCGTGGGCCTTCTGCTTTCCGAGTTGCACGATCTGGCCACGCAGGACGAGCTGCTCGACACCCGCGCCGCCCAGATGCGCGAGCTGCAACAGACCTGGCAAAGCCAGGGCGTGCTGGCCATGCTGCGCCAGTCGCTGCATGTGCTGGAGCTGGCCGGGCGCTGGCGCGGCGAGGCCGATGGCGAGCGCCGCCTGACCAATGTGCTGCACCTGGCCGAGCTGCTGCAGACCGCCAGCAGCCAGCTCGACGGCGAGCAGGCCCTGATCCGCTGGCTGGCCGGGCAGATCGACGAGGCGCTGAGTGGCAGTGCCAGCGAAAGCGAAGAACAGATCGTCCGGCTCGAAAGCGACGAAGACCTGGTCAAGGTCATCACCATCCACAAGAGCAAGGGGCTGGAGTACCCCGTGGTGTGCCTGCCGTTCGCGCACAGCCACCGTGTGGTCACCGCCGACAAGGCGGCGGTGCTGCAGGTGGCCGATGCGCTGGGCGAGCGCCACTGGACCCTGGCGTTTGACAGGCAGGATGCCCGTGGTGCCGACGCCGACCGCCTGCGCGAAGACTTGCGCCTGTGGTACGTCGCGCTGACCCGCGCCCGCCACGCACTGTGGGTGGGCTGGAGCGCGGTCAAGCGCGGCAATGGCAAGGATTGTGTCAACCACGACAGCGCCCCCGGCCACCTGCTGGGCGGCGGTCAGGCGCTCGAAGCGGCCGAGTGGCTGCCCCGCCTGCAGGCACTGCAGACCGATGCCCTGGGTCAGCCACTGTCGGTGCGGCTGGAGGCTGCGCCGGCCGAGGTGCCTTGGAGCATCTGGCAGCGTCCCCGCGAGGCCACCGCGCTGCGCCCGGCGCTGGAATGCACCGCAGTCATCGACAAGTCTTGGACGATCGCGAGTTTTTCGCGGCTGGCGCGGGACCTGTCCTCGCAGCCGATGCTGCACATGGCCACACTGCGCCCGGCCGACGACGAACCGGCAGAAGAGCCACAGGCCGTGGTCATGCCGGTGCCTGCGCGGCAGGCGCCCTGGCATGGCTTTGCCAAGGGGCCGACGGCGGGCAACTTTTTGCACGACCAGCTCGAATGGCTGGCGGGCGAGGGTTTTGTGCTGGGTGAACCACAGGCGCAGCGGCTGCGCCAGCGCTGCGAGCGCGCCGGCTACAAACCGCAGGCCGAGGCTGTGGTGGAGTGGTTGAGCCGTGTGGTGGCGCAGCCCCTGCAAGGCCCGGGCGTGCCGCTGCAGGGCCTGCAGACGCTGTTGCCCGAAATGGAGTTCTGGTTGCCCGCCGGGCGGCTTCATGCGCGGGAGGTGGACGCGCTGTGCCAGCAGCACCTGCTGCCCGGCGTCAGTCGCCCCCGGCTGCCCGATGCGCAGCTGCACGGCATGCTGATGGGCTTTGCTGATCTGGTGTTCGAGCACGATGGGCGCTACTGGGTGCTGGATTACAAGTCCAACCATCTGGGCATGCACGATGCGGCTTACACCGCCCCCGCGCTGGAAGCCGCCATGGCGCACCACCGCTACGAGGTACAGGCTGCGCTGTACATGCTGGCGTTGCATCGCCTGCTGCGCGCGCGGCTGGGCAGCGGCTACGACCCTGCGCAGCATCTGGGCGGCGCGGTTTACCTGTTTCTGCGCGGCATCGACGGACCGGCGGGGGGCTGCTGCACCCTGCCCGCGCCAGTGGCCCTGCTCGATGGCCTGGACGCCATGCTGGACGCCGAGGTGCCCGCATGAACCTGCGCAAGACACCCCGCGCAGATAGCGCACCGCCCCCCCTGATGTCCGCACAGATGGACTGGCTTGATGCTTTGTCGCCGCAAACGCTGGATGCCGAACAGGCCCTGAAGTGGCTGCACGCCTGGACCGAGCAGGGGCTGCTGCGCCGGCTCGACAGCGCGCTGGCCGCGCAGCTGCTCCGGCTGGACCCACAGGTGCCCGCTGCCGTGCTGGTGGCCGCCGCGCTGCTGGCCCAGATGGAAGGGCGCGGTCACACCTGCCTGCCGCTGGCCGACTTGTGCGAGCCACCGGCCGCGTTGTTGGGTTGGCCGGCCGAGGCGCTTGAAGGCGAGACCGGCCTCAAGGCCCTGTGGGAACGCTTGCCCCGTGGTTTGAGCGAATGGCAGGCGCAGATGCAAAGCCCTTGCCTGCGCCTGCCGCAGGCGCCCGATCAGGGCGAGCCGCTGGTGCTGGGTGGCACGCCCGAAGCGCCCCTGCTGTACCTGCGCCGCTACGCTGCTTACGAGCGGCGGGTGGGGCAGGGCCTGCTGCAGCGCGCGGGCGAACGCCTGCCTGTGCCCGAAGCGGCAGCACGCGTCTGGCTCGAGCGCTTCTTTGCCCCGCGCGAAGACGGCGCCACCGACTGGCAAAAGATGGCCTGTGCGGTGGCACTGCGTGCCCGCCTGTCGGTCATCACCGGCGGGCCGGGCACGGGCAAGACCTGGACCGCCGCGCGGTTGCTGGCGCTGCTGCTGGCTCTGCATGAAGGGGAAAGTCCCTTGCGCGTGGCGCTGGCCGCGCCCACCGGCAAGGCGGCGGCACGGCTCAAGCAGTCGATCGACAAGGCACTGCTGGAGCTGCCGGTGCCCATTGATGCAGGGCTGGATTTGAAGGCGCTGGTGGAACGCATGGGGCCTGCGCGCACGCTGCACGCGCTGCTGGGCGCACGGCCCGACACGCGGGCGTTTCGCCACCATGCGGCCAATCCGCTGGACGTGGACGTGCTGATCGTGGACGAAGCCTCGATGGTGCATCTGGAAATGATGGATGCGCTGCTGCAGGCCCTGCCTTTGAATGCACGCCTGGTGCTGCTGGGCGACAGGGACCAGCTCGCGTCGGTCGAGGCCGGCGCCGTGCTGGGCGACCTGTGCCGCGCCACGCTGCCCGTGCTGGCAGAGCAGACCGTGATGCTGCGCGAGAGCCGCCGCTTCAAGGGCGCGATCGGTCAGTTGGCGCTGGCGGTCAATGCCGGTGATGCGGCGGCTGCCCGCGCCGCACTGTCCTCGGACGCTTGTGGTCCCGGTGCCCTGCCGCTGTGGGCGCAGCAACCCGTCAGCACACAGGCGGTGTGTGCGTTGGCCCTGGGCGCGTCTGGCAAGCCTTCGTATGCCGATTGCCTGCGCACCCTGCGGCAAGGACCGGCAGACGAGGGCGAGCAAGCGCACGCCACCTGGGTGCGGCGCGTGCTGCTGGCGTTCGATCGCTTCCGGATTTTGTGCGCCGTGCACCGCGGCGACTGGGGCACCGAAGGGCTGAACGCGGCGGTGCAAAAAGCGCTGGCCGACCAGGGCCTGCTCCAGCCGCAGGGTGAATGGTTCGCGGGCCGACCGGTCATGGTCACCCGCAACGACGCGCAGCTGGGTGTCTTCAACGGCGATGTGGGCGTGGTCCTGCCCAACGCCCAGGGGGCGCTCAAGGTCTGGTTCCTCGATGGCGACGCCCTGCGCTCGGTCAGCGTGATGCGGCTGGCGCATGTCGAAACCGCCTTCGTGATGACGGTGCACAAGAGCCAGGGCTCCGAGTTCGAACACACCGCCCTCGTGCTGCCGCCCGGCGGCGCCGAGGTGCTCTCGCGCGAGCTCGTCTACACCGGCATCACGCGGGCGCGTGAACAGTTCACCCTGATCGAGGCCGAAGCCGGTTTGCTTGAAGCCGCCGTGGCGCGTCCCAGCGTGCGTGCCAGCGGGCTGGCGCAGTGGTGGGCCTAGTTGGCGTAACCCTCGCACGCCCCCGCGTTCGGCCGGCCCTTGCATTCGCGCAAAAGGCGCTGGTCGCGCTCCTTGCGGGTTTCGCCGTAGCCGGTGTTCACCGGCGGTTTGCGGGGCTTGACCTGCCGTGCGCGGGTGCTTGTGCCAGTGGGCTCTTTGGCCTCGGCAGGCCAGGTTTGCAGACCGGCCGTGAGCAGCAGGCCAATGATGGTGAGCATGTGCTTCATGCGTGTCTCCCTGAAATTCTTGTGCGCCCATCTTAGGTGGGGCCGGATGGATCGCCAAGGGTGGGCATGGCGTCTGACTGGTTAGCATTGAGGGCATGAATCAGACCCCTTTTCTGCGCCAGACCGTTCTGGACCTCGAAGAATCCCGCATCCGCGAAGTCGCCAACGCGGGCATGGGCCGCCCCGATGTGCTGGCCTTCTGGTTTGGCGAGTCTGACGAAGTCACCCCCGAGGTGATTCGCCAGGCCGCCATCGCATCGCTGCAACAAGGCGAAACCTTTTATGCCCACAACCTCGGCCTGCCCGAACTGCGCCAGGCCGTGGCCGATTACATGAGTGGCCTGCATGGCCAGATCGGCATGGACCGCATCGCCATCACATCGGGCGGCGTCAATGCGCTCATGCTGGCGTTTCAGGCCCTGGTGGATGCGGGCGACGAAGTGGTGGCCGTGACCCCCGTCTGGCCCAACCTGACGGCGCAGCCGCAGGTGATGGGCGGGCGGTTGAAATGCGTGAGCCTCAAACCCCAAGGCGGCGAGTGGGTGCTGGACATGGCGGCCCTCAAAGCTGCTGTGACGCCTGCCACCCGTGTGCTGGTGCTCAACGCCCCCAACAACCCGACCGGCTGGACGCTCTCTCGCGCCGAGCAGCAGGCCATTCTTGACCACTGCCGTCAGACCGGCACCTGGATCCTGGCCGACGAGGTGTACGAGCGCCTGTATTACGAGCCCACGACCAACGCCTGCGCCCCGTCCTTTCTGGACATCGCCACGCCCGAGGACCGGCTGGTGGTGGTGCACAGCTTCTCCAAGAGCTTTTTGATGACGGGCTGGCGCATGGGCTGGCTGGTGATGCCCTCGGTCATGACCCAGCCCATGGGCAAGCTCATCGAGTTCAACACCTCCTGCGCTTCGGTCTTTACCCAGCGTGCCGCCATGGCTGCCCTGCAACACACGGCCGACATCACCCCTCGTGTGGTGTCGCATCTGAAAGCCTGCCGCGACACCCTGGTGCCGCTGCTCCAGGCCATCCCCGGCGTGCAGGTGGCGCCGGCCAAAGGCGGCATGTACGCCTTTTTCCGCATCGACGGCCACCCGGACAGCGTGAAGACCGCCAAACGCCTGGTTGCGGAAGCTGGCCTGGGTCTGGCCCCCGGCGAAGCCTTCGCTCCCGAAGCGGCCGGCTGGTTGCGCTGGTGTTTTGCCTCCAAAGATCTGGGCCGGCTGGGGCAGGGCGTTGAACGCCTCCAAGCCTGGCTGCTCAAAAATTAATCGGGATCTGACCCCGATTAATTCAAAACGGTTCCGGGTATGGGTGGGGCAGTCTGCCCCACCCATACCCCGCCAGCACCCGTTCACGCTATAATCCGCAGGTTTTGCATGGTGCAAAGCGCACGTCAGCAGCCCTTCCAGCCG
>JACCDU010628895.1_pt1 | contig 33521 bp, 23 predicted proteins | sample 7446081 | NCBI WGS metagenome assembly JACCDU01 (sample SAMN15323447, study PRJNA562643) | freshwater metagenome | isolation source: river surface water | place: USA:Blue River Watershed | collected 2017-08-17
AAAGGTTTGTCAAAATACAACCCAGGCGACAAGAGTTATGTTAAAGACATAAAGTCCGACATGTCTTTGCTCAAGTCCGATCCGGCCTTGATGTCCCACATGAGAAAAATTGGATACCGATGAAAGAAATGATTAGAGATCCATTTCGCTTCTACCGGGTAGCACCACCCGCACCGACATATGGGCCGGTTGAGTTGCCTATGGTAGATGTTCAGTCTTCCCTCCCAAGCGACTTTGTTGCTAACAGGGTCAGGCAAGGTGGAGCAGCATTTATGCGCCCAGTCGTTGGCCTTATGGGCCAACCTCAGAGGGATATGGTGGAGATGTTTACGGGCGTTGAACAAACGCCTTCAGAGTATTTTGGAATTGAGAATCCTGTTGGGGCATTTGTCACAGATGCAGTGACAGACCCGGTAAATCTGATTGGTGGCGGTGCACTTGCCAGACTTGCAAGGATTGGAACTACGAGGGCTTCATTAAGAAATGCCTTGAAACTAAAGCCCACAAGCGCGCCCAAACAAGTGCCTAGTCCAGGCAAGTTCAAGTCCGAAATAGATTGGGGTAAATGGAATCCAGACACTCCTAAATACCCAGAGCTTATTAATGAGTACAACGCTATAGAAGAGTCTACCAAGAAAGCTGGCACATGGATGAAGAATGCGGATGGTTCTCCCTTTAAAGGACTTCCTGAGCAATTTATACAGCAACAAAGTAGTTGGTATAAAAAAGCTTTTAAAAATCCAGTTAGAGAACGTAGACCTGATTTTTTTTCAGATGAAATTTTAGGGGGTCAAGACCCTAAAAACTACTTTGATAAAAATATGCCAATTCAGTTCAATTATCATAGTTCACCAAATGAATTTGATTTTTTTGATGAAAATTTATTTTCTACTGGAGCTTTTGGTAAAGGCATATACACAACTAGATTGCCTCAGAATATGTATGGTAAACACCTATATCAATTGTACTTAAACGCCAATAATCCACAACCATATAGTTACACAAGGTTTGTAACCAAAAACGGTTCTGAAGTTGCTGAAAGAGTAAACGATCCTAAATTGGTGCACGAAAGAACTTTCTATCAACAACTAGAGCCAGGTAGAGATTATTTTAATCCAGCGGAAGAATCCACTCAATCTTTAGTTCCTTTCAGTAATTATCCTAAATCCGCTATAGGCAATGTAGGCTTCTTTGACATGACTAATCCTAACATATATAAATCAATGATGCCTCTTGGCGCAATATATGGTGGTAGGAATTATTATAGAGATAAATAAATGAAATGAAAGACGCTTGCTACCATAAAGTAAAAGCACAGTACGATGTGTTTCCCTCTGCCAGGGCTAGTCAAGCCATTGCCAAATGCCGCAAGGGTTCTGGCTCTGTCCGTAAGACCGAGAAAGGTACTGAGCTGAAGAGATGGCAGAGTGAGAAATGGGTAGACCAGAAGACCGGTAAAGCCTGTGGTGCTGGTGGGAAGAATGAGTACTGCCGTCCTACGAAACGAGTATCCGATAAAACCCCTAAGACTGCTTCAGAGATGTCTTCGGCCGAGAAGCGGAGGAAGATATCGGAAAAGGAACGCGTCGGTATGGGGGCAAGAGTAAAGCCAATTAAACGCAAGTAATATGCCACTCAAGAAAGCCAGAGGAAAAGGGGAGAAAGCCATTCAGAAGGCTGTATCTGCCAACATCCAAGAACTCACTCGGGCTAACAGGGAGAAGCCTGCCGGTAAGAAACGTAGTGAAAAACAAATTGCAGCTATCGCCTACTCAGCTGCCAGAAAGAAATGACCCTAGACTCCAATTCCAAGCACTACCTGGTCCACGGATTGTGGATCGTCGTACTCCTGTTCTCCCTACAAACATGCATGCAGGAGAGAGAGCGTAGGAAGGAAAAAGAAGCATTCCTAGAAGCCGTCCAGGACAGCGCTGTGCATTACAAGAAGGTTGGTGATGACCTATACGCCCAGAACGCTCTACGGAGCCTCACAGTCGACGAACTCAAGCGTAGCAATGTCAAGGGTAAGGCAGAGGTAAAGAAGCTCACCAAGAGGCTCTCTGAGGCTAAAGCGTTTGTTGACATTCTGGTGGTCCATGATACGATACGATCCGTAATTATACGCAATGATACGATTCCAGGTTATTTCTCCTACTGGGACTCCTGCTTGGCTCTATCCGTAGCAAACGATAGCATTACCTACCAGTTGGCTCCCTTGAGCCTACAGCTCGTTCAGCACCGGTATGGCGACATGGTTGTCGCTTCAGCAAAGGTGGATGGCTGTGGTGTAGTCACGAAGATCTCCGGGTTCTCTGTTGCCCCTCCAAAAAAGAAGTGGTACGAAAATCCCGTACTAGTGGGGATACTCGGCTTTACGGCCGGAGCATTGGCTATTTCACGATAGTGAAAGAGAGGTCAACTTGAATGCCTAAGACATGAGCCAAAGCCATTACTTCCTTTTGAGAAGCATAGCTTGGGGTTCTCTCGAAGTACGGCTCTGCCATGTACTTGCGGATACGATCGTAGTCTATCTCGTTCTCCTCACAGACCTTCTTTAGAGAGGTCTGTTTCCTTTTAATCTGTAGCTTAATTACCGCCCTAAGACGGCTATTGCTCCTCAGTATGCAGTACTTGAAGGAGCGAATGTTTATTGGTTCGCTCATTGCAGCCCTTTCCTAGTGTTGTACTCTTCCCGGATTCGGTCAATCTCTTTGTCAGAGAGGATCCCGTTGTTGACAAGGGAGGACCAATACTCCATGGCTTTCTGCTCGCTCTTCTTCTCGAGCGACAAGACCTCTTCCACGACATCCCCAATCTTGCGATTGGTCTCCATGTTCTTGAGCTTCTGCAGGTCCTTGGGTAGGGAGTTGAACTCAATCGACTGGTTAAACAGCTTCTGGAGTTCTTCGGTCAATTCTTGACCACCCTGGCGGTGGTTGTAGACATTGATCAGTTCCTTGGAAGCAATCGAGTCTACGCGTGCTTTCTCGGCCTCTGTGGTGGCTTCTGCGTAACGTTTGCCGTACAACTGGAACAAGTCCCTGTAAGCAGACTTGGTATTGCTGATGGCCCTCTGACGCTCTGCAGGAGTGGACTTGTCAATAGTCGATTGTACGCCATTCCAGATCTCTCCCTGCTTCTTCTCCCTCATCCAGGATTCCGTTCTAAAGCCCATAAGCCTGGCAATCCTTTCTTGCGCATCTAGGTTCTCCATTAACGCGTCGCTCACTTGCAAGCCCAAAGACCTAATCCGGTCCGCGGGAATGTTCGCGAGCTCAGCTCCCTTGGTTAAGGATCTTACGTAGTCGCCACGCTTCCACTCCCGCATTGTATTAATCGCTGCATCGTACTTCATCCTTACTGCTGGCATAGTCCGAAGCGCTGACTCAGCAATCTTCTCTGGTTTGCCGCTCTTTTTGCCTTCCTTAATGGCTAAGATGAGCGCCTGCAATGCAACACCCATTCCTCCGGTTCCTTGAGCAACTGTCGCCATAACGTCTTCCATGTAACGAACCAAGTCCATTCTTTCTTCACGACTCATCTCTTCGAGCTCATCCTCGCCCGGTCCAGAAAGCCAGTCTACAAACATAGAAGAAAAGAACTGGAATACCGCTGCGTTGATGGCTGTGTAGTGCAGGATTTCGTAAGCATTCTGCAATTGCTCGCCTTCCTTGTTCTTCATCCTAGCGGCCGCTCTACGAGCCTTTCTGTAGTACTGCTGCGTAGCTGTAGCAAATGACGAAAACAACCTTGTGATGGACTGCTTTTGGAACTCGGAGAGATACATGGCCTCAGAACTTTGCTGTGTCTCTTGGATGATTTCAAACAGCCTTTCTTCGGCGTCTTGCTTTGCCTTGGTTTCTGCGTCTAAAACGCTCATACCTTCCGCGATATATTTTTTCTTGTTGGTTTGCGAAATGTCGTAGTAAATAGGTGCCCCGCCAATGGCGATGGAAACTACGTCACCAATTGAACTGAAGACGTATCCTTTAGATAGGAGCTCTTTGGCAGAGATGCTTATGTTTGTGAACGGGATTTTTATTGCAACTTTACCGTAACGCCCGACCTCTTCGCTAATGATTCTTGAGTCAGGGCTAAACCTGCTTCCAAAGCGCTGCCTTACCGTTGGTAGGTCGATGATTTCAACGAAGATTTTCTTAAATAACGCCGGATCCCCGAGCAATTTCTTGGATGCGTCAATGTATTTTGAAAAATCATAGCTCGCCATAAAGTTGGGCGAAGCCAACAACTGAAGGACGGAGGACTTGACGTTCAAAAACATCGGTATGGCTGTTGATGCCATGAGCCAAGTTTTTATGGCTTGCCATGACTTACTTGAATCAACCTTGGTTACCCGGTCCGTCATAAAGGAGATGTAGTTCGCCTTTAGGTTCTCCGTAAATTGAGGGGCAAAAGCATTGCTCATGGCCTTTAGGTTCCTATTGGAGAAGACAGACTGAGTCTCCCTGAGCAACGGCAACTTGGCGTTCATGTTGGCCATTCCTGCCGTATAGGCGTTCAAGGTCTGACGAATGTCCGTAGGGACAATAACTCCGCCAGGTCTCCGCGTGATCATGTTGTTGGAGATGACCGAGAAGTTCTTTTGAAGGTCTCCAGAATTAAACAAGTCGTCCTCCTTTATTTCAACGCCTTGAGCAGTATCGGGAGATTCGGTTGCTTGGATTGGAGTGTAAGGAATGAACCCTTCCGTCCTAGTATCAGCAAACTGTCCCATGACTTGAGCGATGAACTCGTCACCCTCAAAGTCTTCCGTGTTGTACCTTTTCTCGTCAAGCTTTGTGGAGTTGTATCCATTGTTCTCCAGTACTGCCTTGGTGTCCTTTGCTACCTTTAGGAAGAATTCGGTGAGCGATAGGGCAAAGTCCTTGCCCGGTTTGTTAGCAGGCAAGTTCATGTAATCAATGATACTCTGAATGGACTCGTCCGATAGGTTAATCTTCCTGACGTTGTCAGTCTTTACCAAGTTTGTTGGGTCCATGAGCTGACGATACAGCGAGACAATCTTCCCGTTGTTGATGGGTCCAATTGGTTCGCCACTACCGTCAATCAGTTCCAGGGCTTTGCCGTCAACCTTTGCGATGGCGTTCATCCAATTGGTGTAGCCAAACTTGATGTCCGGACCAAAGAACCTGGTTCTTGCGTCTTTTAGAATAGAAGACCATTCTTCGCTCTTCCTGGCCTTTGTAACCGACGCCTTGTTCATCTTAGCCACTAATCCGTTGATGAAGTCTTGCGACTCCTTGCTTTTGCTCTTGATGAGTTCTAAGGCAGTACGGAGGTCTCTGGCGTTCTCGTTTATGGTTCGTAGCTTTCCGGAAAAGAATGACGCTACGCTATCCAAGAATCCTCGGTTGACGACTTTATCGCCTGTTGTGTTCAAGAAGAAGAAGTTGTAGCCTTCCCCGGTGAGAGCGTCTAGCTCAGCCTCTTCTTTGAGCATGACTCTTTCGTCATTGTTCACAGCAACGACCACTCCGGACTTGAACTTGAGCTTCCTCCTAGCGGCTTCTTTGTCGCTCAGCTTGTCAAGTCGCTTGTCCTTGGATGTAATTGCTGCAAGCATCTCTTCACCCTGGATTTGGGCTGCTTCGTCTAAAGACTCGTTCAGGGCCTTTATCTCGGACCGACCTTCTTTGTATATCCCTTCGGTCAAGTTCAGCAGCTCCATCAAGTCCTGTGGCTCCATGGCCATCATGGTCTTGGCGTCGTACGCGTTGTTTATTGCGGCAAGCTGTGCTGCCGCTTCCTTGGATAACCTTCTCTTTTCTGTTTTTAGCTGAGACTTGAAGTTGACAATCTTTGGATCGGTCATCTCTCGAATCTTGCGAATCATGGTCTTCTTGATGTCCTTAATCTCTCTTTCGAGTTCTTTCCTTTTTGCTGCGCTGTACTTAGCGTAAAGCTTTGGGTAAGCCTTGACCACTTCTTTGGCCCAGGCTTCTTTAGCGGCTTCTACAACTGCTTTTTCGTTAAATCCTTCAATAAGGTTGGAGGTCTTTTCGAGGAAGCCTTTGAAGGTCACCATGCCGTTATCAAGCTCTAACTTGATGTACTTGGCTAAAGCCTTTAGGAAGGCGATGTCTTCTTTTGAGTTACGCTCTGGGTCAAATGCGATGCCCATCTTCTTGAGTCCATCAAAGTACTTCTTTGCCGTCTCACGAAACTCTTTGCGTTGCTCTGCAATGGTTTTTGCTGGCTTTGCTTCGGGAGTTTGTCCGAGTAGTTCATCAACTGCTTGAACAAGTTTTGGATTAGATCCATCTGCTTTGGCTTTGTGGTAGGCTTCGGAGATTCTTATAGGATTATATGTAACATTTCCTGGTTTCGGGGAAGGCACATCAACGCCTTGCGATTTTAATAATTCGGCCCACTTAGTTTCAGTTCCTTGATAAACCAAATTTCCATCTCCAATCAAGTATCCTATAAGTTCCCCAAAAGACATACCTGGAGTCTTTAATATACTTGCAGAAAAATATTCATCAACATATTCCCTAACGAGTGATGCAAATCTTCTTGCTCCTATCTTTGGTAGTAATTCGATAAGTTTTTCTTCTATCCAAGATTTTTGTAAAACAAACCCTTTATCTGAAACGTGTGAAAGCCTATACATTTCAAATGCGTCATCAGGAGCCAACGCGTCCTCCAAAGCCTTCGCAGTAGCATCTACCTGCGCCTCCGGCTGGGCTTGTTGTTGGGGCTGGGCTTTATCTAGCTGGAACCTTATGTCTCTTGTTTCTCCAAAAGTGGTATTGCTACCATCAGCTAACTTAATTTGATTTGCAAATTCGTCAAAAACATGGATGTGGGAAGTTGAACTTCCGAGCCCCATCCCCCTAAACCTACTAGAAACGTCGGTTAGGATAATCCCATCAAACCCCAAGTTTTTCAAAAAGTCTGATACCACTTGGGACGACGCTAATTCGCCCTCTTCATTTTCGTACAAACCAGCTTTGTCGTTTCGTCTTAACTCCCCTTCTAATCGGTTTAGGTCTATTTCTGACTCGTAGAGGTTATCTCCAAGTATTTCGCTAGCGCTTGCTCCCCTATACCCATTTGATCTTAAAGCCGAAGACAAAGCGTCTACTGCTAGATTTTCATATCCAGAGTTTTCTATTGCGCGATCCCTTATGTCAAAGTCATAGTCTTGTTTTGCCTCTTCAACAGATATGTCGTTTTCATCGGCTATTTCTTGTGCTGCTTGATCAAGGTCAGCTTCAGAAATATTCAGCGTTTGGAACCATGTGCTTCCTTTGCCTAGGACAACCGGGTTGTTTAACTTGATAAATACGTCAAGCACTTTATTCGTGCCTCCGTACAACTCTTTTTTGGCCAAGTCTCTAGCTAACGATCTAAAGCTTACAAAGTCATCCTCTAATTCTTCTTCAGTGTATCCATATTTCTTTGAAAGCTCCGGTATTGATTCATTATAGTCGTCATAATTGTTCTCTAATTCCGATATTATTTGCTCTGTACGCCCTTCGACCCTATTTGTTAAATCAGTCCCTTCAGATAAGTAATTAATAGCCGCGTCTTGATAGTCGCTTGTAAAGTAATTTATTTTACCCAGATGCCCTTCTACACTGCCTTTAACGGAACTATCAAATTCATAAAACTCATTAGTGGTGCCGTGGTATGCCCTCACTACTATTGGCTCGCCTGTTTTTGCATCTTGTATGTCTGGGCCAACTAATAGATTGTTGTCACCCTTCCACTTTTCAAAATTACTCTGGCCATCTTCTCCTGTAAACTCAAACATCTTTGCATACAAGTCGCGCATTGGCTCGTTTAACTCAACGTCAATGTCGCTACCTACAATGCCCCTGTAGATGTCGGTAAGCCATTGTTTAAAGTTATCGAATATTTTCTGCAATGCAGGCGTTGGCGCTTTGCCCTCTGCCAGATACTTCTCGAAACCTCTAGCAAAAGCCTCACTTGTTTTTATCGTCCAGTCCTTGGTCTTGGCCCATTCTTGAACCGTGGCTTTCTCTTCATCTGTTAAGTAGTGCTCAAAGACGTGAGCTAGTTCGTGCAACGGAGTTGACACGTTCGGGTCGGTCAGTGCATAGATGGTTGCTTGTCCATCAAGCGCAATCATCATCGCTCCTCTAGCCTTTACTGCGTCAACTTGAAACTTTACGCCTTGAGGTAGGTCTTTTTGGAACAACGCCTCGTTGGTCAACATGCTCCTTAGCCTTCCTTCGGTAAGAACGGCGTACACTCCATTTCCATAATCGATGGTGTCAAATCCGTTTGCCTTTATTCTGGCATGTAGTTCTTTCTGTAAAGCAGAGTAGTTTGGCTTTGAGTTTAAAAACTCAATGTCAGCCTTTGTCAACTTGTACGAGTTGCCAAGGTTAAGGTTCATCGGGATAACACGACTTGCCGTGTTTATCTCTCTGAACCTGCGAGTTATCGGATCATAATCGCCAAACTTCATGCTGTCATTTTGTTCGGCGTATTCAGAAGCCTCTTTAGGCGATATTGTTACAAAGACACCTTTTCCGGTGTCCTTGAATTTTTTGAAATCCTTGTCTTTTGATGTCCCATGGAACACCCTCAGTATCTCTTCCTTGTCTTGCTTAATAGCGCTTTGAGGAAGATCTTGCTCTGTTGCCTTCTTAAAGTTAAGCCTGCCATACATCTCCGTTTTAGAGACACCAGCACGCTTGGCCATTACGCCAATCATCTTATCCATCGCAATAGCTGCTGACATGGCTTCTGATTGGTTAAGGCCGAACAGCTCTCTGTTCACGCGATATAAGTCGCGGAAGTTCTTTGGGGAAATGCCTGCTTCTTCGGAAGCGAGCTCTATTTGAGTGTCTTCGTCTATTTCAGCCTTTTGTCCAGGACGTTGGAATAATGGTTTTTTTTTGCCAGCTTGCAATACCCCGAGCGCTTTCCTCAACTCCTCCTCCGCCGCATTACGCTCATCAGCCTTCTGCTGTTCCGTCTTCCTTGTCTTTTTGCCAGTAGCAGGAGGGGTTTCCCCCTCCTGTGCTACAGCGGGAGGAGTTACTTGCCCTTCTTGGCGCCCTTCTTCTTGAGGAACGGGGGCAGCATTTTCTCCTTGGGCTCTCCCTTCTTGGGGGGCATTGGTTTCTTGCCGTACATCTTGTTCGGTTTGAGGTTCTACTCCGACAGCTGCAGGTGTCGTTCCTGTTCTCCCAAGGTTGGGAAAAGTCGTTACTTGGGTCGGTTGACCCTGTGTTACTTCTCTGACCGCTTCAAGGAACGCAGGCTGAGGAAATTCTTTCCTTCCAGCTTCCTTCAACTGAGCGGCAATGGCTAAGTCAATCGATAGCTCTGGATCGGTAATCGTGAACTCAAGTCCACTCTTGGAATCTTTGACCCTTGCGTTAAAAGACCCATCTGCCAAAATCTCTGGAGCAACAAACTCCAGGTTGTCAAACTCAAGGTCTTCAACAGGTGCTACTCCTTTTCGGTTTCCGAAGGAGACTCCATAGACTGATCTTCCTCCGAATCCGGGGATTCTTTTGACGGTGATTCTTCCTGCTCCTCTTCCTCCGACTCTGACTCCTGCTCCATCGAATCGGTCTCTTGAGACGACTGATTCTGGAAGGGGTCTTCCTTCCCTAGGAGTCGCAACAAGACCTGCAGTCTTTGTTTTTTCTCCAGCTTGCTCAGTTGTAGTAATTGTTGCAAATTCATAGTTCAGTAGTTTGTTTATCTGTTGCTCAATGAGCGTGTCAAAGTTACGCTTCTGTTGGTCGCTTAGTGCACCAAACTCCGTGACAAATCCACCCTGTGTTTGTCTCGTCCTAGCGCCCTCCTGCGATCGTACCGATTGCTGTGCATCAATGAGCGCGTCAACAACTGCCTCGATTTCTGACATAGGAATTTCTTCGGCATTGTTCATCCTTGCCTCAAGGTCGGAAGAGATAGGCTGTACAACGCTATTGATGACCTGTAGGACACCTTGGTCTTCTTGTGGTATCTCCATACCAACTTCGGGAGAAACCTCGGTAAGAGCCATCTGTGGGGCCTCTGGTGCCGCTTCTTCGACTTGCTGTACCTCTTGAGGGGCGAACTCTTGTGTCAGAAGGCCATCTTGCACTTCTCTGATCTGTGAGCGAAGCCAATCCGCCGAGGCTTTAGCTGATTCGGAGTTTAAGTTTTCTACTTTCTTGAGCTTTGAGTTGAGCTCAAAAAGACGATTGATGTCCGCCTCTGAAGCGTTAGGGTTGGCTTCGGTTATCTCTTCCAGCAGGCCTAGGTCTTCTAAACGATTACGGAACTTCAATCCGTACATGTTCACGTCATTAAAGACCTCGAATTTCGTGTTTTCGAGTTCTTGCCTAGAGCTGTTCTGCAATATATCATCAACATCTGCTTGACCAACAAACTCTCCATTGATTTTGTAAGTTGGTCTTTTAAGAACCTGGGAAAGCAGCGTTGGAGCTGCTCCAGGTATTTCAGCAATACCTTCAAGACCAATTTCCGCAGGATCCAATTCCTGACCGGTAACCCCTCTCGCCGCTGCTTCACCTGCACTACCACCAACTGCTTCCGCCCCAGTGGTTGCCAACGTGGACTTGATTTTGCCAGCCCTTGTTGTCATAGGGATTTTTGCCGCAATAGCTCCTCCAACTTTAGCCGTTGCTAAGTCGAAAGCGCCAATGGTTATGCCATATCCGGCCGATTTGGCCCTAATCTTTCTTAACGCCTTTTCGTCCTCAAGTATGGTTCTGACGTTATCTTCGTTGAACTCCAATCCGCGCTGGTCCAGCTCTTGCTTCATCAATTCAGAGAAAGACGACAAGGTCGATACCGCCGTATTAGCTGCTGCTACGCCAGGAAGGATAGCGGCTATAGCGCCAGGTGCGGCGCCGATACCTCCGAGTGGAGCAGACGCAAGCGCCCCAATACCGGCTCCTGCAGCAATGGATGCTCCAAAGGCAGCCCTTGCTTCTGGATTAAACAAGAACTGAGATGCGCTTTGAACGACCAATTCCGGAGCAACTCTAGGGTTTTTAGCTAGAGCTTTTACAAATCCAAAGGTGGTCTTACCGTTGTCCTCGTAATCTTTGTAAAACTGAGTGGCTTCATCTGAAGGACCCGTGTACTCTGTTCCGGCTTTCACGAAGTTCTGAACTTCTTCATCGGAGGATCCAGGACCACTAAAAAATAGCGGTCTAGATGTGCTTATGTTTACTCCGGCCTTCTTCCCCGAAGAGAAAGCCCTACCCATATCGTCAATAAAGTCACCTATTCCTAAACCACTCCCCGGCACGCCAGGTGTTGGCATGTCAAGAGCGTCCAAGAGGTCCCCGAACGTTCCGCCAAAAAATCTTTCTTCTCTAGCTTTCCTCGGTTGGGCCGAAGGCTGCTGAGATGGTAAACCACCTTGTGCGCCAAGTGAAGGTGCGGCTTGGTCTTTTTTTTTTACAGGTTGCTGGTCAAACATCACGAACTCTCCGTACTGAGGGTTTTGACTAACCCACATTTGGGCGAGCTCTAAGTCGCCCATGTTGATGTACTCGGGGTACTTGTTCTTTACCCTCTGAGAGAACGTCCGATAGTCTACTTTATTTGGCATCTGTTTTGTTTAATAAACTAAATCGCTGTCAAGTCCTTGTGTATTGCCTCCGGCAGCTGGAGCAGCTCCACCTCCCTGCATAATCATAGCCTTTATCTGATTGGCTACAGCATTGTCGTTGTAACCAGCGTTTACGGCCATCAGCCACTCATCGTTGCTTGGAACAAACACTACTTCTCTCGTTGCTTTTGGCTTGTCTTTTCCAAGGGCTATAGATGTCGACGCGGGAGTAATGTTGGCTCGTCCTTTTAGTAAAACGGTTGGGACTAAGTTGGCCTTTGGAAAGCTCTTGGCGAATTGCGCTCTTACAGGTATTCTTTCACCGCTCTGGGAGATGTACGAGAATCCTTGCTCATATCCCGTAACGTCAATCTCTTGGTCAAAGCTTCCAGGCTTTAATACATTCTTCTTGGGATCACCCGTCTTGCTCAAAAGGGCAAATCCTCCAACCCTAGACGATGTCGGCGAAATCTTGATCGGGTTCTCAAACAACTGCTTTTTCAATAAGCCTTCATAAAAGGCTAGGTTGGCAATTGTTCCATCTGATACTTTGTCTCCCTTTGGAGGAGGAGCAAACACAATGCCCTTTCCTTGAGCGTAAGATTTAGCCTTGTCTAAATAAGGCTTAATGACCTTCTTGGCCTGATCGTCACCCTCGGCGTATGCCTGTTCAAGATCCGGAATAGAGCTTGCGGCTCTTGCCTTGAACTCGTTCAGTGCATCAACGTCACCACGGGTAATGCCTTCCTTCGACAAGTTGTCAAGTATTTGGAAATCGTTCTCAAATACTTTCCCGCCAAGACCTTCAAGAATATCAGCCTTCTTCCTGCGCCCTTGTTGGTACGCATACTCCTCTTCATTCCTGCCTCTAATCAATGTTTGATAAGCCTTATCCGCCTCACGTTCTGCTACAGCGACCTGTGCAGCACCGGTGGAGATGGCTCTAGCCTGTTGCTGAAGGGCCTGTACGCGTTTACGGAACTCTTGATTCAATGCAAAGCTCTCAGGCACGGACATGTCCACCTTACTGGGGTCGATACCGAACTCAGCGGCTTTGTTGACGAACTGGTTCAGCTCGTCTACGCCGGCAAAGAACTGCGCTCTTGACTGCTCGTCAGCCATGGCCATGACATTGGGGTTCAACCCAAATTGTCCTTCACTGATCATCTCCATAGGCTGCATGGCAGCCCTGGACATCGGGTTAGCAGTAGCAGCACTGACGCCTTGGTTCATCCGGAACACCGGCACCTGAAATCCAAGACCAGCGGTCTGCTGGGCTACTCTAGGGGTAAGTTCAACGGCCATAAGGTCTGTAAAATCTTGGCATAATGCCCATAGACATTGAGTATCTCGGATCCATCATGCCTCTTGATGTAGGAAACTTTGGTGTATTTATGCGCGACATCATTGCCTCATAGGGAGACACTGACTCTGGAGCAAACTCTGGTACCTCAAGAACGCGATTAGTGGTGGCTTGTGGTGGCGTAGTCGTTGATGGTAGCCCTTTCAGTGCGTTGTACATCCGGAAGTTCTGAACGTAAGCAGGAATGTCCGCAACGGAAGATCCAATTGCAGCCCCAATGTTGGCGCCCTGTTGAGCGATGTCAGCTTCTAACCCCTCCCTCTGACGAACGTAGTCTTGCATTCCAAGCTGATACTCCATGCCCTCCATGGCCCTCTGCTGCTGCATCTCTTGGTTTCTCATGTTGATCAACTGGTCCAAGGCAGCGCGATTTTGATTCTGCATAGCCACATCAGCGAGCAAACCCTGCCTCTGCTGTGCAGCGGCATTCGAACTCACTCCCTGCATGTAGGCCAAGCCTGCTCCACCACCCAGTCCTGCAGCGATCTGACGACCGCGTTCCATCTGCCTGGCAGTCTGCTCATCCATGGCCCTCTGATAACCCATCATGGGTTGGTCAGCCAATTGTTGCTGTTGGGCGATTCTTTGGCTCAGGAGAGGGTTTTGACGGAAAGCGGGTAGCGAAGGTCGCTGAAGACCAGAAAGTCTTTCTTGGGCCCTCCTACGGGCATTCTGGGAGACCAATGCTGAGATGATGTTCCCGGCAATGGGAGCACCAATGGATACGTATGGATTAACACCCATACGGGCTTGGGCCATCTTAGCGAGTAATTCTTCGGTCGTAGCCATTGTTAAACAAATTTAAGGTATTCAGTCCTATTAGGCATAACATTCTTGCGCATATTTTGTATCTCGGAAAGGTAAGCGTCCTGCCTGGCAGACGCCATCGCGTCAGCAATGGCTTGGTTACGATCGGCCATCTCAGAGGCATACATTTGGTTGTACTCCTCCTCGGCTTGAGCCTCAGCATCTGCTTGCGCTCCACCGCCAAAGAGCGATCCAACGGCACCGCCTAGAGAGCCGCCAATAGAGGCTCCTAAAGACGCCCCAACCATCGTACCTGCGCCAGGCGCAAGTAAAGAGCCGGCAACGGCACCTAAAGCCCCACCAATAGCTGTAGCCCAAGGACTCGCAGCTTGCTGCTTCTCTTGCTTGGCTTTAGCCCCTGCCTCCTCAATGTAGGAGTACTTGTTGGGCATCATGACGGGGTTGTATAGACTTGGATCCATTACCTAAAGACTTTTCTGAATTGGTTGATGGCAGAGCGAAGCTTTATGGCGCTTGACTGATTGTTGAACCACAACTTGATGATGTGGTAAGCCCCAACGAGCCTTTTATCGCCTGTGCCCCTGATAAAGTTTGTGCTGTTCATTCCGAGCCTTGTGCTGCCAGTGCTAGCTTGGTCTCCAGTTGATAAAGACAACAACGGATTGGCCGTAGTTCCATCGTTAAAAGATGTTATGTTGTACTGGCTAAAAGTAGACTGACTATTAATACCAACAACGTCAAGAACTTTTGGTTCATTCAAGCTCTTATTGAAGACGTACTCAATGTTGGCGTCTATCTTTTGGATGTGGTTTCCGCTTAACAACATAAGGTAGCTATTTGTTGAACCCTTCCATTGATTAATATGGATGTCTGCTATGGTATTTTGACTATTTCTATGCGTCTGAAGCAGATAGGTGCTGCCATTTAGATCAAAGATGTACAACGGCCTGTTACCGATTTTGCCTCCATGACCATTGCCCTGCACGTCCCAATCAAGATTGGACATGAATGCGTCTAGCTTGACCCCATAAGATAGCCACTTAATGACTTCTTGGTTCCCAAAGCTGTCGCCACTAGGTAAAGCCCCCATAATGTACAACACCTTGTCAACACGATCGTACGACATCTGAATCGTATGCTCAAGCCATGGGACGTAGGTCTCCGAGAAGTTCTCCCGGAAGTACTGCTCCATCCTTGACAACGACACAATCTTGGCGCCATCCAGCAGATTTATGAGGACACCGCGCTTGGTGTCCAAAGCGTAAACTCCGTTCTCCGTCGGAATCATGCAGCGAAGCAACTCAACGCCATAGTTCGTTGTCAGATACTTTGGAGGAGTGTTGTCGCTGATGTATGTTCCACCCTGTACGGCCAACGTAGAGTTGTCCTGTAGCGTTGTGAGCGACTTATTGACGTACAGCAGAGAGATAGAGTCGTCCTGGCCAATGATGGGTTCGCCATCGTTAAGCAGCGCGATCTTGGTGACCTTGCCGTACTTCTCGTCCATGTCAAAGAAGTTCAATGCTCTGAACCTCGAGAAACCATCTTGGTTAAGGTCTGCACTACGCACATCTGAGTAGATGAGCCTGGCAGGGTAGTTCTGTGATACAGATGTCAACCGGTTCTCGGAGAAGAACTTCTTGGGGAAGTTCTCAATAGAGTAACCAAAGTTGTAACTGTAGAAGGCGTCTGCTTGGTAATGACCCACGGTGCCAGCAGTGGCTCCAGTCAGGTTGTAGTACGGGAAACGACTCTTGTCCGAGTTGTAGAAAGCGTTGGCTTCACCCTCGGTGTACATCTCGATGTACTCTGGGCTGGTCTTTGTTCCAGTTTTAAATACCCTTTGTGTTGTCCCTGTAGGAAAGCTTTGGCAATAGCCTCGAAAATCAAAGTCAAGGCTTCCAATTCCGCTAGCAGTTGGCAAATAGTATGCAGGAACATTGTATTCGTCGTTGACTTTGTACCTGTATTTTGAAATAAAACAATCTCCACCCCATACTTCAAGGGTTACCGTTTGAGAAACGCCCGTAATGGCCGAATATGCTCCAGTATGAATGTACTCCTGTATTTGGTTTGGATTGCCATACCTTGAGTCAGGCTTTCCAGCACGAAGGTTGGCCACATAAAGGGCTTGATGAATGTCGGTTGTTGGACTTGAGTATTTGTTAAATGTTCCACCAGAGTAAGCAAACTCTACTGCGCAATCAACGTTTTCTACTGGCGCATTAAGTATGTCAAAAGAATATTCGTTGATGGTAGTTGGAATCACCGGATATGATGGAACCCCAAACTGGTTGGACCCATAATCGACGCTTCCGAGCCAAGTCACGTTCATCAATGGATTGCCGTAAATTAACCCATTTCTCAACTGCTTAGTGCCGCCAGTTGGGTTGTAATTGTTTAAGTATTGAGCAAACGATACGCTTGCAAAAGTGTTGACTCTTCCGGTGCTTGTCAACGATCTAGGTATGTATCCAAATTGTCCAGCACTTAGTGGGCAGTAGTTTGCGGTGATTAAATACAACGGGTCATCCAAGAATTGATTAAGACTAATCGCTGTTGTTCTTTGTGCCTCAATATTTGTTGAGTACAGGTTAGCCGTACCAACATCGCTCATGTCTATAGACGAGTTCTTTTGTTGAGCAGTTAAGTCTGTACCAGCTATCAAGTAGTTAACAGAGCTTCTCCCGTCTCCCAAGCTAGCGCCATTAGATGACGCAGACTCGGTGGTGTTCAACAAAATCTTTGAATTGCCCTTTGTAATTGGTATTAGCAATTCGGTTGTTGTCAACGATGACAAATTCAGCATCGTACGGGTGTAGTACGCAAAAGCAAGCGGATCGCCCGTAGAGCCCAGCTTTGACAGCGCGTCGGCCGCCTTTTCAGAGCCAACAAATGATGCGGTTTGAATGCCGTTAACTTGAAGGAATGACTCTTGAATCTTCCTCCTATAAGTGTTTATGTAAGTGCCTCCAGTTCCTGCAGAACTTTGGGTCCTCATATTAATGAGCTCGTTGGGATACCAGTGCAACTTATGGTCAGTGCAGGAATAAACCCTCGCTTCAACATACCCTGTTGGGTATGATATGGACATCCCCGTAGGCGTAACGGTAGACGTCGTCGTTGTTGGGGTGAGAACAACAGTTCCTGTCCCTAATTGAGACGACAAAGTAAACCCACAAACGTCAACGATGTCGACGTTCATTGTGACAAGGTCTGGTGTATTTATGAGAGGAGATCCAGCACTGTTGTAAACATAGTCAACCGCAGGAGCGAAAGCTTTCTTCCAAAGCATCCTGTTCTCTGGTATTGAGCTTATTCCTTGATATGCGGGTAACTTATATGTTTCCTGGGTTTCAATAGTGCTTGGCATCCCGGAATTGTTCCAAGATGCTGAAAACACGCTTAGCGCCTCCATATTTCTGGCTGCGCCCATTTTTAAACACTTTGGTCCCAGATAATCTAGTTCTCCAATACCATTTGTAATCGTGTAATCATTGTTTGTCGCCAAGTTTTTACCAGGTGTTGGCGTGCCAAGATAAAGGCTCGATGGAATAATTGGGCTTTGGTAGAGAATGTCTCTGTCTCGATCCATACGAACTACAGCCATGCCTTTGGCCCAATCTGGGTGTCCGGAGACTTGTAGTCCTAGTCCTAATGCTTGAGGCAAAGAGGCACCTCCTGTAGACGCAAGTAATGAATACGTGCCATACTCCAATGTCCCAAATGTACCTGTTGCCCCAGTATTTGCAACACCAATATGTTCCCGTTTGGGGAACTTCCAAGAAAACGAATCAGAAGAATGGCTGTACGCATTGCCCTTTAATGGCAACAAGTCCGCAGTACCACTAGCCGTAGCAAAGTTGGGATATGGGGCAAAGACTTCCCCAGGTAGGGCAATGATGAGCGTCGTTGACGCAACTGAGACTATTTCTGTCTCAAAAGACAAACTTGTGCTACTGACCGTTAATGTGCAACTGACAGATTCTCCTTCGACATATCCAGACGCTCCAACGGGCCATGCTGTACCTCTGGTTATCGTGATAAGGTTTGCATTGTAATTAATGTCTCCGGTAGCAATCGTTCCGGTTGTTCTGCTAAAACTTTTTGGCTTACTAGCAGAAAAGTCGGAAAAATCCAACGGCTTCACTGGGGACCAGTTGCCGTATTCGTCGTGGTAAGTGATGCCAAAGCGATAGACTTCGTCCCGGAAGTGCCCACGGTAACGAGTGGTATTCAACGGATCTTCATAGTCAACCGTTCTGCGAATGGTCTTCGCCTCAATAATATTGACTTCGTCGTCCGCAATTCTGCGGTCAAAGTATTTGATATTCCCAGCAAGAAGTCGGTTGTCTTTCTCTACGATCGTCTTGACGGTCTCTACCGGCGCATCAGGCGCCGTAATCTCGTCAATGTCTAGCTCAAACTCCGCCTCATTACCTGTGTATGTCCCCGTGAGTGTCGTAGTACCCGTGTTTGTATTTATGACCTCATTTACATAAGCGACCAACTGCTGAACATAGGTTCCGTCGTTGTTCTTTACGACAGCTACTTCAATCTTGTCGTATTTCGATGTAGTTTCACCAGTTGATAGCGCTATGCTGTAATTAATTGACCTGGATGTTTGCTGACCTACTGCTCCGCCATAGTAATTGACCGTGGTGCCAGAGCTGTAAGACAGGGGTATAATGGGCACAGGGTTCGTAAACGTTGACCACTTCGTGTAGGTGCTTGGTGTTACCGTGCTATTCTTTAGGCGATAAGCCAATTGATACGTACCAGCCAACAAAGACCCAGCATTCCCAAGCCCGGTAATAGTCATCGACATTGCGGAACTTGCGTTCGAAATGACATTGAGCTGATCCGCTGAAGAATAAGGAAAAGTGCCTCCTTGCCAAACATCGCTGTCCATTTGGATCTTTCTAAGCGTGTTAGAAAAGTCCGTAAAATAAACCGTCTTGTTCTCCCTGTCTTCAGTAAAAAACGAGTCAATACTTGTTGTGGCCGAAAAGTTTAAGTCAGTCCCCGTGTAGATGGTGTAAATTGTTCCGTCAGCGTAGGTTCCATTTTGAGCGAAAAAGTAAATGCCATGATTAACTCCGGGCCCGCTGTCTTCATCGACGTACGTATAAACAACAAAGCCATCTCTTGATACACCTGAAATCTTAGCTTTAGCTACCGTGTATCCAAGGATATTGACGTTTTCGATGGGGTATGCAGGATTAAGATCTTTTGATTTAAGGTTCACTGAGCTTTTAATCTGATTGACAATCATCTGCTCACCAGCGGATGTCAGCTCAATGTTGGTTGCGTCGCGATAGGTATCCTCCGGCTGAAAGGCCGGGGAAAAGTCCTTGTGCATGCCCTTGAAGAATGTCTGACCCTCTTTCTTAATTTCCATTAATTAGGGGTTTTAGGCGTTCTAATCAATCGTTTTTGGTTGGGTAGCATAGTAAGCCACATGGCAATCGCGGCTTCAATCTCGGGCTTCTGAGGTTGGTTACGCTTCGACATAGCGTCAGCTTTCAAGGTAACCCATTGCTGATACAACATCTGTACCTCGCTCATAGGGATCTCGTTACGCTTCTTGTATCGCTCACGCTTGACAAACATGTATTCGATGTAAGCCACCAAAGCTCTCAAGTAATACTCAGGGGCCAGTGGCACGTTATCGGAGTCTACAGGCATAGCGTAATACCGCAAAATGACCGTGGTGTAGTTGTTGTTTACAATCGTGCTACTGAAAATCAGGTTGTTCCCTTGACGACTGACAACATAGTCTTTGTCGTAGGTCGTTTGATCATCGTCTGGGACATTTGTCCAATAGTTCGAGTCAAAGAATGGGTAAGCCACATGTCCGTTTGTCCCTTCCTGAATGGCGATAGAGTCAATGTACACGCATGAATCAGGGATTGGGAAATAGTTGAACGGAGACGTAATAATCGACCCAGTGGTGTTTGTGAGATTTAGGGTATTTAACCCGATGTCCCTTAATCCCTGAAGCGCCCATTCGTAGAAGAGAACCCTGTATCGGTCGTTCTCCATGCCCAAGGCAATCGCTGCGCTGCTGACGATCTCGTCGATGCTTACGGTGTTCTTCATTGCTCTTTAGCCTGTTCTAAGTTGGTGGATTGGTAAAGCTCTGTCTCTCGGATGGAGATGCCAGCCAATTGCAGAGCCCTAAACAAAAGCTCGTTGTGAAACATCGGGTCAATCTCTGGATTGACGGTTGTCCCGGTCGTGCTAATTGGTCTTGGGAATACCACTACTTCAATAAGATATGAAGAGTTGTTTACCGGAGCAGATGGGTAAAACTCAATCTGACCAAGGCTCGTTGTTCCGGATGTTCCAGAAGCATACGATGACACGGTGTAGATGGCGTTTCGGTTCTTGTTAGCAGTAGCGCTATTAAACGTCCTAAGGTTCTTGTAGACATTTGTAGCAGCACGGATGGATCTTACCCTCTTAGCGCTGACATAATCGACTGTAGAGCCTGTTGCGGCTTGTACGAGGAAGTCAACAACCTTGTAGAGAGACGTACTACCAGTTCCAAGTGATGTATTGATTGTCGCAAAGGTTATAGCGCTTACTCCGCTAGCAATACCGGTAACCGTTGCGGTTCTAAGCAATGTCCCAATGCCTTGCTGGAAAGCATCCTCACGGCTGAAATCAAGAGCGTCAACGTCCTTGCGGTCTTGCTTCTTGGAAGGGAAAAGGATTTCGTCAACAAGGCTCAGCTGAGCTGTGTTGAAGAAGTTGTCCTTTTCTGTTGCGGTGAAGTAAGGCGATCCAACTTTGTCGCAAATAAGGTCAAACCTTGCACTTAATTCTGTTGCTGTCATTGGGCGTTGCTATCTTTCATTTAACAAACAATCCAACATACGGGTTCAAAAGAAAAGGGAGCCGAAGCTCCCTTAACCCAACCAAACCCAGTGGTCTACTGCTGTGGCCTTTTAGGCTTTGTGTACTTGTTCAGCTCAGCCATGGTGATCTCTGGACCCTGCTCCTCAACCGGTTCTTTTGCCGCCTGCTTGGGTTCTTCCTTCTCAGAGTCCAAGAAGCCAATACGGCTCTCAATCATGTCCAAGACCTCTTTCTCGTTGACCAATTTGCCAATCGCTGAGTTCTCGTCCACACCCAGGGTGTAGCTACCAAAGCGGTATACGCCATCGTTTGTTGTGATAACGCCACGCCCTACAGCCGTGCGAACCAGGTGACGCATACGGGCTTCCTTGTTAGGAATGTTGTACACCTTCAAGAACTGCTTTGGATTACGCTCAGCATAGGTGAGAACGTTCTCAAACGCCAAGGTTTCGTCCTCCTCGTCGTAGAACATACCACAGAGCGATGCAACCTCCAAAAGCCTGCGTCCCTTCAGTTCAGAGGCCAATGTGAGCGCTTTAGCGTTCAACAGCTTGTCCTCAATGCGCTGCCTAGACTCAACCTCTGGCTGAAGCCTCTTAAACAACGAAGTGCCATTAAACCATGGAGACTCCGGATTGTTCGGGTGGTTCATCAAGAAATCCATCAACTCTTTGTTCGCCTTGTGGACCAGCATGGGCTCATCAATGTTGAAGTGAAAGCGCTTGTAGCGCGTACGACCATCCGGAAGAATGGTGTCAACCAGGCGATGGACTTGTCCATCTAAGGTCTTGTACTCCGAAAAGTGAAAAGTACTTCCGTTTCCTGTTTGCAGGAGGAAGAACTCAAAGTCGCTTTGTTTTACTGGCATTGTTTTGATTTTATGACACTATAACACCGAATGTCTGAATTGGTTCTAAAAAAGAAAACCCCCGCCTTTCGGCGAGGGTTCTCCACGTAGAACCGCTGCGTTTAGGCAGCGTACAGCAAACCGTGGTTGTTGGCAGCACGGAGCTCCACGCCGATGGACGAGTAGAAGTCCACCGTGAAGCCGTCCTTACCATTGGAACGGGATGCAGAGGCGCCAGCTTCAGGAGAGGTGATACCTTCCTGGACGGTGCGCCGGAACTCGAGGCTTTGGCCAAGCAAGTCCTGCTTGTAGCGCAGGTTGATCAGCGGGTTGCCACGGTCGTCGGTACCCATGTTCAAGAACAACATGGCCTTGTCCCAGTTGATACCAGAGGTAGCAGGAGCAGGGAAGAGAGCCTCGTTGGCGAATGGGTAGTACAGAACGAAGTTCAAGATCTTGTCCATGAACTTGTACTTGGTGATGTTGATACCAGTCATGATGCCTTCGTTTCCGAATACACCGAAGCTGATGCCACCATTCAAGGTATAGTCACGCAAGGCGAACTGAGCGTCAGCGTAGGCAGAGCTACCGCAAAGAACGGTGAACTCAGATCCTTGGCTGTTCAAGCACATCAAGCGAACTTGCTCGGCAAGGTCGGTCTCAGCGATGGCAGAGGAGTAGGTTCCAACGACACCGTCAGCAATGACGCGAGGAAGGATACCGTTACCGCCAAGGCGACCAGACATTACGTTGCCAGTAGTTGCAGAGCCGTTAGACTTTGCAGCCAAGATGTACATCTCGCGGTCCATAGCCATTTCCTGCATGGTCTCCATCTCGTTGATGTAGTAGTAGGACCACTCGCTGTCAGACTTCTTCACGTACTTCATGTTGGAAGACTGGGTAGTCGAACAAGTGACCGAACGACGCATGATGCCCAAGTACTCATTCACTTGGTTTTCGTTCCATACACGACCAGATGGGCTGTCAGAATACTCTTGCTGCAAGTTGTACAGGTGAGCAAACTTGATACCGGCAGTTGCGATGCTAGCACCGAAGCTTGCGCCAAGAGCGTTAATCGCAAGCGTTCCAGAAGCTCCGTTTCCACCAGCACCCGTTACCGCAGTAACAACACCGTAAGCGTTGTTCTCAAAGCGAATAACGTCGCCAGGAAGGAAGGAAGCCTGTGTTCCGGTAGGAACGGTTACGGTACCGGTAGTGTCACCAGAGGCACCAGTTGGAGCTACAGCGGTGGTTACCGATTGACGGAATTTGCCCTTTTCAAACCAGCTGAACACGTCGTTACCAACAACAGGGTTCTTGCGGCCGATACGGCTCAAGAGCGTAGTGATGGTGTACTGAGGGAAGCGATACGTGATGTAATCGCTGAAGTCGGGTTTTTGGATTCCACCAAAAACGTAGGTGCTGTCTACATTACCAGTTCTGATGGTATTGGGAGCAGCGTTGTTTGGGTTGACCTGATTTACGTAAGCCATTTTTTGAGTTTTTTAGAGTTTTAGAATAAAGGTTTTTCACCCTTCCTTAACCTTTCAACTTCGGATTCAACGAGAGAAAGTGCCTTTCGTGGTGTAACCTCAGCGATGTTGGTCGTCTTGGGTCGGTCCACGTTGGACAAGTTTTGAATCACAGCGGCTTTTCCTGAGTTCTTGGCACTGCGTGTAGCGTACTCAAGCACCTTGTCGAACATCTCCAATTTGTAGGCGCTTTGCACCATCTTTTGGAAATCCGGTTCTCCACTAGGCTTCAGGAAGTGCTTAATCTGGAACTCAGTAGCTTTGGCCTTGTCGTTGTAGGTGGTAAGCATCTTTTCGATGCTCGCCCGGTCTTGGTCTTTGACCTTGACGCGATCTACACGCTCAACGCTCTTGATTGCTATTTTTAGGTTCTCGTCGTAAGCCCTTTGGCTCTGCTCCGCCCTAATAGCAATCTGTTGCTTCTGAGCATCCTGCTGCAACTTCAAGTCCTTTCGTATCCTCTTCGCATTAAGGCGAATTTGGGTCTCGTCAAGGGAGGCCAGATAATCATCGAGCTCCTCCTTCGAATCGAAGTCGGATTTCAGCTCATACGACAAAAGCTCCACATCGGGGACCGCATCGTAATCAAAGGAAGCCAAGCCCAAATAACCGAGCCAGTCTCCCCCCTGCTTCATGATCTCGTTGGCCTCTCGAATCATATCGTTGGCGAAGACGGTCTTGGTGGATTCTTTCGTTTCCTCCAACTCCTGCTTGAGCTGCTTGAACTTCTCGACAAACTCCGAAGAGTCTTTCACGTCGCTAAGCCCTAACGTCTCAAACTCCGATTGATACTTGGTAACGAAATCATCTGTTACCGGTACCTCCTTGCCTTCGTCAAGGTCAATGTCGAAATTGAGGTCCTTTTCAGGGTTCTCATCAGCATTAACATTTTGATTGTCGTCTTCGTTTGTTTCGGGAACTTCCGGCTCATCGTCCGGGTCTACATCAACATCGACTTGAGCCGGAGGCTCAGGTTCTGCAGGCGGTTCTGCTTGCGCAGCAGGTTGGTCCACAATGCCTTGCGCTCTCAATGCAGCAAGTTCGTTTTCGTCACCACCGGGCGTAGCCGTAGATGCGTTGCCCTCCAGCTTCTGGAGAGCCAACAATTCTAAATCTTCCATAAGTGTTTATTGGTTTTTTTGTTCTTTCAAAGCCTCCATAATGAGGTTGAAGTTCTGCTCCTGCTCCTTTTTGAGCATGTCGAGTTGAGTTTGTTGTTCCATGGTACGGTTCTTTAACTCCTCTCTTAACATCTGAAGCTGACCTTTGTTCTCGGAACGAGCGCGATCCACCTGGATCTGCTTCTCCGTGTCTCCCATAATCTGCTGCTGGATAGCTTGTTGTTGCATAGCCATCTGCTGCTCTTGGGCTTGCTGCCCCTGAGCCGCCTTGCGGTCTGCCAATGCCAAAAACTTCTTGACACTTTCCTTCGTGTCAGGATTGAACAACAGAACCATGGCCTCAGCGATGCTCAAGCTGTTCGCCTGGACGGCTGCACTGACAAGCTGTTCGAACTTCTGACGGTTGTTCATGATGTCGTCAGAATTGACCTTCACGAAAATGCCATAGTCCTGCAACGGAATGTCTTCATCAACTTCCATAATGTCAATACCAATCTGAGAAACGATCGGCTCGTACTGCTCCTTGAGGAATGGGAAGATGGTCTTGATGTAGTTCGCGTACTTCTGCAGCAGTTCGTTCTCAAAAATCTCGAAAGCTTTGTTCAAAGGCTGCGTTATCAGGCTGCTCTGCATTACGGCCATTTGGCTCACGCCAACCAACGCGTCGCCCTTCTGGAAGCCTTGACGTGCATCGTTGATACCGGAGATCTTGTCAATCTCCATGTCGATGTAGCTCGCCAGGTTTAGGTACAGGTTGATGGAATTGGAGATACCCGTGTCAATAGTCGGGAATGGATTCCCGGCCGGAGGAACACCTTCCTGGCCGCTGCTTGTAAAAGCAATACCTGCCGTCTTCAAGTAGTACATGATGTCCTGCAACTGCAGGTTGTCCGGCTTGTAACGCAAGTCGTAGACAAAACCTTTACGGCCGGCCGAAGACATCTCCTGCTGCACGGTGTACATGATCAGGTCCTTGAACTCCTGCAACGCAGACATCTCTTCCACCTTTGAAACACTGCGGAAGTTGACGTACTGCGGGGAAATAATCGTGTAGCTGTACTCCGCCCTAACAGGATTGTCTACGCTGTCTCTTACGATGTTGTTGGCTTCGCCCCACTCCCTCACAATACTAGAACCAACCAAGGTGGCTTTGCGAATCGTTTCGATGTTTCGCTCCTCAATCCTTCCGCCAGCTTCCTTCTCCTTCTCGCTAAGCTTGGGCTTCTCTCCTTTTCCGAGAATCTTGACGTGCTCACCGCCATACTGGTCCACAGTGACCTTGGCCTTCACCTGGCGGATGTCTCGCCATTCGGCGTAAAACACCAAGCACATGAACTGGTTGTTCACGGTGATATAGGGCAACAAGAAGTTAGTGCCGTTCTGCGAATAACCACCCCAGAGCCAAGAGCCTTGGTCGTAGCGGATGGTGTTCAGCTCTTCAAGCGTCAAACCATAGGTGTCGCAGATCTCCGTAACCGGCGCGTAGCGCCATTCACCAATGAATGCCGATGTGCTAAAGCTGTCGTCAAAGACATACGGGTCCGCAATGACATACCTCGGGTCCACCCGGCGGATATGTGGTTTTCCATACTTCAACTCATGCTTCCCAATAGCCCGGCCGACAATCAAGATGTCTCGCCAAAAAGCGAGTCTCGTCTGCACGTACTTGTCTCGCTCTACCTCGTAGCGGAGAATTGAGTCCATGGTTCGCTCAATTGGCTCCTTGTAGGAGGACTTCATGTACAACTCCAACTCTTCTTCGGAGTAAGGCATAAATGCCGGCTCCTTCATCTCGATGAGCTCCCCCGTAGGGTCAATCTGTGGCATCACCATGGCCATAATCTTCTCAGCCATGATCTGAGCCTTCTTCTTCATCTTCCGTGACACTGCGTCACGGTTTAATGTCTTGCAGCTCACATCCAACTTCTGGACAGCCACTTCGCCCTCCAACAGGTTAATCTTGTTGCGGACCTTGTTGTAGTTAATCCACAAGGCCGGAAGGCTCTTGCCGTTGTAATCTTTTTGCAGGAAGTCAAACTTCTTGGACAAGTCATAATCTCCATTGTAGAAGTTCATGCTCTTGTCCATAGCCGTGTAGAGGTTCGGGATGTACCCGTTGGCAACCGTTTGCCCTAAAATCGCCAGGATGGCGTTCTTGTGGTAATCCTCCCCTTTCTGGGAGTCTGGTACCCACATGTTGGGGAAAGTGGTCTGGATCGCTTCTGCGCTCATTTACGTTCTAGTTTGCCCTCTTTGTTGGTGACGTACCCCAACCCAGCAAAAAGGTTGTCATCCGTCTTTTTTCTTAACAAACGGCTTTTAGATGCGGTTCGTAAGTTAATCAAAGTTAGACCCCATGCGTCAACGCGGTCGTACTTCCGCTTCCGGTTCTCGGGGTTGTAATTTGCTAAATCCGCCAACAAGTCTCCAAAAAAGTACTGCTCGATGTTGTTCGAGATGTCGTCATCCAAGATGCCAATCATCTGGTCTTGAATCATCTCGTCCATGTAAACGCCGTACTCAACGCTGTTCCCAGGCCGGGCTAATTTGCCAATCTTGGGTGGTTTTTTCGCCAAAAACCTGGTCAGCTCCCGGTCCTGGAAGTAAGCGATCATTCTGGCTCTGTTCCTTTCAATCAGCACCGTGCAAGGGTTTTTTTTGCTGTAGTACTCCAACGCCAATGCGCACTGCTCGTACGCTTCGTTCATGTCCTTGGGTTTTGCCGTATACTGCAGGACAGCCCCCTGGCTGGCCGTTTCTTCATCCAAAGACAAGCCCTTCGCGATAAAGAACGACAAATCCGACCCAACGCCTTCCTTCTTGGCGCCATCCGTAGGGTCACATCCAGCGGCGTAAAGCACGTCATCCTCCGGTTCCTCGCGCATGATGATGTCCCCATCTTCCTTGGGGATGAAGACGACCTTGTCGTTGGACTTTCGAAAGACACCACGCTTGAGTAGTGGTGGATTCGTGTCCAGAAAAGCCATCCGGTTATTGAGCAGCTCCACATCAAAGGGCGACTCCCCCACCTGGATGAACATCTCCTCGGGCTCCAATGGGTACTGCACCACGAAGTCGTAGTAACGCTTCATGGACTGCTTCTTCTTCTTCTCACGTTCGCTGAGGATGTACTTGAGTCCTTCAATCACGTTCTCATTGCCCATGTCTCCCTCGATCATAAAACCACTCCACCCTGCAGCAAAGTATCTCTTCAGCCCATAGCTCTCCGCGTTGTACCAGAAGTCCTTGAAGTCGTCCCCATTCTCCGCTGCATCTCCGGCCGTACCGGCCAGGATGGGCACACCCTTCCTTGTGATACCATCATCGGCCGCCAAAGCTGGTTCCGTATAGGACCAGTTCTGCTTCAATTGCCCAGGCAACCACTTGCCGGGCTCTTCGTATACCACCATGCGCATACCGGCTCCCTCAAAGGACGTCGGTTCCGGAGAACGGCCAAAGATGACCGAGTTCAACCCGACTTTCTTGATGTTGCCATCCTTGTCCCGCACCTTCTTGGAAAGCTCTAGCCTGGACGCGGAGTTCCCCGCCATGGACGTGGCTCGGAGAAAGTTCGGCAAGTTGTTGTAACCGGTCTTCAGGACGTCGTTCATGAACTTCTTCATGTCCTCCTCGGTCTTGGATGTGAAACCAATCTCCGAGTACGGGTTGTGGATCGCCGTGCAGTACATGGCGTTAGCCAGGCTGTAGGACTTGCCCCAACGTCTCCGTCCGCCCAGGATGACACCTTTACCGGTGTTGTCCTCGTACAGGTCAGAAGCACCGTAGAGGCACGACTCAATCAAGTTAAAGAACTCGGCGTTGCAGCGCCGAAACTCCGGAGAGATAAGGCCTCCATTCTTAGACTTCATCTTCCAGAAGTAGGTGTACATGTACATCATGCCGCAGATGCCGTTGTAGCCAAGCCGGGTTCTTCGTATCTGCTCATGCTCCCACTTGGCTTGCTCCGTCTTGTTGGAGAAGCTCGGAATGATCATACGCTGAGGCTTGTAGGTAGACATCTCCAGGGCGCCAATCTTGTCAAGGTAGTACTTGACACGATCGTTGACATCGTAAGCCTGGCTGTACAGAAAGTCAATAAGGCTCTGCTTCATGCGTGGAAGTCGTCAATTGCTGACATACCACCCACTTCGCTGTCCTGTGGTTGCTCCATGTTCATCTCGTTGTTGATGAGGATCTCAATAGCTTTGCGTTGCTTGGTGAGGTCTATGAGCGAAGCAGAAAGCTTCTTAATCTCGTCAGCCTCTAAGCCGGCAGCACCCTTGAGTCGTTTACGAATCTCGGAGAGAGCTGCTTCCAAGGCTTCCAGGGACTCCCTTTCGGAGCCAATGCCCTGCATTTCGTAGTACGCCTGGATGTACTTGTCCATCTTGTCCTTTCGAATGGACGCCACAGAGCCAACGGCTCGTTGGTAGCGTTCGTCTGGACCAAGGTTCTTGTAGGGAGACTTCCAGTCGGCATAGAGGGCTACGAACTTGAACTCGTCCGATGTGATGCCCTTGAACTGCGGAAGGATGGAAAGGTGAGGGTTGTCGTCAAAGACGTCCTCTTGACTTATCTTGAATAGCATGCACTATTAACCAAGGCTGTTCACCTTGGTTCTCTCCTAGTAGTAGAGACGCACTTGGAGCATAGCTCCTGCAAGCAAGCCATCCGTGAGGTCTGTACCATCGTACGACTCAATAGCGATGCGCGCATCATCACTCCTATAAGCCTCAAACCACAAAGCCGTTGTCATTGGGTTAATGTAGTTTCCGTTTTGCAAAGTGATGTTCATGGAGTCTCCTCCTACTGGGAATACTCCTGCGCCTTTAAGCGTTGTCGAAATAGAGTTAAAAATTATATTGTAGACTCCTGTTGATACGTATGTTGAGCTGACGCTACTGCAAATTTCGTTCTTAATTACCGTGATGGATGGAGCCGTTCCTCCAGACTGAGTGAGGAGACAAACAAGCTCTGCATAACCTTTTTCCGCAGCTGCTGAGGCGCTCAAGATAGAGTCAATCGTTGTCGAAGTTGTAAAAACAACCGGAGCCGTTGCTGGCCAGTTCAACTCAACACGCCTGGAAGACGTGTCGTTGTAGACTTGAGCTAAGTAAGCTTTGTTTACTAAAACTTCACCCTTTGTCCAAAGGGCCCCATCAGCCATTGTTGGAGTCCCAATGGATACCAATCCAAATCCAGACTTAACAGATGCCAGTGTGTTGTTGGCAATCCTTGAGGTACCATCGCTGAAAACCAGTAAAGTCTTTGTGGACTGCGTGGCATGCGCATAAACGACTTGGCTGTTGTCGATAACGCCCGGTGAATTGCTGGCTCCAGCTAATGTCTGAAACGAGAAGTTAAATAGTTGACTCATGTCGAATTAAGGGAGAATGGTTCCAAGGGCCGTGGTGGTGGCCAAGACCAAGTTGTCAGGTGTATTGAGATAAACCTCCGTAATCACGCTTGGTACCGATTCGTAGGAAGTGTCGTTAGCAATCGTACAAGCTGTTTTGACGAACTTACGCCCAATAACGCATCCGTTGGTTCCAGATGCAAGGGTTAAAACCCTGTTGTTGTTGATGAATCGCAAAGGGAAAGACGCTGAAAGGTACTTTACGGCACTTGCTCCTTGAGTGTTTGCCAAGCTTACTGGAGCGCTTGTAATAGCGAACTCATAACACTTTCCATTAAAAACATACTGAACATTGGTTGCTCCAGCCCCAGTCGCGGTCGTAAGATAAGCGAGAGCAATGTTTTGAACGTTGATGACAAAAGTGCCGGTAGCCGTAGGCACTCCACTCACTGGAGCGTCGTACTTTCCAATTCCGCTTACCGTAGAGGTGACTGTAATAAATGCGGCTGTACCACCCGAGTTTCCCGCAGCAACATCCACAAAAGACCCCGTGGTAATCGTGGCAACACGTTCCGCCCCAACGGATTGGTCAAAGAACTCGACGTAGCGGTTATCTCCAGTGCCAGCGTAAGCCCACTTAAAATCATCTGTGGAAATAGCGCACTCCCTGAGTGCTGGCCCATTGTTGATGATTTCGGTAAAACGAATTGTACTTGCCATAGTTTTGTTAGTTCTGAAACATTAACAATACGGCCTTGGCGATGGTTCACTCCTCGTCTTCCCCGAAGACGTCGTCAAATCCATGGTCGATCTCAATGATCGCCCCAAGCATCGTCAGCAGCTTGTCACAGAACTCTTCGTCCTCCCAATCAATCATCCCCCAGTAGCAAACCACAGGTCCATCCAGCGCTTCCGTCTCAAAGATCTTCGCCTCGTCATCAAAGGACACAATCTCCGCGTACTGCACAATGCTGTACCGGTCGTCCGCATGGGGAACCACCTTGTGCGTCGCACTTTCCCAATAGCCAGGACCATCCGACCCTTCATCCAGCCAAGAGCGCCTGTGGAACTCAAAGCCGTATTGCTCCAAGATATGCTCACTCATGGTCCAAGATCCTCCGTTTGTAGTTGCTGTTCTCCAATAAAGCCCTGTAACGGTTCTCAAACACCGAAAAAGGCGTATGAACCATCTCTTCGTACAAGCCATAATCTCTCGGCTTTACGAACAAGGCATGCTCCCACATGACGTCGTCAAACCTCGTTTCCGGGTTCTTAGCCAACCTCTCGTAGTAGTCCTCCATCAACTCCACCACCACACCGGGGTGGAAGTTCAAATGCACTTTTCTCATACCACCATAACACCTTAACCGCTCCCAAGTTCCGATTCACCCAACTTTTCCCCAAATAAGTACTTCCCCCGATCCCCCACAAAGACCAAATGATGGTTCACCAACCACTGATTCCCCGACCGAACCAACAAACCCTCCCGAACCAAAGCCTTCACGGCTTTGTGGTAAGCCGACCGATCAGCCGTCTTCCCGAGCTGTACCTGGCAGAAGTCCTGATAGCTCGAGAAACTCAATGCGATGACCCTGGAGCCACTTTTAAGACGCTGGAGTACATGCATAGCCAACTGCAACTCGGAGGGCTTAAAACGCATTAAAACGTCTATAGCGGGTAAGAAGAGCTTAACGAACCTACCGCGGTCCCAAGTGGACCCGCTGTGAACCCTTACGTGCTCGTCAGAGATGAACTTCTCCCCCGTCTGCTCGTCCAACAGAGAACGCTTCCGTACATACTTCGCCATGCCACAAAGATAACCCAAATACCATCCCCGAGTTCCCAAAATGTGGTAGAAATTCACCACAAAAGTGGTAGAAATTCACCACACACCCCTCTTTAGACCACTAAAAAAACGCTGTTTTTGATAGCGTAGAGGCACTATTTTCAAACGTCCCAAAAAAGCGTCTTGTATATAGAATATAGGACCCTTTATGAACTACTCTCCAAACCACTCACCACAACCCCCATTTTGGGGATGTGTCCCGGTAGGGATGCAACCCCTAATGCCCCCACTAGGCCGATGCAATCGGCCCGATAAGCCAACCGGTTAGGACTTGTAACCGGTTTATTGTCCCTCCTACGACCCAAAATGACACTGATTTGTGCCTTTTAAGGCACATTAAGTCGGAAATCTCCCGAATTGGTAGTCAAAATGTGACAGGCTTGGTTACAGTGTCACCGCTACTGTAAACTAATCCGACCACGAATGAATGAAATTTTTGGAAAAATTCATGCAGTAGCAGTCACGTCAGCTTGGAGCTGACGGTGGTACTGTGGAAAAATTAGGTAGGTCTAAATTTTGGCATACCCCCCCATCCGTCCGTGCTCACCGGTCGTCCCGAAAGTACCTCCCCCCCGTCTGTCTGGGTCGTAAACAATCCATTACCAATTTACATTGTGTTATATAACACATTGTAAAGCAAGTGGTTAGTGTATCTATTGTTGTCTATAACAAATGAATTTCTGTTGTTGTCTATAACATTAAATAAAGCAGTGAACAAAAGTTAGGGTAAAAAAGTTTGTTGTTGTAACAAATTGCAAAGCCTATCTTGTTTTTTCTTTGTGGGCAAAATTAGGGACGGAATAAATCTGTTGTTGTAACACAATGTAAAGGGAGGCGTTAGGTTGAAAATTAATTGTGTCCAATAAAATGGACAATGTGTCCAATAAAGTGGACAGCCGGTCGGCAATGCATTGCCGATAAAAAAATTGATAAAAATTTTTTTTTTGGGCTTGTTTATATTACTTTTGCTATTGTTGAGGCTTCCTCAATGTAACCTTAAAAACTCTTATATGAAATCAACCACCACCACCACCACCACCGAGCAAATCGGCAATGCATTGCCGATATTCTTGCCCACTGAGGCCGACAATAAGGCCTTCGCCAAGGCCGTTGAGGCGCTCAAGGAGGAGCGCTCCAAAGGGTATGGTTTGCAAGCCAAAGGAGCTGAGGCCGTATTACTCAACACAACAAACCAAGCCGATATTATTTTTAAATTACGCTTGTTGGCCGATAAGGCGGCCGAGGATTACAAGGTAACCGCTCCAAAGTTTGCCGAGCTTGTTGGGTATTCAGTTAAGCAAGTCCAAAACTTTGTTAGGCTAGCCAAGGCCAAGGCCGAGCCCAAGGAGCTTGACGGATTTATTCACGATATTGAAGGATTTAAACAATTGAATAGGTCAAGGCTTGAGCAAGGTAAGAAGGCCACATATGGAATTGAGGCGGTTTGCCGATATCTTGAGGGCGAGGATATTTACAATAAGGAGGCCGAGGAGGCTAAGGAGGAGGAGCGTCTAAAGAAGGCCAAGGAGCGAGAGGAGCTCAAGGCGAGCAAGCAAGCCAAGGAGGAGGCCGAGCGCAAAGCTGAGGAAATTTTGGAGGAGGCCGAGGCTGAGAACAGCGTCCTTTACATTAAGGCCGTGAGCCTCAACGGACGGATAAAGGAGGATATCCAAATTAAGCTATTTGCTACGGATACCGCTAATTTTATTGCTCAAGCTACTTGCTCCTCCTCTGAATTTCGCAAAGTTGCCGAGCTAATTGCTCAAGCAATTGAGCAAGGCGAGCGCAAAGCAATTGAGCGCTCCTCAGTCAAGACCTTAAAAACTAATCAAGACTTGGCCGAGGCCAAGGCCAAGGCCAAGGATAAAGTAGCAATATCCAAAGCCAAGGAGGAGCAAGCGGCAAATCAAGCCATGGCCGATATGATTAGAGAGGGTATGCTTGGATAACCAAGAAAGGGCTTCGGCCCTTTTTTTTTGTCTTCACTATCACTATCGTTCACTATCAGTCGTGCGGCATCCCCGCACGGCTTCATTCATTCGGCATCCCCGCACGGGTGCCTTCACTTCAACCCTTATATCTTATGCGTTACAACTCCCCTACTCCGCTTCGTGATGACCAATCTATCCCTCTTTGGGTCAAAGTACTTGCATTCTTTTGGTTCGTCTGCTACTTTGGACGTTTCCTGTTCGCTCTAATCTTTTCCTAAAACCCTCTAAAACCTTATATCATGTATCAAATTCAGC
>JACCDU010747659.1_pt1 | contig 33489 bp, 25 predicted proteins | sample 7446081 | NCBI WGS metagenome assembly JACCDU01 (sample SAMN15323447, study PRJNA562643) | freshwater metagenome | isolation source: river surface water | place: USA:Blue River Watershed | collected 2017-08-17
CTTACTGCCACTTTAAAGATATCAAGATACACTAACATGGCTGCGGTACTCATGAATCCACCACCGCTATGACCATGAATGCCCACTTTGTTTCTGTCAATGAAACTAAACCTGTCTGCTAATTGTTCAACCGTTGCTTTTTTATCCGCCAAGCCATAATCTCTTAAATTGCCATAACCGTAATTATGATACCACTTGCTTCTGGCAGGGTGTCCACCTCTGTTACCCATTGTCACGACTACAAACCCTAATTGAGCTAAGCGATCGATACGATCCATGCCTTTGCTGAATGTTTTATTTACTGATTCAGTTTGTGGACCAGGATAGACGTACTCAATAATTGGATATTTCTTAGTGCTATCAAAATCATAAGGCTTATACATTACCCCATATAAATCTGTGATACCATCGTCAGCTTTTACTTTAAATGTCTCTGGAAATTTATAGCCTGTTGCAAATAAACTTCTTAAATCAGCAGTCTCTAAGTCCATTATTTTTCTGCCATCCGCACTATGCAATGTTGAAACAGGTGTAGTGTTCACTCTAGATGCATTATTTACAAAATAGCTGTTATTGTCATTTAAACTAACACTATGATCAAAATTTCCTGCATTTAATAATTGTAGACCTGTTCCATCAAGGTTGATTTTATATAAGTGCATGTAGTAAGGATCTTCTTTACCGCCACCTGCTAATGATTCTTTACCATTTGCTGTAAAGTAAACTACTCGTTTAGTTTCATCTACACCAATTACTTCTTCCACATGCCATGCACCTTGCGTGATTTGATTTTTTAATTTTCCTTGGCCATCATATAAATACAAGTGAGCCCAACCATCACGCTCACTCCATTCAATTAATTCAGCACCATTCTTAATTAATTCAGGTTTTTTAATTTCAATCGAAGTATTCATTGCCTCGGCAACCAACACTTTAACTTCACCAGTAATTGTGTTCACTACACATTGATCAATCTTCTTTAAGTCACGACTCGTTCTAGCAAGGTATAATTGATCATTCGTTCCTAACCAAATCATTGGTCTAAACTCATCATCTCTTGAGTTAACCGCAGCAGATTTATTCCACATTGCAATATCTTGATCTTTGTATTGTGATACATTGATTTCCTTATTTGTGTAATTCACCATGTCCACGATCATTAAGTGATCAACTGGCGCTTCTTTTTCACCCGGCATCCAATATTTATAAGTTTCTAGTGTGGGTCTAGGATCAGCAATACTATTGATTACCCATAGGTCCTTCACTTTTCTATTGTCTACTTTTACAATAGCAAGTTGTTTGCTATTCTCACTCCAGTATCCAAATACAGGCTTTCTTTTATTTTTATTTTTTTCTGCGTCTACATTGGTCTCTCCACCATCGCTATGCCAACCAAAATTTTGAACTCCGTCTTTTGTAATAGCAGTTTCAACAATTGTACTATCTTCTTCATTGACTAAAGCTTTTTCATAGTTTGCTTTGTCCATAAAGTATAGATTATTATTTCGGCCAAATACTACTTTAGATTGATCAGGCGCCATGTTCGCCCAATTTGGTTTTCTTTTCGGCTTTTTAAAATCTACTAATTCGTTTAATTGAGCTGTATTTAAATTGTATTCAAAATAAAATACTTTTTTAATTTTCTCTGGCTTAGCATCTTTTTTGGTTGCACCTGGCTTATCTATATCAATAGTGCTTTTAATTTCAAACTGAATCCAGTTTTCATCTTTGATAAATTTCAATGAATCAATTGGAAGATGTTGTGCATCAAATGGATCTTTCACAATCTTAGTAAGTGCAGCAGCCAATTGCTCTTTGTCGAACATTTGTTTTTTCTCATTCTTTGTTGGATCTACAATCATCCATTGTTTTCCTTCACTTGTTTCATACACATACCAAAATTTATTGGATTGTTTTAACCAGTGTGGGTCTACTGACAATGAAAAAATCATTTTATCCAATTTCTTTGGAGAAAATCTTGCTGCTAGATCATAGTTTGCTCTTTGTTGACAGAAGAGGAAAAGTGGCAAAGCAAATAATGCTAGAAAAAGTTGTTTACGCATAGCTAATTATTTAAGTGTAGAAAATTAGCTCTTTTTTTTGAATTAAAACTTAAATTGTGATGAATACAACCCTATGAAAAAAATTCTATTTATAAGCTATCTCTTGCTATCAATTGCGGGCAATCCAATCAAGGCACAAAATGCAGAAAACTTTAAACCAGCCTATTTTGCAGACGAAAATAGAAAGCAAAAGCTTCAAGCAATCATGCCTTTAGTAGACAGTTTATATAAGGCTTACGCTACAAAACACCATCTTCCAGGATACGCTTTTGCGATCGTTTTAGATGGCGAAGTTTTGTATAAGAACACAGGGGGATGGGCGAATATAGAGGAAAAAATTCCTGCAAATTTCGAGACCATGTTTCGTATTGCTTCCATGTCTAAAAGCTTTACCACTATGGCGATCCTTCAATTAAGAGACGCCGGTAAGTTAAAATTAGATGATCCTGTAGCGCAATATATTCCTGAAATGAAAGGGCAGGCATTAACAAAAGATGGTAGTCAAATTACGATTCGACATTTAATGGCACATCAAGCAGGATTTCCAGAAGACAATCCATGGGGGGATAGACAACTATCTGATTCTGAAGCCGATTTAATTGCACTTATCAACAACCAACTTTCTTTCTCAAATACGCCTGGTACAAATTACGAGTATAGCAACCTTGGGTTTGCGATGCTGGGTTATATCATTCATAAAGTATCCGGTTTAACCTATGATGCCTACATTAAACAATCCATTTTAGATCCATTAGGAATGCAACATACTACTTACGAGTATACGACAATACCAAAAAAGCATTTAGCAAATGGTTATAGAACAATTAAAGGTAATTGGGTCAATGTCCCTTTATTAAAGGATGGTATTTATGGTGCCATGGGGGGGATGATTACCTCTATTGACGATTTTGCAAAATATGTCGCATTGCATCAAGCAGCTTGGCCAGAAAGAAATGATGCCGAAAATAAAGTCATAAAAAGAAGTACGGTACGAGAAATGCACCTGCCTTATACTTTCATTGGTTTAAATCCAAGTTATCAATTTCCTTCAGGAAAGAGGTTGGCAACTACAACTAGTTATAGTTATGGTTTAAATTGGATGCATGATGCCGAAGGAAAAACGAGTATTGGACATAGTGGAGGCTTACCTGGTTTTGGAAGTAATTGGCGCTTCATGCCTGAATATGGAATAGGAGTTGTCTTTTTTGCCAATCATACTTATGCGCCTACTTCAACCATGAATGTAATTATATTAGATACATTGGTTAATCTTGCAAAATTAAAACCAAGAATAGTAGCTGTTTCACCAATACTTGCAAAACGACAAATGGAGTTGGTTAAATTATTGCCAACCTGGGATAATATACCTTCAATCTTTGCAGAAAACTTTTTTGACGACTATTTAATAGATGAATTAAAATCAGAAGCAAAGCGTTTATTTGAAAAAGCGGGTGCAATTAAATCTGTTGGAAAGATGGTTGCCGAAAACCAATTAAGAGGCTATTGTATACTAGAAGGCGCAAGTAAAAATCTAAAATTAAGCTTTACATTGAGTCCAGAAAATCCTGCATTGATTCAAGAATACCACTTGGAGCTTCTTGAAAAATAATTGAAATATTTAGCAAAAAAAAGCACTAACCCCCCGGTTAGTGCTTAACTTATTCAAACCCGATTCAGCTTATTGCATTGGTGGTCTTTTTCTGCGCATCATTTCGTTGCGCATTTTATTCAATAGCTCTCTATCTACTTTTAAAGCAAGGTTAATGCGGTCTTCTGATTTCAAGACTGGGGTCAAATCTTTTTTATATTTTTTTCTTATCACCAACATGGCTTCTTGTAAGGCAATCTCATCTTCTTTGCGTTCTTGCATCAATTTACGAGTGGCATCTTTTTGCTCATTATAAATTGGCCAAAATTTTTCAGCTTCTTCTGGCGTAAGATTTAATTTCTTTGTAATGAATTGTATTTTAAAAGATTCAAGCTGTGCTCTTTTCTCTTTACTCATACGTTCTTCCATTGGCGGTGGTGGAGGAGGCATTGCTCCTTTTCGATGCATTGGTCTTTGTTGAGCATTTGCAAAAAGCATTGTCAGCATAAATGCAAATAGAGAAAGTAATTGTTTCATAAAATTATTATTTAATCATTAGATGTTTTATTCAAGAAAAAGTTTAATTAGAAATTGATTATAAGAGCTACCAATCTAAAAAAATTAATTATTCAAATTTACTTCAACACCAATTGCTTCAATTGCATCATTCCAATCTACTTCAGCCACCACTTCGTTTTCATTTAAATAAGCTTCAATTACTTCATCAGGTAATGCTTCAATTTGAACTAAGTCCCCCTGAGAATTTATTTTATTCTTTTCAATATCATATAAAAGATAGCCGGTAGCAAACACTAAGATTAAACTTGCAGCAACTAAGTATTTTTTTTGTTTGTTTAAGATGGAAATGATTGTAGCTTTTGGAGTATTAGCTGACGTTGCTTTAATTTTTTGCATCAATTCTAATTCAAACGAATCAAAATAGCCCTCCGGCACTTGATTGTTTTTTGCTTCAAAGCTTTTTAATGCAGCTTCTAATTCTTTTGAAATGATTTCGTTTTCCATGCTATTATTTAGACCTCTTTAAAGATCAATGGTTTAATCTAGTTGTATTAATTCTGTCATTTTTTTAACTGCTTGGTGGTAATTGGCTTTAGCGCCACCCACTGTTGTGCCAGTGATGGATGCGATTTTTTCATAATCTAAATCCTCATAATACCTTAACATAAACACAAATCGTTGTTTTTCAGGCAATTCTGAAATAGCACGCTCTAATTTGATTTGAATTTGGCTCTCTTTTAATGATTCAGCATTGGAAGCCGGCTCTATTTCATGGTCTAAGGTACTCAGTTGGTTTTGACCTTGAATCCGTTTTTTTTGAGCTATAAAATTCAAAGTTTCATTGTACGCCACCCTAAATAGCCAGGTACTAAATGCACTTTCTTGCTTAAAGCCATCTAATTTATTCCAAACCTTGATCCAAACAGCTTGCGCTATATCATCTGCATCAGCATGCTCTATCACCATTTTTTTAATCTGGAAAAATACGGATTCACGGTGTCGCTTTAACAATTGTGTAAATGCGCTCTCTTTAGCGTCACCGGTTTGAAATTGTATAATAAGTGCTTGGTCTGTCATGCGATTTGAAGTTAGACCAATAATTATTCTAAAAGTTTAAATCAAAAGAATTTATTAATTCAACTTCTTCATGATTCCATCAATACATTTGATGCCCTTTCTTAATCAGGCTCCAATTTAGATTTTCATGATGGACTTTACATATTGATGAATTCCATTTTGAATTCTTATATAATAAACCCCCGATATAAGTTCTTTGCCATGAATGGTAACGCTATTCATGCCGGCATAACTATAGGTTGCGTCTACTAATAATTTAATAACAGTTCCTGTTGCATCTAAAAGTTGAACAAGGGTATGCCCACCTTCTGTTTTAAATTCAATTCTCGATTGATTATTAAAAGGATTTGGGTAAGCTACAATCATGGCGTTTTTTTCAAAAACTGGATTAGCCATTTCAATTGCACATGCACTTGCATTGATTAGGTTTAATGTTGGATACTGCTTCAACATAATTTGCATGTTGTCTGTTTCTTTCACACAGAACCAATGCTTTAAAATAGAATTATAAATTGTTCTAAAGTCATGTTGATAGGGTACATTATCACTAGTCGAAACAGTAGTTGGTATGGTTGGATTTTCTCCAAATACACCCCCTCTCACATTTTTTCCAAATAAAAATAAGGGTGCAGCAGCGCCATGATCTGTTCCACCACTTGCATTGGACTTGATTCTTCTTCCAAACTCAGAATAGGTCATTCCAATAACCCTGTCTTCTATTTCTTGGTTTTTAATGTCATTTTGAAAAGCGCCAATCGCTTCAGAAACTGCGCCTAATAAATTTGCATGTGTACCCGTAGAAGTATCAGTAGCAACCGCCTGACTTGCATGTGTATCAAAACTACCATAGTTTACTAAGTAGACTTTCGTTTTTAATCCACCTTTGATTAATCTTGCCACAATTTTTAATTGATTAGCAAGACTTGTATTTGGATATGCTCCTTGTTGTGGCACAGCATCTGAAGCTGCTTTTATACGTGTTGCGTATTTATTTGTTTGCTTTGAAATTCTTCTTATAAAACTTAACTCATAGCCTGCATTGGTATTTGGAACGGCTTGTTCAGTTGAATCAAATAAATTATAAAATGAATTTGGGTCAGAAATACTCATACCCATATTCACCATCGGGCCTTGACAAGTCAATGAAGTAATTGAGCCAATTTGAATTGCCAATGGGTCTGTGTCAACTTCATTTGGATAATTGTCAGGATAGCCGGGATAATTTGTGTCAAGAAATCTACCTGCCCAACCTGTATTCAAATATTCATTGCTATCTGAACCACTCATCCATATATCAGTAGCTCTAAAATGCGAAAAATTGGGCTGAGGATAGCCTACTGCTTGAACAATATCAAGTTGGCCTTCATTAAATAGTCTTTGCATCGCAGTCATGGCAGGATGAAGACCTGTTGCATCATGACCCGCTAATGAAAGAATCTTTTTTTCGGGGATGGCAATATTTGTCCTTGCGTTGTAATAAGCTCCATATTGACTTATTGGCAATACCGTATTCAGTCCATCATTCCCACCATTCAACTGAATGATCACTAAAACTCTATCATTAGTGACTTTGGCTAAAACTTCTGTTTCAACCATACTGTGGTTGTTTAGCACATGGATGGGGTTGCCACTTATTACAGTTGGTGTAAGTACTGCAAGACTATTGCGTAAAAAAGTGCTTCTTTTCATTTAACTTAATTGATAGTCTGGCAGGTTCATAATATATTTTAACAGGGTTTTCAATCTATTATTTACTAGATTGAAATTGATTGTATTTTGTACAGTCTGATAATTGGTCCAAGCATCAGTCCAATATCTATCTGATACTTGCCCGCTCAATAATATTTGTTTTTTTAGATTGTCTTTTGTGGTTTGATCAATCTCTGTAGAAATAAATAATTCAAAAAAATCTTGAATCAATTGATTCGGATCGGATGGATTACTTGAAATAGATTTAGCTAAAGAGATGGTATCTACGATGACCCTTCTTCCGTTTCTGGTATAGCCAGTATCAATCATCAAGTCGGTAAATTTATTTCTTTTTGGTAAAGTATCTGCATTGATCCATAGTTCATAATATTCCGGAGATTGATAATAAGCAGGCCAGCCAGCGACATTGGGAGGATCGGCAAGATTTTGACCAAAGCTAGTTAATTGCGCAACCATGTTGTTAAAATGCAAGTAGGCATCTGCATAGTCGGAAATTGCATCAGGGAAAACTACATTTGTTTTACGTAGTGTTCCAATGATATGATCTATTGGGCTTTTAATTTGACAGCCAATATAGATTGGGTCATAAAAATGTGCACTATTTAAAAGCGCAGACAAGACTGGCTTTATTTCAAAATTATTATTTCTAAAAATAACGGATAATGGAGTGATGATATTTTTTTCAACTGTTTCATCTATATAATAATAAACAAACCACCTGTATAATCTTCTACAGATATATTTTGCCATGTCTTCTTTTTCAAAAAGCATATCAATCAGCTCATCTGTTTCTGATGCACCAGCCTGACCTGTTTTTCCAGTAATGACTTTATTATTATAGTAGCTTGAAAATTGTTTATTACCAGTGTCATGTCTTTTATCGTCAAAGTAGCTTGTGTAACTTGCATTAATGCGCCATCCCGTTAAGACCCTTGCTGCTGCCTTTACATCTGCCTCGCTGTATTGAATGGCAGTATCTTTTCCTACTGTAAATAGTTCCTGTAATTCTCTGCCATAGTTTTCATCAGGTGCAGTCGCAGTATTAAGGTATCCATTTAAGTACCTTAACATGCCCGGATCAATTGTAACTGCTTTCACCATTGTCTTAAAATTGCCTAAAGCATTTTTCCTTAGCGTGTCATGGTGTTGATACAAGTAATTGGCATTAGAGATAATATCCGCTTCCGTACCAAAATGATTGCCCCAAAACAAGGTTAATTTTTCTCTGATACTTATATCCTGGTGAATCATTACACCTGTGAGCCATTTTTTATAATTATTCCTTCTTAAGCTATTGATGGTACCATCTCCAGTTGGATGATTGACCCAGGTAGTTCCTAATGGCACAGCAGGATCAATTACTGTTGCCGTATTGTATTCGTTTAAAGGAGGTGCGGGGACAGGGGCAGAAGGATTGAGCAATTCAGCTACAGAAGCAGTTAAGCCTTTTGTCAAAAAGGATTGAATCTCGGATTGTTTTGCCCCGAATAATACTCTGTTTAATAAATGAGTCGTTGTTTGTTTCGTCCAACTGCCTTTAAATGGTTCAAGGCCTAAACTACTAGAAAGGGGGCTTTGGGGCATGCACTTTATTTGTAGCAATTTAGACAATTATTAAATTCAAAAGTTTAATTGCGTGGCATCGTTCCGTCTATCAACCTTTTTTTCATTTGCATTCAAAATGAAATTATCTTTAAAGCAATTCTAAAATGAATAATATGAGAATAATAAAATTAATATGTATTGCATTGTTAATGCCATATTTAGGCATTAGCCAGTTAATCGAGAAGGTGGTTACAAAAGCCGAAACCGAAAGAATTGAACGTGTTTTAGCCTCCGATGCGATGGAGGGCCGAAGAACCTTTAGTCCAGGAATTGATAAAGCGGCTGCATTTATTGCAAAAGAATTTGAGTCTGCTGGACTTAAATCGATGAAGGCAGATAATAATTATTTGCAAAGCTTTTCAATCATTAGACCAAAGTTTATTAGTTTGAATGCAAGTTTAAATGGAGCGGCGATTGACAACAAGCAAGTTATTGTTGTAACAGTTGAACCTGAATTGTCAATGAATGAAACGGCAGGTTATCATGTTTTCAAAATTTCCGCAACAGATAATTTAAGCCAAGCGGCAGGGAAAGTAATGAGTTCCAATCAAAAAACGATTGTGTTTGTTGATGAGGCACACACGCAAAATTTCAATAGATTGATGAGGTTAAAAAATAATTTATCATCTACTCAAAATTCAGTTGTCTTTATTTTAACCAATACCAATCCGAGTAATTACACGGTTAATGCGAGTCATCAAATAGAAAAAATGCCATTGGCAAATGTGGTAGCGATGATTCCTGGAAAAACTTTACCAAATGAATATGTAATTTTTTCAGGTCATTATGATCATTTAGGAATCAATACAAGAAATATGGTGAATGGAGATTCTATTTATAATGGCGCAAATGATGATGCAGCGGGCACTACAGCAATGATTATGTTATCTAAATATTATAAAGCATTAAATAACAATGCAAGGACGATTTTATTTGCAGCATTTACCGCGGAAGAAGTAGGTGGATATGGTGCACAATATTTTTCAAAGCAATTAGACCCTGCTAAAGTTGTAGCGATGTTTAATATCGAAATGATTGGTACAGAAAGTAAATGGGGTAAAAACAGTGCTTATATCACTGGATTTGATAAAACAAATATGGGTGCGATTTTACAAAAGAATTTAGAAGGATCTAGTTTTAAATTTTATCCTGATCCATATACAGAACAAAATTTATTTTACCGATCTGATAATGCAACGCTTGCTAGACTTGGTGTAGCAGCACATACGATCTCTACTTCTAAAATGGACTCAGAGCCTAATTATCATAAAGCATCTGATCAAATTGAAACATTAGATTTAGACAACATGAATGAAATCATCAAGGCAATCGCTCTAAGCGCACAATCAATTATTGCGGGAAAAGATACACCAACTAGAGTGGACACCACCCAATTAAAATAATTAGCAATTAACTAAAACACATGAAGCAATATTTAACGGTTCTATTATTGACAATTTGTTTTGCCACTAGCGCTCAAGTAAAGACTTATTTTCCCTCTGCAGAAAAATGGGAAACAAAAGCACTAAGTAGTTTTCGTATTGATAGTAATATAATCCATCAAGCCATTGAATATGCGCTTGGGCACGAAACTAAGTACCCTAAAAATTTAATGCTTACACAAGCGATGCAATTTGGCAAAGAGCCATTCTCTGATCCAATTGGCCCAATGGCAAGCCGAGGTCCTGCAGCTGGTGTAATTGTACATAAGGGGTATATCATTGCAGAATGGGGTAATCCAAATGCAGTAGAAATGGTGAATAGTGTGACTAAGAGTATGTTGTCAACAGTTGTAGGTTTAGCAGTTGACAAAGGTTTGATTCATTCTATAGAAGATAATGTAAATGCCTATTTACCACCTATAGAATTAGTCAACGAAGCCAATACAATTGATCAAAATCCAATTGCAAAAACAGCTTTCATATATCCGTTCGATACGGAACATAATCGTAAAATTAACTGGGAACATTTATTAAGACAAACAAGTGATTGGGAAGGGGTCTTATGGGGCAAGCCAGATTGGGCAGATCGTCCATCAGACAAACAAGAGGAGTGGACAACAAGAAAAAGATTTGAACCGGGTACCGTTTATAAATACAATGATACAAGGGTGAACGCCTTGGCCTTGGCAGCTACCACAGTTTGGAGAAAACCTTTACCAGAAGTATTAAGAGCGCAAGTGATGCAACCCATTGGCGCTAGCAATACTTGGGCATGGACTGGTTATAAAAATGCATGGATTATATTAGATGGCAAGATGATTCAATCTGTTAGTGGCGGCGGTCATTTTGGAGGAGGCTTATTTATCAATGCGTATGATATGGCTAGATTCGGGTTGCTTACATTAAGAAAGGGCAATTGGAATGGTAAGCAAATTATTTCGGAGGGATGGATTAAAAAATCTACTACACCTACCACGGTTCAAACAGGCTATGGTTTTATGAACTATTTCTTAAATACAGATCGTAAAATGTACCCTTCAGCTCCTGCATCTGCATTTACACATATTGGTAATGGCACGAATGCCATTTATGTAGATCAAGAAAATGATTTGGTAATTGTGATCAAGTGGATGGATGATAAGTCAATCGATGGCTTTTTAAAATTAGTATTATCTGCTTTGCCTAAATAAAAAGAATGGCAAGTAAACACCCACTAGCATTAAAAGATGTTTCATAAAAAAAGGCGCCGAATTTTCGGCGCCTTTTTTAGCTGTATTTAGCACTAGTAATTTTTTGCTTTTTGTAATTTGTGAAAGCTTGTATAAGACACAAGTAACAATCCAAAAAACACAATTGCCATAATTGTATTACCTAGTGGGTCGTTTATAGCGACATGCGCTACGACTGCCGAAATATATAAAATTCCGAATCCTACATAGGCCCATTCTTTAATACGCGCAGGAACAGCTGGAACAATTAATAGTACGAGTCCGATTAATTGTCCAATACTTATTTCAAGTCCAAGCCAACGTGGAATGCCGACATGTTTAGTGCCTTCGATGGCCATTTCGGAGTTCATAAAAATCGCAGTAGAGGCGAATAAGCAAATGATGCCAGTGGTAACCCAATAAATTATTTTAGTTGTTTTCATTTTGTTCAATGTTTTAATAGTGATAAATAAAATAGTTTAATTAAATTCACAAACAATTTACAAATTACAAAGCACATTATAAAATTTGCAATTAATTCTATCTATCAAACAAGACGATTTATGAAAAAATTATTCTTTTTTACATTTTCACTTATTCTAGGTTACAATTCATCTATTGCCCAAGCTTCAAATACAAACCCATCCATTGATTCAGAGAAAGAAGTGAAGCAAGTTATAAATAATATGTTTCAGGCAATGAAGCAAGCAGACACGGTTTTATTAAAAACCTGTTTTGCTGATGGGGCAATTTTTCAAACAATTTTAAATAAACCTGATGGACCTGCGATAAAAGCTTCGTCTGTCAATGATTTTATTCAAAGTGTCGGGAAACAACAACCCAATGTGTTAGATGAAAGAATTGAATTTGGTGCCATTCAAATAGAACCATTGATGGCCACTGTTTGGACACCTTACTCCTTTTTCTTAAAAGGAAATTTTTCTCATAAAGGGGTGAATAGTTTTCAATTGGTCAAGTTTAAGGAAGGCTGGAAGATCCAATACATTATTGATACTAGGTATAAATAAAACTACCTTTTTTCAATAGCACTTTTGTTTTAGCCCTTTTAAATATTGCTGAAATTGCTGCGGTTGGGTTGTTGTAATCCATTCTACACCCTGTTGTTGCAGTATTTTTAAATCTGCAATTTCGTTCACAGTCCAAGAACCGGTTTTCAAACCAGCTTTTAATGCAGTAGGGGCAAGTGTTTCATTTTTCTTAAAATTACTATAATGAAAATTGATGCCATCAAAATGATGCTGCATTACCTGACTGACATTTAAGTCTGCTTCAAGGTATAAGACAGTTGCAGTCGGTTGTTTTGCTTTAATCCAATCCAAGATATCCGCACTAAAACTGATGTACACGATCTTGTCTTCAATTTTTAATCTTTTTGCCAATTCCAAACTACTCATTGTTGCTAAACGGTCTTGACCTTTGTCATTGATTGCCGTTTTAATTTCACAAATCAATTTTGTTTGTGCATTATTGAGTATTCCTTTTTTATAATAGTTTTCTAGTAAAGGCAAATCTTCGCCATTAGATAACTTGTTTCTATTTAAATAAGCATAAGTATTTGTTTGAATGGTGTCCCCATAATAAGTCGGATCATGATTAACAACCAATATACTATCCATCGTCATTCTCACATCAAATTCAGCACCATCACAATTTAATTCAATCGCTTTTTGTAGTGAAGCAATTGAATTTTCCGGTAAATTAAATTCTTTCCAGGCGCCTCTATGTGCGATGATTTTAGTTTGTTGCGCGTTTGATGTATGCATAATTAGAATGAATAAAAAGCTAGAGAGCGTTTTTGACATAAATCAGTATTAATAATAAAGTAGAATGGTTAGTTTAAACATTAAGGTACTAAACAATTATTGATTAAACAGCGTTTGAAATAAGTTGTTATTTCGTTAACTTTGCGCTCTCAAAATAATACGATGAATCCAGCCATTCAGCAGCTAAAAATAGCGATAGAGCCAAGTAGAGCAAAGTTATTAGCCCACCCGGTTTACCATCAAATACAGACTTTAACCGAATTGCAAAAATTCGCCCAAGTACATGTATTTGCTGTTTGGGATTTCATGAGTTTATTAAAATCCTTACAACAAAAATTAACCTGTGTTCAAACCCCATGGGTGCCAGTTGGTTCTGCAAACACAAGGTATTTGATCAATGAAATAGTGCTTGGTGAAGAATCAGATGTGGATGAGTTTGACAATCGTATTAGTCATTTTGAATTGTACCAACAAGCGATGCACCAAATGGGGGCTTCGACAGTAGCGATCGAAAACCTAATTCAGGGTATTCATTCTGGTAAATCCATCGAACTTGCTATTTCGGAAATTGATTGCGCTAATTCAATTAAAGATTTTTTAAATTTTACGTTTAAGATTGTGAACCATGCACCTGCGCATGTGCAAGCTGCTGTCTTTACATTTGGTAGAGAAGACTTAATTCCAGACATGTTCACAAGACTATTGGAAAAGTTGGTTGCAGAAACCCCAGAAAAAGTATCCATTTTCAAATACTATATTGAAAGACATATCGAAGTAGATGGAGGGCATCATAGCCATTTAGCATTGGAAATGGTATCTGAGTTATGTGGCGAAGATGCTTCAAAATGGAAGGAAGCAGAGCAAGCTTCCATCGAGGCATTGCAAATTCGCGCGAAGCTTTGGGATGCTGTACTAGCTTAATTTTAAAGAAGCGCAGTATTTGCAATTTTAAATTGCTTCGAACTCTCCCTTTTGAGTATTTTTCCTGACTTTATCTGCTTCAAAATATTTTCCATTCATAGCGATATAAACGCCATGTGGTAATACCTGTGTAAATGCCAAGGCGCTCCCTAAATTGAAGAGTCCATCAGAACTACCAAATTTATAAGGGATCATTGCACCAGTAAGAACGATTGTTTTATCTGGACAAGTCTTTTGCAAATACAATGCAGTAATGGTCATTGTATCAGTACCATGTGTAATCAAAATACGCTCTGCATTTGTTTTATTACAAGCTTCTGAAATCAAAGCACGATCAGCATCTACAAAGTCTAAACTATCTTTCATCATTAATGACTCGATCGATAAATTCAGTTTGCTTCGACCGAGATCTAGCATTTCATGAAGGTGCGTGTCTTTAAAATAGAGACTACCATTTAATTCATTGTACTCTTTGTCAAAAGTGCCACCTGTAACAAATACCTGTATACTTAAATCCATAAAAATTATTTTGGGTCCATCCACATTTCTTTTCTATCTAACCATTTGTTATCAGAAAAGGACTCTTTACTAGCCAAAGTTCGTGTATATTTTTTAATTGCTTCTGTTGAACTTGCTTGATAAGCTACACCGCTAATAATATTCAAGGCTTTATTAAAATAAGTTTCATAAGGATTGCCTAGGGTTCTATAGGGTAATACATTATCAGCTAAAGTATAATTAGGTAAAAAACCGTTTACGGTACCATAATTAGATTCCCCAATTGCATTATTGGTTAAGAAAGTAATTGGCTGTAAACCAAAGTCCCATCTTTTACTTGGATCGGTCAGTGTAAAGGAGCCCACATTTTTTCCGTAGGTATGTTCTCCTATAAGAATCACATCCATAAATGGCTTAAGATTATTAATCACTAGTTCACTTGCAGATGCAGTATTACCAGCGATAAGTACAAAAACTCGATTCAATGTTCCTAAATTATTTGGTTCTGCTTTAAACAAAGTTTCAAAAGCACTGGCGCCTGAAGTTCTTTCTAGGTAAGCAGTATATGTGCTATTGTATACTTTTTTATTCATTAATTTTCCCACTTTTGCTGCTGCATCTTTTACAGTCAAATTGGTAATTAAATCAGATGAAACAACATAGCCTCCACCATTGTATCTAAAATCCAACACAAGTTCATTTACGCCTGCTGCTTTAAAACGACCAAAAATGGCTCTTAAACTATCGTCATAACTTGTTAAAAATTGACTGTAAGCCAGGTAGCCCACTTTTTTACCTGACCAAGCAATGATGGTGTCGGCTAAAATTGGATTGGTTTGAAGTTCAACTTTTGTCACTGTAACATTTCTACCATTACTTACAAATGCGCCATTGGTAAAATCACCAAGACCAAGTTTTAAGGTTTGATTAGATAAGATGGTTGTATAATTTGAATTGGTGATGGTTTGATCATCTACCTTTAAAATGATATCACCTCTTTTTAATCCTGCTTTATCTGCTGGACTGCCTTTTAAAACATAAGCCAATACAAAAGCTAGAGATGTTTTTGAATCATCAGTATAAAATGCATTGTTTTTGATTCCTAAAACGGTACTTACACCATTCAATTGATTTTGCAGGTTTGTATAACTTTCGTCGATCCAAGAAAAACGATCCGTTTTCCCATAATCATTTAAAAGCGTATAAAAATAATCTGTTGGTTTAGCGCTTGTATTTGAACTAGCCAATGTCGGCATTTTTGTATTCCATAAATAATAATAACTCATGGCTTCATGTATCCAAGTATTTGCTGCAATATTTGGATTTGCTGATGTCGTTGGAGTCGTAGGCTTAGGCGCCGGATCGACAGTGTCTTTTTTACATGCAATAAAAATTACCCCAATCAATAAAAATAAGAATAGCTTTTTCATAATGTTAAATGATTCAACGTAAATTTAATCAAACAAATGTTAATAGGAATAAAAAATATATCCTACTAATTTGATAGACAAATAAATTTGTCTAATTTTAGCCCCCAATAGGGAATCATTAACTAAAACAAAGTCGACGATTCCGAATAATTCAATCTAACAATGAAACGAATCTTTTTAAGCACTTTACTTTTAATAGGCATTACTTTATCAAGTATTGCTCAATCCAATCAAATACTTGCAGAAACAGAAGCTTGGCATGCTACAAGAATTGCTGCTTTAAAACAACCCAATGGCTGGTTAAATTTGGAGGGTTTATTTTGGTTTAAAGAAGGCATAAATCGTTTTGGATCAAATACTAAAAACGATCTTGTATACGCTAATCCTGCGTTCCCGGCTTACCTTGGAGAATTTATTTTTGATGGTGGTAAAGTATTTTGGAAAGATGCAAAAGCAGCAAAGGTTACTATCACAAATAGTACAGGCGCCCTTATTCAAAATACGAGTTCACTGAATCTATTAACAGAAAAAGAAGGAGCGTACACCTGTCAGTGGAAGGATTTTGTGTGGATTGTGATTAAAAGAGAAGACAAAATTGGAGTTCGTTTCAGAAACCTTAAATCAAAGACATTATTAGGATTTAAAGGGATTGAAAGATTTCCGGTGGATGCTAAATGGCGCGTTAAAGCTAAAGTGATTCCTCAGGATCAAAATCCATTGATGATCATGAATGTATTAGGGCAGAATACAGCGCAAAAGCATGGCGGACAGCTTGTTTTTGAATTAGAGGGCAAAACGTACAAATTAGATGCAATAGATGAAGGTGGCGTAAGGTTATTTATAACTTTTGCGGATGCCACATCTGGTAAAACAACTTATGGTTCAGGTAGATTTGTTGAACTGGATAAACCGGATGCCAATGGTGAAACTTATATAGATTTCAACAGAGCCTATAATCCACCCTGTGCCTTTACTGAATTCGCTACTTGTCCTTTACCACCAGCTCAAAATAGGCTAACAATAGCAATTCCTGCCGGAGAAAAAAAATATGGACATCATTAAGCGCTCCATTAACTTTGGCGTCAAATGCAACAACTGACGCCATCCAATCCTCCTATCATTGCCGTTATCGGTTTAGGCTACGTGGGCTTACCATTGGCTTTGGCATTTTCTAAACAATACCAAGTAATTGGATATGATTTAGATACTACTAGGGTAGATGCGCTTAATAATGGAAATGATATTACGCTACAAGCTACGGAGGAAGCGTTAAGGTCAAACCCGCAATTGGTTTTTACTACTGCATTATCGCAAATTGCTACTGCGACAATCTATATTGTCACTGTTCCTACGCCCGTTCATTCAGATAAGACCCCCGATCTAAAGCCATTATTACATGCAAGTACACAGATTGCAACCCTATTAAAAAAGGGAGATATTGTAATTTATGAAAGCACTGTTTATCCTGGTTGTACTGAAGAAGATTGTGTTCCGGTTCTTGAAAAAAATTCGGGCTTAAAATTCAACCATGATTTTTATTGTGGCTATTCTCCAGAAAGAATTAATCCAGGAGATAAAGTCAATACATTAACAAAGATCAAAAAAATTACTGCTGGTTCAACCCCGGAAATTGCAACCTATATAGATAAGCTATATGCAAGTATCATTACAGCAGGTACTTATCTTGCACCATCAATTAAGGTTGCCGAAGCGGCAAAATCAATTGAGAATGCACAAAGAGATATTAATATTTCTTTTGTGAATGAATTGGCCTTGATTTTTGATCGTATGGGTATTGACACGCATGAAGTGCTAGCTGCAGCAAGTACGAAATGGAATTTCCTCCCTTTTAAGCCAGGATTAGTGGGCGGACATTGTATAGGCGTGGATCCATTCTATTTGGCACATAAATCAAAAACATTAGGCTATCACCCTCAAGTGATTTTGTCTGGGCGTAATGTAAACGATCAAATGAGTTTGTTTGTGAGTGATAAGTTAATTCGATTATTGGAAGCGAATGGTAAGTCTATTGAAAATGCGCAGGTGTTAGTGCTAGGAGTCACGTTTAAAGAAAACTGTCCAGATATTAGAAACTCTAAAGTTTTTGAAATCATACATTACCTGCAAAACAAAGGTGCAGTGGTGGACGCCTTTGATCCATTTGCAAATGCTGCAGAGGTATTGCAAAAGCAACAAGTACAATTGGTGACTGCTCTAAATCAATACGATGCAATTTTATTGGCAGTAGCACATGATTTTTTTAAGGCATTAGATTATACTGTTTTGAAAAAAGAGGCAAGCTCTGTCTTATATGATACGAAGGCATTTTTAGATAGATCAATTGTAACAGCTAGATTATAAAAAAATAATTTTACTTTTGATCGCTTTAAACGGCAAATGTAAAATTCAAGAAAACATTCATTTTAATCCCAACTACATAATTAATTTTCCATGATAGAGTCAAAAAGATTCGGTTCAAAAAAAGCCTTAATAGATATCGACGAAACAATTTGTTTTTACTCAGATAAAAGAGTGTATGAATTAGCCGAGCCTAATTTTGAAAACATTGCTAAAATCAATAAGCTATATGATGAAGGCTGGCATATCACTTACTGGACCGGAAGAGGCGAAAGTTCTAAAAGAGATTTAAGACCATTGACTTTAGAGCAATTGACAAAATGGGGCTGTAAATTCAATGACTTAATTACAGGCTATTGCCCTAATGGTGGTGCAGTAAAACCAAATTTTGATTTAGTCATTGATGATAAAGCAAAACGCATCGAAGAATTATAAAATTGATATAGGTTTATCCTAACAAACCTGTATGCTATAAAATTTATTTACAATTTTCTTAAAGGGCCAAAGCGGCCCTTTTGTTTTTTCTAGCAAAGGGAAGATAGAATAACCAAAAATGAGAAATGGCTGCTAGTTCAAATGTAATTAGATAAAAAGGCCATGCACCAATGATAAGCGGATTTTCTGCAGTTGGACGCGCCCTTAAAAACATATAATTAGTTCCTAAGGCATAGTTCATGATCCCAACAGAAAGAACCACGAATTGAGAATAGCCAAAAATTCTTAACCAAGATTTTGGTCTTGGTACAAAACCATTGTGTTTGACCATATACAAAACCACTAGCAATAATCCCCCGTGTCCAATAAAAAAGCTATAAAAATTATAACCAATTACGCCGGTATTGAATTCTGGTGTAAGTAAAGCATGAATGCCTCCCAATAATCCCCAGTAGTAAACAAACTCGCCAAGTAATTGATTTTTATTGAATAGATAAATAATGCAAAGGATATTACTGATACTACAAAGATGTGCCGGAATGTTTTGTTGAATATTCCATATCCCGTTGTAGTAATTATAGCTTTGCTCAATTAAAAAATTAGCTATCAATAAAATCGCAATAAACAAATCATATTGTTTGATTTTTATTTTGCTGATATACTTTGGTAATTGAATTAAAATAAAGATAATAGCACTAATCAATAAAATACTTTGCCACCATAGCGGAGAAAAAGTAGCAAGTGTTATTGATTTTTCGAATTGCATTGTATCGGGATTGTTTTTATTATGCCGTGATGGGCACAATTTAATTCTTTCTGCCTATATTCTATCTTCTTGCCTATTAAACTACTGAATTAGACTATAAGACAAGGGGCTAAAAACCTTGAATTACTCAGCCATCTATGTAATGAACTCGGTTTTTGAATTAATTCTACCAGATCTGTAGTTTTTTTAAAGATGCAAAACAAATACCTAGTTCAATCCGCGCTCAAACAAGTATATATATGTGATCAACAAGCTATCTATGCGATGGGTTGTAGTCAATTGGTTAATGCACATCCTTTGTGCAATGGCTTTCAGGTATTAAGTTCCTTTGAGGATATGACTCAAATTGATTTAGCTCAAAACAAGGGTTTATTAATCATTGACTGCGGCATGTTTGACTTGTCTTTATTAGAACTAAGACAAAAGATTAAAGCACTTCAATTAAGTTGTCCATTGATTATTCTATTAAATGACGAGACAACCGATTACAACCTATATCAATTGTTAGACTTGGAATTTGAAGTGATTGTGTCAAGAAACATGACTTCTGCTGAATGGAACAAGGCGGTCGAAATGGCTTGTCAGCGTAAGGTCTATTTTTGTAATCATACTGCTGAACGTGTTTTTGCGCTTACGCAAGGCATGAATCAAATAAATTTGATTGAGAAAGTGCAGTCCCTTTCACTTTATGACAAATTCATATTGATTAGAATTTGTGAAGAAGCTTCCAGTAAGCAAATTGCTGCAGAACTAGGACATAGCAAAAGAACTATCGAGGGGCATAGAACGAGACTTATGCAATTATTTGCAGTAAAAAATGTAGCCGGATTAGTCAAAATTACTTTCGTAACAAAATTGTACGAACATTATCTATCTAATCCAGGATGGTACGCAAGTTTTTTATTAGCTAAAACATCTTCCTTGTAATAATGAATGGTTTTGAATTGCCCATTTATAAAACCATAGGCTTGATCGGTGAAATTTTTACTTTCAGCAAATCTACTTTGGCCACCTGTAATGATCGTTTTAGCTTTTAGTCTTTTTCCAAATTCTACAGCAGCTACAAAACTATTACCAGTATAGCCATAGCGTTTAACTGTATTTGTATAACGTCTGCTTTCAAAAGAAGGTAAGGCCCCCCATTTTGAAGATGCCTGATTGACTGCTAAACTAAATGCGTTGTCCTCAAAATTTTTGCCTGGACCCACTCTTTGAAAACGATTGATAGCGCCCCATTTGATTTCCCAGCTACCATACCACTTTTCAAATTGATCTAAAGTTGCCTCTAATAATTTGACCTTGGTTTCAAAAGGCACTTCTAGGTTCATATGATTGTATTTCACTATAATCTGCGTAGCAGCCTCCTCTGTATCTGCGGGTGGAATTTCCGCCCCTAATTTAGTACCCCACTCAATGGCAAGACTCGTCGCAACTGAATTGGAATCTGCAAATCGATCCCAATTGGCTAAATAGTCAATGGCCTTTCTTGTTCTTGGAGCAAGGGTTGCTGTTTTTGCCTCTTCCAAAAACCGAGGTAGTAAAATATCAAAAGCGCTCAATTTTTTATTGTAGCCAAGGGCAATCAGTTCATCCAAATTGATTTTGTCAATTTTAGATAACAATGCAACTGCCGTAACGCCTCTTCCGTTTTCTCCATCTGGAGCCATGTAAGCTGGATAGTTTATCGCCTTAGGACTTTGATCTCCTGCAACTGTAAATGGAGTTGCGTTACAATTTTGCAACCAGCCATTAGACGGGTTGATGCTTTGCACAATCTCATTTAAAGTATGCACGCCCATCCAGTTTGTCGTTTTGGTACTTCCATCTACTGGTCTTGTATAATCGAATTTAGGATCACGCTTAGGCATGAAGTTACCATGCCAATAAGCAATATTGCCGGCGTTATCTGCATAGACTGTATTGTTACTATTATTTGCTAATAGTTCCATTGCTTTTGTATAATCTGTTAAACTCTTAGATTTTGTTCTTGACCAACATTCTATCAAAGCATCAAGAGAACGATTGTTTTCTTGTAGGCTAAGCCATTTGCCGTTTTGCATCCCCATCACCGGTCCATGTATAGTTTTATAAGTGTCAAATGATTTATTTTTTACCACACCATTCTCAACATATTTTATATCAATTTTGCGCGCATCAATTTTTTTGTTTTCTTTTTCGTAGGTATAAAACAATTCGTTATTTATTTTTTGAACTTGTTCTTCATACACATCAGCCACATCCGCATAACTACTTGTATGCATCCATCCGCAATTTTCATTAAATCCTTGGTAGATAAAAAATTGTCCCCAGGTGACCGCTCCGTATGCATTTAAACCTTCTTCACTTACCATATGCATTTCTGATCTAAAATAAAAAGGAACATGTGGATTAATATACAACATCGCGTTACCAGTCTTGCTATGCTTTGGAGCAATCGCAAAACCATTTGAACCTTTTAAGGTTTTTTCTTCCATGTCATAATTAGGCTGTTCAAAAACAGCCGGTTTTTCAAAATTATTAATTCGGCTAACCGCATTTGGGTTAGCGAATAATTGTCGACCATAAAATGCTTCTACATGTTTTTCTGTAATACCTGCCGACCTTGTTGGTGAAACACTGCCATCTGTCCACATTAAATGATACCATGGCTTGAATTTTTTAAGAACAACTGGCTTTACTTCTGGATGTTTGTATAAATAGTAGTTAATGCCATCTGCATGTGCCATTAATAATTGCTTAAACCATAAAGGGCTTCTTTCATAGTCTTTTACAGCGTCGGCACTATCCTGAATTAATTGCATCATAAGGTCCTCATAGATTACCTTAGATCCTTCCATTTCGGCACGACGTCCCAACATCTCTAAAAAATTCTTTTCTATCTGCGGAAAGTTCTCTTCACATTGAGCATACATCAAACCAAACACTGCATTTGCATCGGTCTTTCCATACACATGTGGAATATCCCATTCGTCTCGAATAATGGTCGTTTGCTTGGCATGTTGATTCCATCTAGCAAGCTCGGCATTGGTAGGCTTTTGTGCAAATAGTGAAATGGTTGTGCTAAGTAGCACAAAGAAGAAAAAATATTTTTTCATAAAATTATTTTATAAGCCCCAGGTTTTAATACGCTCTAAATTGATTCTTGCACATTCTATTGGCGTGATGCCTTGATATGATTCTTGTTCGATGATAAAATGATGTGTGCCACCCATTGCTTTTGCAAGCAAGCTAACTGCTTTTGGGTCTACAAGTCCATTGCCTAAAATGGTGCTATCATGACCGTCATTCATTTCCCCAACAGGCACTTTGATTTCATCTTTTACATGAACAGATGCAAACCTGCCTGGATATTTTTTAATCCAATCCATGCCTCTTGCACCAATACCGAACATGTTTCCAAAGTCCAACTGATGGATCACTAATTCTGGATCAGTTTCTTTCAAGATAATATCATAAATCAGTTGGCCATTTACTTTTTCAACAAATTCAAAATTGTGGTTATGATATCCAAACTTCATACCTGATTCCTGACATAGTTCACCTGATAAATTAAATATTTCTAGCTGATGCATTAATGCATCATATGAGGTCCTTACTTTTTCATCCATCCATGGACTAATTACATAATCCTGTCCTAGTGTTACTGCGTCGTCAATCGTATATTTCCAAGCATCGGTAAACTCTTTTTTTGTTTTATCCCAGTGCGATGCATTCATAACGGTATGTCCACTTGGCATTTGCATACCTAGGTCCGTTAAAATCTTTTTAAATTCAATCGCAGTGTATCCGTAAAATTTTCTGTTAGAATAATTTGCATGCTCCACATATTGGTAGCCCATTTTTGACAAAGCTTTTAAAGTGCCTAATGGATCTTTAAACATGGTATCACGCACAGTATATAGCTGAATACCAACTTTTATTTTTGCGTCTGCCAATACATTTTTTGACCACAGAGATTTTGGAGCGAGACCAATACCTAATAAGGCTAAACCACTGTTTTGTATAAATTTTCTTCTTGAGTTTTGCATAGTGCTTAATTGAATACTTAAACTTACAAAATTTCGCGCGGATGCGCACGAAAAAACAACAGAGGCGGACCAACGGTCCGCCTCTGTTAACTACCAAAATATTGGGATACTAGGGAAAGCTTATTCAGCTACTTTGGTATTTTTAACCGGCTTCTTATCCAAGTATTCCTTGCGGTCAACTTTTGAATTACCTGTTACCATTTCATCTAAATTATCGCCCTTATATAAACGACCATTTTTCATGATGTATTGAATACTATTCGTGTTCTTAATATCTTCCAATGGATTCTTGTTTAAAATAATTAAGTCAGCTAGTTTGCCTGCGCTAATACTTCCAAGGTCTTTATCTAATCCAAGGCTTTCGGCACCTAAAATAGTAGCTGTTTTTAATGCATCTAAATTACGCATACCACCAGACTGCATTGACCAAAGTTCCCAATGGTAACCCAGACCTTGTAATTGACCATGACTTCCAATACCAGCTAGACCACCTGCTTCAACGATTTGCTTCATGCTCTTAGCGTGCTTTTGAAACACATGTTCTTCTGGTAGGAACCAAGTTGCACGACGTCTTGACTTACTTGCTAATTCCTCGTAAGGTGTATAGTACTGCATCTTTTCATCACCATACACATTTTCTGTTTCGTAATAATAGTTTTCTGCCCAAGGTCCACCATAAGAAACCAATAAAGTTGGTGTTACTGCCATTTTAGAAGTGGCAATTGTTTTAACAACGTCATTGTATAAAGGATAGATTGGCAAAGAGTGTTCATGACCTGGATAACCATCTATTAAATTTGTCATGTTCAATTTAAAGTCCAATCCGCCTTCTGTTGTAGGCATTAATTTTTGATTCTTGGCCGCTTGAATCACCCATTGTCTATGCTTACGATTCCCTACTAAATACATCTTAATATACTTGGTATTAAAGTATTTACTGTATTGTGCTAATACAGATTCAGCCTGTGCAGAATCTTTTAAATTATAAGACCAATAACCAACACCAGGACCAGTTGAATAAACCCTTGGTCCTACCATTTTACCCGCATCTACTAAATCGCTATATGTTAAAACGTCTGTGGTTGCAGTTTGTGGGTCACGAGTCGTCGTTACACCATAAGCTAAATTAGCAGCATAAATCCATGCTTGATTTTTATGGATGCCCCAGCTTGGCCACATATGAGAATGCGTATCAACAAATCCTGGTACGACAGTTTTGCCAGCAAGATTGACTCTTTTAGCACCAGCTGGTACTTTTAAAGAACCTGATTTTCCAACCGCTTGAATTCTGTTTTTCACAACTAAGATATCACCGTTATTAATTACTTGATCGCCATTCATAGTGATGATTCGCGCGTTCGTTAACAAAACAGTAGTACTAGGCATATCATTTTCATAATATACTTTCACCCAAGTTTCAGTTGCCTTATACCTTGGTGTTTCTTTTTTATCTTCTTTCTTTACAATATTTGTGCTGTCTTTTTTAGTGGTATCTTTTTTAATTGACGCCTCTAATTTTTTTGCAGTAGCTAAGCTATCATCAAAAGCATAAGCTGCATCTACATCATAAGTAAAATGCGCTGCGCCTAAACTCCAATGAATTGTTTTCCCATCTGCCTGCCAGCTTGGAAATTCTCCACCAATTTCGGTCAATAATCTACTAGGGAATGCAGCGTTCTTTGCGTCTGCAACTGAAATTGAAACAGATTTACCTGACTGCGGAATCGTAACATAATAAATATTGTTATTGACTTGTGCAATGGCAGCGCTACCTTTTGGTGACAACAAAATTGTATTGGCACTAGATGGCGGATTATTTTCTTTTGCAGCATCGTCTTCCTCCATTATCTCTGGAATAATACAAGGGTCTGCAACTGGTTTTCCACGATGCTCAGGTATACTTCCAAAAGTGGTGATACCAGAAATTTTTGCAATTTCTTTTTCATCCCCACCATCCCATTGAATAGATATTAAACGACCTCGGTTGTTTAAATAAATGCGACCATCGTTTAGCGCAAAGTGTGGATTGTATCTGCCATTTGCTTTATCAATAATTGTTTCATTACCATTGCTTAAATCTATCCACGCTAATTCATCTTCTGAATCATCATAAGTAGGTTCAATCGCGTCTTTAAATTTTTGTGCATTCGTTTTATTGAATACTAATTTTTTTCCAGTTGGATCTATTGCCACACCTTGGTATAAGGCGTTTTCTTTTGTGATAATTTTTTCGTTCGAACTAGTTAGGTCAACAAAACGAATACTGCCACCTCCTGCATTCCATGTGGTAAAATAAATACCATTACCTGCAATATTCCAAACTGGTTGAGCTTCGGTGAAATCGTTTTTAGTTAAACGCTTTGGTGTGCCATTTGGATAATCCATTACATATAAACGATTCAAAACTGTAAATGCTAATTGCTTTCCATTTGGAGATGGAACTGCATCTCTAATCTGAGTAGCCATTGTTGCAACCGTATCTTTAATAGGATACTTGAATAAGACTTCTGGTCCCATTTCAATTTTCGCATCCACTGTATAAGCAATCTCTGTTTGAGTTGCAGTCTCAATGTTGATCTTATTAATTTTTCCACCATAAGATGCCAGTAAGAATTTACTATCTGGTGTAAAACTCATTGCAGGTAAAACACCTAACACTGCTATTGATTCTTGATCGTCTCTTTGTACAGGATAGGCTAACCAGCTTTCTTCGCCTGTTGCTAAATTTCTTTTTACCAATCCAGTTTTATCTTCAAATCTTGAACCATACACCATCCACTTGCCATCTTTTGATAAGACTGGTGTAAACGCAGACCCGTATCTAGAAGCAATCGTACGACTAGTTCCTTTCTCTCTATCATATACGCCAATACTATATTGAGGTAACATTGCGTTGTAGTTCCAAGCACCATTGCGCGCGCTATAATAAATGTAACGACCATCTGCGCTTACAGCAGGGTCAATTGTTTTTAATGCGGCAGGTGCATCAATCAAACTAGTTCCTGCACCACCGTTTTTATGCATCAAATACAATTTTGTATTACGACGTCCCTTAGTGTAAACAATATAATTACCATCCGGCGTATACACTGCACCAGGAAAATTATTGTTTTGCTCTTCCGTTAAAGCAAGGGTATCTTTTTTCTCTAGATCGATATACCATAAATTTTCTGCCCCAGAACGGTCAGAAATAAAAAGAATTCTTTTTCCATCTGGGCTATAGCTTGGATGGTTGTCATAAGCCATACCTTTTGTAATGGCTGTAGCCTTGCCACCTTCCATTGGGATACTATAGATATCTCCCATTAGATCAAATAAAATTGTTTTTCCATCTGGGCTCACCGCCAAAGATGTCCAAGTGCCTTCGTTGGTTGTGAAGTCGATCGACCTTGTAGCTTTAAGGGGCAATCCCTTGAATTGGGTATAAGCTACACTGTCTTTTTTAGGACTTTTCTTGTCCTGCGCTTGCGCATTGATTAAACCAAGGCCCAAGAGAAGGGTCAAAGCATATATTCTCATAAAATTATTTTGTGAAAGTTACGTTAATCAGTTAGGTCAATAAAAAAATGGCCAAATTGAAGATCGCCGCTCATCAAATTTTTTACTATTTTTAACTAAAAACATAGTTATAATGTCTCCATTTTGGCTTATGTTTACGAACTCAATCGTATATTTACATTATGAATAAACAAAAACTGGCTCAATTTTTTATCATAAATAGCTTATTATTAATAAGTTATGTTGGTTTAGCTCAGAATTTGACCATTCAAGGGTCATTAAAAGACAGTATCGCTAATCGTGCTTTGAATTCGGCAACTGTTTCACTCGTTTATGCAAAAGATTCCTCCTTGGTCAGTTTTTCAAGAACCAACGAGTCAGGGGTCTTTAGTTTTAAAAATGTAGTACCTGGTGCCTACTTGATCTCTGTTTCTTATGTAGGTTACCAACCTAAATGGGTTCCTGTGGTGAATGCTTCAGATAAGACCGTAGAAATGGGGACTATTTATATGAATGATGTCAATAATATGTCTACTGTTACTGTAACTGCTCGCAGACCACCTGTGGTTATCAATGGTGATTCAGTTGAATTCAATTCTGAAAATTTTAAAACTGCACCGAATGCGGTGGTGGAAGATTTATTGAAAAAAATGCCAGGAATGGAAGTAGATAAATCAGGTGGCATTACAGTGAATGGCAAAACGGTGACGAAGGTTTTTGTGAATGGAAAAGAGTTTTTCACTGGAGATCCGAAAATGGCGACGAAGAATTTACCTGCAGATGCGGTAGATAAAATACAAGTGTATGATCGCAAATCAGATCAAGCCATGTTTACAGGCATTGATGACGGCTCAGAAGAAACAGCTATTAACTTAAAATTAAAAAAAGATCGTAACAGATCTACTTTTGGAAAATTAAGTGGTGGTGCAGGAACACCTTCTGTATTTGATGCGCAAGGAAATATCAATGTGATTAATAATGACGAACAATTTTCGGCTATTGGTGGTTCAAATAATACCAACAGACAAAATTTTTCAAGCAGAAACATTGTAAATTTTTCTGGTGGTGGTGGAGGACGTCCAGGCGCAGGAGCAGGTGTTACAATCAATATTGGGGGCGGAGGTTCTGGCGAGACAGATGCAAACGCACAAGGTATTGCAGAAACGTATTCCATTGGCGGTAACTATTCTAATTTATTTAATAATAAAAAAATAGAGTTTAATTCGAATGCGGCAATTAGTGATGTGGAACGCAATAATAATAGCATCTCCTTTACACAGAACTTAACGCCGGGGAAAGAATTTACAAGATCATCCAATTCCAACTCAGTAAATAGAAATCAACAGCAAAGCTTTGGAAGTACCATTGATCATAAAGTGACTGAGACATTTTCATATAAATTTACGCCAAGTTTAAGCTGGCAAGAAACTAGTTCTTCAAGTCAGGACACTACTTTAACAAGAACAGGTTTGGATCCTAATGGAGCAATCACAAACAGGAATACAACTGCCGCCTCAAGTTTTTCAGATGCGGTGAATGCTTCTAGTAATTTATTGTTGCGAAAAAAATTCGCTAAAAAAGGAAGAACAATATCCTCTACTATCACACAGAGTTATAATCAGTCTAATTCAACGGGTAGTCAGTATACGAGTCAGTATTTTTATGCAGGGGGCAATTTGACTTCTGATTCAATCTTAGATCAGCAAAATATACGTAAGGGCAATACCACTTCGTATTCCGCAAATGTGATTTATACCGAACCAATCAGTAAGAGGTCTTTATTGGAATTCAATTCTTATTTAAGTAAGTCAATAGGTTCTTCAAGTAGAAAAGTGTATGATCAAAATAATGCAACAGATGCATATGATCTATTAAATACCCGATTAACAAACGAGTTCAATAGTGAGTATACTTATTCTGGTGGTGGTATGAGTTTTAGATCCAATCAAAAGAAGTTTAATTTTGCGACGGGTGTTTCAGTTCAAAATGCAACATTGAATGGTGAAAATATTAGCGCGAAAACAAAACTGAGTCAAAGTTTCCAAGATATCTTACCTAATGCGAATTTCAGGTATAATTTTTCTCAAACAAAGAACTTGAATATTGATTATCGTACTTCAACGAATCAACCCTCAATTACACAGTTACAACCTGTATTAGATCAAAGTAATATCAATAGACAGGTTATTGGTAATCCTGATTTAAAAAGAAGCTATGTACATAATTTAAATATTCGTTTTTTCTCTTCTAAAATTTTAGCGGGTAAAAACTTCTTCTCAACCCTAAATGCTTCTACGACTAATAATTCAATCGTTAATTATGATAGTGTATTGCCTAACAGAACAATCCTAACTAAGCCTGTCAATGTGAATGGTGCCTATAGAGTTAACGGATCGGTGAACTATGGTTTTGGCATTAAAAAAATTAACTCTAGATTAAACTTTGGATTAAGTGCAGGTTTAAACAATAATATCTCTTATGCCAATGGCTTATTGAACACAATTGTTACTAAGTCTACTGGGCCAAGTATGACATATGGCTATATTTTGGATGATGTAATTGACATTAATTTAACCGCGCGCTATTCATATAGCAACACTAATAATGCAGTAAATCCTTCTTTAAATACAAATTTCCTTACGAAAGTATTTGGTGCGGACATGACCAATTACTTGCCTTTTAATATTGTATTGAATCAATCCTTTAACTACACTATTAATACCGGTCGTGCAGAAGGATTTAATACGGCAGTGCCTATTTGGAATGCAAGTTTTTCTAAATTCTTTATGAAAAATAAAAGAGCCGAAATAAAAATGAGTGCATTTGACTTATTAAATAAAAACATAGGCATTAACAGAAACGTTTCTCAAAACCAAATTGTAGACAGATCTTATAATGTGATTAGCCAATACTTCTTATTGAGCTTTACGTATAGTTTACAAAAGTCTGGTTTAGGCGGAGGTGCTAGAGCAGGTGGCATGATGATTAGAATGTAACAAGCATAAAGAATACAACACAATAATTTTTTAAATAGAATAATTAATAAAAGAGCATTTATGAAAAAAATACAATTAGCATTCGCCCTTTTAGTTGTTTTGACTACAACTGTAAGCGCACAAATGAAAGAAGGTAAAATTAGTTATGAGCGTAAAGTGAATATGCATCGTAGTATTCCTGATCCTCAAATGAAATCGATGATACCTGAGTTTAGAACAGATAAATTTGAATTAATTTTTAATGAATCAGCAAGTTTATTCAGATCTGTGGTGGATGATGAAGCACCAGATCCATTTGCAAATGCAGGTGGCGGAGGTGGTGGTATGCGCATGAATTTTAGAATGCCAACGACTACCACTTATACCGATATTGCAAAACAAACACAATACGAAGAACGTGCATTTTTTGAAAAAGAATTCTTAATTGTAGATTCTTTGAAACAATACAAGTGGAAATTATCTGAAGAGACTAAGACGATTGCGAAGCAATTATGTAAAAAAGCAACGACTATGGTCACTGCGCCACAAATGCGCGTGCGTATTAGTAGAGGTGGAGAAAACAACAATGATTCTACAGCCAATGCGCCTAAGCCACCCAAAGAAACTGAACTAGTTGTATGGTATGCGGAGAATATTCCAGTATCAGTTGGTCCAGATAATTACAGCGGATTACCTGGTGTGATTATGGAAATGGATTTAGATAATGGTGCAACTGTTACTACAGCAGTGGAGGTAAGTGCTAAATATCCTAAAAAGGAATTAGTACAACCAACAAAAGGAGAGAAAATGACAAGAGCACAATTTCAGGATCAGATGCAAAAATTAATGCAAGACATGCAAAGAGGTGGTGGTATTAGAATGGGTGGAGCTGCCATTAGAATTGGCGGAGGTAATTAAGCTTACCGATACAAATAATATTATATGGGGCTGCAATTTGTAGCCCCATTTTTATGGAATGATATTCCATTTCCAGCCAAACGCAATCGTTCTGTTTTCTCCTAAATAATAGGCATAAGCGTTATTACCCTTTACGCTAAAGTTTCTTGTAGCCATGGTAGCGTAAAACTGATCTGTAAGGTTAAAGCATTGAAACCAGAATTCGTTTTTCTTACCTGTATAATTCACTCTTAGATTCAATACATCAAATCCTGTGTAGCTGGTAGTATTAATCTCATCCATAAAATAACCAGCTTGATGTTGCCATTCAATAGAAGAGGATAATTTTTTATTCCACTGACTTAATAGCGTCAGGTTACTAAAAAAACGAGGCGCTGCGACCATTTCTTTATTACTAATATCTGTACCTTTTAAAATGGTATTAATATACATATGCTTTGCATTGCTTCCATTAAAATTGATTTGTACTAAAGGATCAATTTTATATTTTATTTGGTATTCAATGCCATAATGTTTTGTTTGACCTGTATTTTGGTTTAGGTTGACACCATCTGGCTGTCTCACCGAAATTATTTCATTGCGCCCATTTAATTGATAAAGCGACCATTCGATAGATCCATTCGGTATTGCAATCCAATTACCAATTTCAATATTAGAAAAACTCTGAGGTAATAAATAAGGCACTCTTACTGCATTATAGATCTCCGTAATTTGAGGCGGAACAAATCCCTTACTATAATTCATATATCCGCCCCATTTAGGCTGATTGAAAGTAACGCCTAGTTTGGGCGTCCAATTGGTGAATAGATTATTTGAACTTGGAGTTCCCGTGTTTAGCTTGTTTTGAAATTGATAATTAAATTGGTCGTATCTAATTGTTGCGTTGACTCTTATATTTTTTAACAGGGGTTGTATCCAATTAATATAAAAAGCCTGATTTGATATACTAGTCTTGTAATTAGTGATTAAACTATCTTTTGCAGGTTTTGTAAAACTTGTAAACTTATTCGTGCCTGTATCTTTTAAAATATCAATATAGTCAGCCCTAAGACCTTGTAGCGTTTCATCGATATAGCCACCAATTAGTATTTTTGATTTAGTCTTTTTAATATTGATATGATGTTGCATATCTAAAACATATGCGTCAAAATGATTTGAATTTTCTTGTCCTTTAAATTTAGTTGGGTTAGCAGTGGAAGCAATTGCATAGGTTGGATTCTGTGCCATTGTATTGCCTCGATACAATAAATTGATCGTTGTTGCATTTTGTTCATTCCATTGGTAGCTTAAGTTTTGCCTAAGTCTAATTAGTTCCAATATTCGGTAAGTAAAGCTTTGTTGCGTTGAATAATTTTTTGATTGAAATTTTAAACTATCTACCGTGCCGGTCATTTGTCCATCATAATCGATATATTGAAATTGTTGGTATCCGTTCAATTTCTTTTTAAAATTAAAATCTCTCTTAATACTGATGGCCGTTTTTGAATAATCACTGTATTCCAATACCCCATTTTTCTGCCCAATCTTGCTCATATTAAATGCCCATCCTGCATTTTTGCCTGCTTTGTTCCAAATCAAATCAGATTTTATGAATCCATTGTTATTGATAAAATTGCTAATTGACAAATCCGACTTAGCAGGCCTCGGCGCAGATATAAAATTAACCACTCCTCCAATTGCTTCAGCGCCATACAATGCGGATGCCGGCCCTTTGATGATTTCTACTTGATGTATTGCATTTGTATTGATTTCAATCAACGCATTATTACTAAATAAGCCACTAGTTCGAATTGGCAAGCCGTCTTCCAAATACAAGTATAAACCCTTTAATGAAATGGGTTGTCGAATAGACATCATATGTTGTTCGTTCCCAATGGTGGGCATGAATACCCCACTCACTTTATTCAATAGAAAATCAACCCTGGTCGCTTTGGCCTCCTGTATTTGTTGCTTACCAAGAACACTTATCGCAATGGGAGATTCTATACGTTTCTCTTTGGATTTATTTGCAGTAACAATGACTGTATTTAATGTTGTATCAACCGATTGCAACAACTTCTTTTGACCAATAGCACAAAAGGGTGCTAAAATCAATATCAGTAATAATTTATTTGGCTTAAAAGACATTGTTGTAAAATTAATCTTTAAATTACTATGGATTTAATTTCTTCACTTTATTCTAATAATTAACATGTCTAAATTTTTCATTTCTTTTCTTTTAATACTTTTTGTGTATGCCTCTAAAGCACAAACGATTCAAACAAACAACAAAGTATTGCCCCTTAAAGAACAGGCTACAATTATAAATGAAATATTAGCGGATAGAATTCAAAATTTATTACCCAAATTAATGGATGAATCAGGTTTAGACTGTTGGGTACTCATTTCAAGAGAATACAATGAAGACCCAATTCTTAAAACATTTTTACCTGCCGAATGGCTTTCAGCAAGGAGAAGAACGATATTGGTATTTTATAGAGATAAAGCAAAACAGTCTATAGAAAGCTATGCAATTGCCAGGTATCCGGTTGGAAAAAGTATTCAAGCAGCATGGAATCCTGAAAAAGAACCTGATCAATGGAAAGCACTTGCTACTTTAATAAAAAGAATTGCACCAAAAAAGATTGGCATCAATACATCTGAAAATTTTGGACATGCTGATGGTA
>JACCDU010321798.1_pt1 | contig 33440 bp, 33 predicted proteins | sample 7446081 | NCBI WGS metagenome assembly JACCDU01 (sample SAMN15323447, study PRJNA562643) | freshwater metagenome | isolation source: river surface water | place: USA:Blue River Watershed | collected 2017-08-17
TAGACGTTGTTAAATCTTCTGAAATAGAAGGAGAATTGCTCAACTTCGAACAGGTTCGCTCATCAATAGCCAGGCGATTGGGGATTAACACCGCTGGACTTGTGCCGAGTAGCCGGCACATTGAAGGTGTAGTTGAGATGATGTTGGATGCTACCCAACGCTACGAATTACCTTTAACTGAAAAACGCTTGTTCGGTTGGCACGCAGCACTTTTCCCCACAGGATATAGTGGTCCCTATGAAATTGAAGTGGGCAAATACAGATCAGGCGAAATGCAAGTAGTTTCAGGAGCTATAGGCAAAGAAAAAGTTCATTTTAAAGCAATAAAACCAGCATTAGTTAAAGGGGAAATGGACAAGTTTCTAACTTGGTTCAATCATGACAATCAACTTGATCCTGTATTAAAAGCTGCTATTGCCCACTTTTGGTTTATTATCATTCATCCCTTTGATGATGGAAACGGTCGAATAGGTCGAGCGATAACGGATTTGTTGCTTGCACGCGCTGAGGGCAGCGGGGAACGATTTTATAGTATGTCAAGCCAAATATTAAACGAACGCAAACGCTACTATGAAATCTTACAAAAAGTTCAACATAGCACGGGTAACCTGACCGAATGGCTCGATTGGTTTTTGAATTGCCTGAAAAATGCCATGCTTACAACGGAAAATACGACACAAAAAATAATTCATAAGGCTGAGTTTTGGAAACTACACCAACAAACTCCCATCAATGAAAGACAACGCTTGATGCTCAATAAGCTTTTAGACGGAATTGACGGTAAATTACAAACATCCAAATGGGCAAAAATGACCAAAACCTCCACAGATACCGCCTTGCGTGATATAAAAGATTTGATTGAAAAAGGCATCCTTAAACAAACGGCCGAAGGCGGTCGAAGTGCTAATTATGAATTACAAAAATAATTAAATTTAACCTCAGGTTATAACATGGGGACTTACAGAACGGATGTATTCATCAGCCTCGGCTGAGTCCCTAGGCTGAAGCCTAGAGTTATAACCTGGGGACTTATAGAACCGATGAATTCATCAGCCTTCGCCTGAGTCCCTAGGCTGAAGCCTAGGGTTATAAACTATTAACCCCAGGTTTTAACCTGAGGACTTACAGAATTGATAAATTCCACACTACTGCACAGTCCCTAGGCTGAAGCCTAGGGTTATAAACTTTTAGCCTTGGCTTAGGCCCAAAATCACCCACCATACCTCTTAATTCTTCACTCTTAATTCTCAACTCATTTCCCTATCTTTGTCCCTAATTATCCTTACAAAGATTCCCGAATGAAAGTAATTCAAGTCGTAGGCGCTCGCCCCAATTTCATGAAAGTAGCCCCGCTACATCGTGCCATTCAAAATCTTCCGGGTTGGACCTCCAAAATCGTACACACCGGCCAACATTTTGATGCCAAAATGAGCGACGTATTCTTTACCCAACTGGAATTACCAAAACCTGATTTCTTTTTAGGCATCGGTGGGGGAACACAATCCGAAGTGACAGCCAAAATCATGTTGGCCTTCGAACCCATTCTCTTAGCAGAAAAACCGGATCTTGTGATCGTGGTAGGCGACGTAACCTCTACTCTCGCATGTACCTTGGTGGCGATTAAATTAGGTATCCCTTTGGCACACGTGGAAGCAGGTTTACGTTCAGGCGATCGCAACATGCCAGAAGAAATCAATCGTATTTTAACGGATTCTGTGGCTAATTATTTATTCGTGACAGAACAGAGTGGCATCGACCATTTGAAGCGCGAGGGTGTCTCAGATGATAAAGTTTTCTTCACCGGAAATGTGATGATCGACTCCCTCGTACGCTACCAAGAAAAAGCAAAAAGCAGCACGATACTCACCGACTTAGGACTAGCGACTAGTGACTATATTGTTATGACCATGCACCGCCCTGCGAACGTGGACACGGAACAAGGTCTAACTTCCATCTTACGCTTAATCGAATTAAGTACCACTCAAACAAAAGTTGTTTTCCCGATCCATCCACGCACCCGAGCGCACATGGAAAAATTTGGCCTATTAAACGCCATCGAAAGCAATCCGAATTTAATCCTAACGGAACCTTTGGGCTATTTGGAATTCATCCAATTGATGAGTCACGCCCAAGCGATTCTGACCGATTCCGGTGGAATTCAGGAGGAAACGACCTATTTAGGTGTCCCATGTTTGACCTTCCGCGATTCCACAGAAAGGCCGATTACAGTGACGATGGGTACGAATCAGTTATTGGCCGACTTAGATCCCGATAAAACCTACGAAGCCTTAACGCACATTTTGAAAGGCGAAACAAAAAAAGGTGAAATCCCCCCACTTTGGGATGGAAAAGCTGCCGAACGCATCGCCGCCAAAATTCAAGAACTCTTCGCATAAACATGCCAAAGCCGCTCAATATCGTCCTCCTCTCCTATCACAACCAAAATGGTGGTGCCGGGATTGCCTGTGGCCGATTGGCTGAAGCGCTTCGAAAGGCTGGACATCAGGTTAGCTACCTCGTCCAAGAAAAATCGGGAAACGACAGTTCCATCGAGTTAACGAATTCCCCGTGGAGGAAAGCGTTGAATTGGATACGTTTCATCCTCGAACGACTCGCATACCTTCCCTACGAAAAAAACAAAGAAGTTCGCTTTCTCTTCAACCCAGGTAAATTTGGCCAAGATTTAAGCCAACACCCTTTGATCCAACAGGCCGATATCATTCATTTGCATTGGGTGAATTTTGGTATGTTGTCCATTCAAAATATCAAACAATTACTGGCTACAGGAAAACCTGTCTATTGGACCTTGCATGACATGTGGGCTTTTACCGGGGGCTGCCATCACAGCGGCGAATGTTTGAATTTTCAAGCTAGCTGCGGCAATTGCCAAGAATTCATCAAGAATCCAGCATCGAATGACTTGAGTAATCAAATTTGGAATGAAAAATTCAAAGCCTTTCAGCAGCCCAATTTACACATCATCACTTGTTCAGATTGGCTAAAAGAGCGCGCCGCATCCAGTAGTATTTTAAAAAACCAGCCCATCCAAAGCATCCCGAATGCGATTGATACCTCGTTTTTCAAACCCGCTGACAAACAAAACGCCAAGCGCATTTTGGGATTAGACCCCAGCAAAAAATACATCCTTTTTGTAGCCATGCGCGTAAATGCTCCCAAAAAGGGATTTAGCTATTTAGAAAAAGCATTACAGGGCTTAGATCCTTCAACAACGGAATTGATTGTCGTAGGCAATGCGCAAGACCTTCCCGAACTCCAACTGAAAGCGCACATCATGGGACACATCAGTTCCCCTGAAAAAATGATTCAGATCTACCAAGCTGCCGATGTGTTCGTGACCCCTTCCTTAGAAGAAAACTTACCGAATACCCTCATGGAAGCCCTGGCCTGTGGAACGCCATGTGTGGGTTTCGCGATCGGTGGAATTCCTGAAATGATTGATCATGAGGTAAATGGTTACGTGGCGAAATACCAATCTTCAGAGGACCTAGCAAAAGGATTAGGCTGGACTTTGGAAAATGCCCCGGAAACAGCTGCGTGTCAAAAAGCTGAGTCCTCGTACGCAGAAGCAATCATTGCAGCAAAACATGTAAACTTTTATACGCATGTCGGCTAAACTCAGCATCATCACCATCACCTACCAGGCAGAAAAATACCTGGAACGCACGATAAAAAGTGTTTTGGCACAAGGAAATCGCGCTGATATCGAGTACATCCTCATCGATGGGGCTTCGAAAGATGGAACCTTGGATTTGATTGAAACATACAAAAGCCAATTAGATCAATTCGTTTCAGAGCCCGACAGAGGCATTTACGATGCGATGAACAAAGGACTTCAACGGGCAACGGGAGATTATCTGATCTTTATGAATGCAGGGGATACCTTTGCGGATGAAAACACGGTAAGCCAAATCATCGCATCCATGGATTCAAATCCAGATGTTATCGTAGGAGATGCCTTGTTTGTAGATGAAGCCGGAAAAGCCTTAGGCTTGCGCAGTGAAGTGACTCCACATAAAATCCCAAAATCTTTGACGTGGGAATCATTCCAATATGGAATGGTTATATGCCACCAATCCTTTGTCGCGAAAAGGAAAATAGCGCCCTTATTCGATTTACAATTTCGCTTAAGTTCCGATATTGACTGGGAAATCAAGTGCCTTAAATTGAGTCAAAAAACGAATCAATTACCTATCCCGATTTGTCGGTACCTAACCGGTGGAGCATCCGTTCAGAACCTCAAACGTTCCTGGCAAGAGCGCTTTCAAGTGCTGGAGCGGCATTTTGGCTTTACGCAAACACTGCTAGCTCACCTCGTGATCATCGCGCGAGGCATTCAATTCGCTATGCAAAAAGGTGGCAAATATTGGTAAATTCATGTAAATTGAAACCTATGCGCGTAAGAATCCTTTGTTTCATTTCTTTTTTATTGATTAGTCTCCCGGGAAATAGTCAAAAAATCAGGTTTGCATCAAGTATCGGCACGAGTACGTTTCATTGGTATGAAAACCAAACGACAGTGGATGTAGGAGCCCAGCTCACATTTCAACACCCGAAAAAAAAATACCAAATTTTTGCTAAACTAAAAGCCTTAGGAAATTTACATGATAGCCCCGTAGACCGTGAAATCTTATTGTTAATGGAACCTCCGGTAAACATGAACAACAAGCCACTCGCTATCACGGATCCTTTGTACGCCGCTTACCGGGGGGGGCAAGCTGAAGCAGGCATACAATGGAACGCACCATCAGGATTATCTCCTAGCATTGCCCTCTATAGTAAATCCCTAGCACGTAAAATATCGACCAGTCAATCCCAATACATCGAGGAAGAAAAATATGCGCTGCATGGAATGAATGTTGGCCTCGCCTACAAAGCAACATGGAATAAAAGCGCTATTCAATTTTCCGGCCAAATCTTTGAACCCCTCATCCAACGAATCACACTTTATGGCCGGTATGTAGGGGTCCCCTACACCTCCAAAGCGAGCAATCATTCCTTGAGTTATCGGGCTACTGCCGACTTCCATTATCAGAAAATGGGACTTTCCCTTACCTACGAAATACTAAATTTTGGCGCTGCTGAGAACATCAATTCCAAGTCGATTGATGCTACACAAGCTCAAATTATTTCTACCTTATTCACCTATTATTTCTAAGCTATGCTTGTTAGTTTATTATTATCCGCCTGGCTTATTTGTTTTCCCGATAGTTCAAAAACGTTAGCGGAGGTTGAGGTACATGTACTTGAACAAAATAGAACCCGATTATCCAGTCCAGATGCCTTTGGCCTCGTGCAAGCAAAAGAGCTGCACGCCATTCAAAGCACGAGTTTTTCAACTGCCTTAAATGCACAAAGTGGCGTCCGACTCGAAGAGCGAAGCCCGGGTAGTTACCGAATCGCCATTCGGGGTAGTTCACTCAGAGCACCCTTTGGCGTTCGAAATGTAAAGGTCTATTGGAATCAAATCCCCTTCACGGATGCGGGAAATAACACCTATTTAGCGGTATTAGAGCCGGACATGATGGATCAAATCATCCTGACCAAAGGGCCCACGGGCGGATTGTATGGTGCGGGAACAGGTGGGAGCATCTTGTTCAATGGCCCGCAAGGTCCGAACAAAATTGAGCACCAAGAGATCGGGAACACACTCGGCGGATACAAACAAATATGGGATATTCAACAAGCCGGCCACCGCGTTTATGCTTCCTTCTGGCAACAACCTGGCGCAAGGGATTGGTCGAGAATGAAAAAACAAATCGTCAGCCATGAATACCACAAGAATTTCGGCATCAATGGAAACATTCTGTTGACCACCTATTATGCTGACATCGCCTATCAAACACCGGGTGGACTCACCTTAGCGCAGTTCAAAGCGAATCCTTTTCAAGCTAGGCCTGCAGCGGGTACATTTTTAAGTTCAGCTGCTCAGCAAGCAACCTTTCATTTAAAGTCGTTTGGCACAGGGATCTACATCGGCAACACATGGAATGGAAACTGGGGGTATAACGTAGCTAATTCGGTTCAAGTAAATAAGGTTGTAAACCCCACCATTCGAAATTATGAAATTCGGCATGAACCCAATGTAAGCAGTCGGGGCGTGGTTCATTACAAAAAGAACAAAACAGCCATCGACTTTGGCTATGAGTTCCAATTAGGCCAATTTGATAGCCAAACCTTTGGGAACCGAAAAGGAATCAAAGACACCTTGCAGGTCACCCAAAACACCAACATTCAGAGTGGCAATATCTTCGCGCAATGGGACTACCAAATCAATGCAAATTGGAATTCAACCGTTTCTTTGAGTGCCAACGGCTACTGGACGCAATACATCGGCAATGAACAAAACATGACTCCTCGATTTGCCCTTGTTCGCAAATTAGGGAATCACCAGCGAATCATTGCTAAAATAGCTTCAGGCTATTCCCCGCCAAGCATTGCGGAAATGCGTCCGTCAACAGGTACGATCAATACAAATCTAAAATCGGAGAAAGGCTGGAACAAAGAAATTACCTGGCGCGGAAAATATGCTTTTTTTGACTGGGATTTGACAGCGTATCAATTCGATTTGGATGAAACGATCGTGATTCGGCGGGCAGCTGATGGCTCCGACTATTTTGTGAATGCCGGAAAAACGACCCAGCAAGGCATTGAATTGACCTATACGTTGCAATTAGGGCAACAACTTTCGCTTAGAAATTCCGAATCGATTCAAAATTTTCGCTTTGGTAATTACGTTTCTGGGACAAAAAATTATGCGGGGAATCGACTAACAGGTACAAGTCCTTTTCAGCATGCAAGCCTGGTTCAGTGGCAATTACATCCAAGATTGCGCTGGAATAGCCAGTTTTTATTCACTGACTTCCTGTATTTGAATGATGCAAACACCGCAATCCTACCGTCCTCGAGGGTGTGGAATAGCCAAATAAGTTACCAGCGAAAACAATGGGAACTTTGGCTGACGGTCGAAAATATCACGAATGAACTTTATGTCTCAGGCCCTGATTTGAATGCGGTGGGAAATCGCTATTACAATGCCTCACCGGGACGCTATTTTCAGGCAGGATTAAAAATAACCCTTAACTAGGTCGGGTAAAATTCAATTTTTCCATTAAATCAGCTGCATGGGAATCACTGACGGGGATATCAAACGTCCCAATTTTGATACGCTGTTGTTTAATTGATTCGATCCTTCTTAGGTTAACAATAAACGACTTGTGCACACGCATAAAGCCATGAGGCAAAACCTTCGCTTCGATGGATTTCATGGTTGTCTTGGTTAAAACAGGCCTACGTTCCCCGTCCAAATAGATTTTCACGTAATCTTTTAAACCCTCAATGTGTGAAATTTGGGCAATAGAAATTCGAACCAAGGAATACTCTACATTGACGAAAAAGTAATCCTCCAACGCTTCTTGTGGTACCGCTGCGATGGAGGCAACAGGTTTTTGCATTTGAAATAATTGGTAGGCTTTGTTGGCCGCCAACGAAAACCGCTCCAAACTGACAGGCTTCATCAAATAATCCACAGCGTCCAACTGATAACTTTCAACAGCATAATTATCATAAGCTGTCACAAAGATGACGAAGGGTTTTTTAGCCAAGGTTTGGATCAGTTGTGTGCCCAACATACCAGGCATTTGGATATCGAGAAAAATCAAATCAATGGAATTTGTTTGCAATTGCTCCATGGCCTCAAAGGCGTTTTTACAAGAGGCGACCAAATGCAAAAAAGGCATTTGACGCACATTCTCCTCAAGCAACTTACGGCCCATATTTTCGTCGTCCACGACAATACAATTCATCTTTTCCATACTTCTATTGTTGTTGTAAAGTCAGTTGTAAATCCACTTCAAATACCTCTTCCGTATCTCGTATCTTCAATACATGTTGATCAGGGTACAATAAATCCAATCGGCGTAAGACATTTTTTAATCCGATCCCTGAACTCTCTTCTTTAACATCGTCTTTCATTTGACCCTTTTTATTTTTCACCTGAAAATTCATTTGGCCATGATCAATGGAAAAGCTCACATGTATGTAAGGTTCTTGCACGAATGAAACCCCATGTTTGACCGCATTTTCGACAAAAGGGATTAGCAACATCGGCTCGATTCGACACCCTCGAACGGTGCCATGAACTTCGAAATCAATGGTCACATCCCCTTCAAAACGCATGCGCTGCAGATCTACATAATTACGCAAGTATTCCAATTCTCGATCTAAAGAAACCATACTTTGGTCGGAATCATATAACATATAACGCATTAAAGACGATAATCGAATTGTTACATCTTCGGCTTGTTTGTCCGCTTTGGTCCGAATTAAATAAACAATGCTATTGAGGATGTTGAAAATAAAATGCGGACTAATTTGCGAGCGTAAAAATGACAGCTCCGACTTCAATTGTTCATTACTTAACTCCTCTTTTTCAGCTTCGAAATTGATGAATTCAAGCAATAAACCATACGTGGATGCAATCCCAGTAATCATCACAAGTGGGAAAATTCCTTGAGGATCAAAAAAGCTTTTGTGCTGATCAAAAGGCAGGAAATACCAATGATACCAGGCCTGAATGCCAAAAAAAAGCGCGACCATACCGAATAGACTTGCAAAAAAAGCAAACACCCCAAAACGCTTAAAAACGAATGGAACAAGGACTAAGGTAATGATGTAAAATAAGGGAACAACCGTTAACAGCTCCAACCAAATATGTTCTGAAAATTCCGGATTTACATGTTCATGCGGATGAACATTTTCGTGCGTTTGATGTGCTGGACTCAATAAAGGAAGCCCAATCCATAATCCCCATAGAATCAGGTTAAATAATACCTTGAAGGTTAATTTGGTTTTGGGAAGATTCCAAGCACGCCACATAAGCTTTTATTTTGCCTTACAAAGCTAGGCATTCATGCCGAAATAGAAAATACAAAGGACGAGACCAACAAACTTGTCGACCAGTACACAGATCCAGCAGATTTAATACAAATGAGGCATTCGTCAACAAAATCAGTTAACTTATCGAATGGATTAAAAGGGGCTCCTTAAATTAATTTAGCTTGCATCATAATCAAATAAACCCTTCAAATGAACTATTCAATCCGCCTAATCGCATGCAGTTTAGCCTTGTTTGCTTCCACACAACTAAATGCCCAACAAACTGTATTAATCAAAAAAGATAGTACACAAAAAGTCCAAACTTTATTTCAAGGAAAAGTGAAATCCTTTGGACTTTCCGTTTCACCCACCTTTCAGTTCGGTCCGATAGGCCCCCAATCAGGTATTTCACTGGCACTTCATTTAAATAATAAATGGGAAATCGGCGGATCATTTACCCGAAGCTTGCGAGGTGAACGTGATGATTTTGCTACAAACCCTAAATTAGACCAACAGTTTCATGCATTGTCCATTGCTTACACGGCAAAGGCAAATAAGCTGTTCCACCTAAGTTTCCCTTTATTAATCGGAGCCATTACGACGCAACAGGAACAATTGCCAATTTACATCATGGATCCAAATACCCAGCCACAACCCAATCCAATTAGAGGTGGTCATAGGGATTTTCATCAAGGGGGCATGTTCTGGGATGGGCCAAAATCACTGGGTATTCAGCCAGGCGTTCAATTAGAACTGAATGTGTTGAAACATCTTCGCGTATTTACTAGCGCCAATTACCGTTTTGCCTTGGGTGAAAATAGCACAGATGCCATGCAAGGGTTTGTGGGAACGATTGGCTTAAAAGTGGGCCTATTTGATCGAGCCTGGGGTTCGAAGAAAATTAAAAAATAAAATAAAAAAGGCTGCCCGAATGGACAGCCTTTCCTTTTAAATCAAGTTTATACTTAGAAATTACGTTCACCGGCTTCGCGCTTTCCTAACAACACCGCTCCGACCATCGCAACGAAAAACAGGATAGACACTAACTCAAAGGGCAATAAATATTCAGAATAAAGCACTTTACCTAAGTTCTCCACCATACCCGTTTGCGAAGTAAAGTTTGGCGTATTTTCCGCTGTAGTAGCCGGCAAGGTATTCTTGTGAAAGGCTGCCACTAAAATCACCAATAAGGTTCCAGCAACGACTGATCCCGCCAATTTAACCAAAGAACTTTTCGATTCAGGCATATTCTTACGCAGATCCAACATCATGATCACGAACAGGAATAAAACCATAATTGCACCCGCATACACAATGATGTTCACGGCCATTAAAAACTGCGCATTCAACAACACATAATGTCCTGAAATGCAGAAGAACGTGAACACCAAATACAAGACGCTATGAATTGGATTCTTTGCAAAAACGACCATCAGTGCACTTAAGAGTGTCAAGGCTGACAGAAAATACCAAATATTTGTAATCTCCATAATATGCTTATTTCCAACCATCACGCAAATAGCGCTGGTCCATGTTTTCTACTAATTTATCTTTTCCGTAAATCACCTCATCGCGTGTGCTAAATACAGGGACCATTTTGTCGTGACGCAAGAAAATGGCTTCTTTCGGGCAAGCCTCTTCACACAAACCACAGAATATGCAACGCAACATATTGATCTCATATACTTTCGCATATTTCTCTTCGCGGTACAAGTTCTCCTCTCCTTTCTTACGCTCCTCAGCCACCATAGAAATTGCTTCCGCAGGACATGCAACCGCACATAAACCACAGGCAGTACAACGTTCAGCCCCTTGTTCATCCTTTTTCAAGATGTGATGACCCCGGTAGATCGGCCCTAAGTAACGCTGTTGCTCCGGATAACGAATCGTTACCGGCTTCGAGAAAAAGTGTTTTAAGGTCGTAGCCATCCCACCCACAATCGCAGGTAGGTACATGCGCTCAGCCAAGGTCATTTCCCCTTGTTCTAACACCTTTGTTTTATTACTTAACTTCATATGCCTAAGCTATTTTTTTCTTTCTTGAAAGGGCATCGTTAACGACTAAACCCACAAACATAATCACGACACCCCCTATTCCCGCAAGAATCGGTTGGTCAATTAAAATACCAAAACCTGTTACCACAACATTAAACATCGACAAAGGAATCAATCCTGTCCAGCCTAATCCCATCAATTGGTCATAACGGAAACGCGGCAATGTCCAGCGTACCCACATGAACACAAACACGAACAACAAAGCCTTACCGATCAACGCACCCATGCCTAAGAACGCCGCTGCATTTGAACCAAATTGTGCCGCGATGAACGAGTAACCCGGATAATCATACCCTCCAAAGAACAATGTTGCCATCACCGCACCCGAAATAAACATGTTAATGTATTCCGCGAACAAGTAGAAGCCCAACTTCATCGAAGAGTATTCCGTGTGATATCCCCCAATCAATTCCGTCTCACACTCAGGCAAGTCGAAAGGTGTACGATTACATTCCGCAAACGCACATATTAAGAAAATCACAAAGCCAATCGGCTGTGATAAGATATTCCAGTGTCCCGCTTGTTGGGCCTCAACAATCGACTTTGTCGACAATGAACCCGAAAGCATTAAAATCGCTATGATGGACATACCCATCGCTAATTCATACGAGATGTTTTGCGATGCCGCACGAATAGCACCTAACAACGAATACTTGTTATTCGATGCCCAGCCACCCACTAAGATTCCGTAAACGCCTAGCGAAACGATACCAAAAACCCATAAAATACCAATGTTTACATCGATACCTTGCAAGTCAAACGTCACTCCAGCTACCGTTACCGTATCCCCAAAAGGAACTACGGCAGATGTCATCAAGGCTGTCAACATCGACAAACATGGGCCTGCGATAAACAACCATTTATTTGAATTTGCTGGGATAAAATCTTCTTTCATGAACATCTTAACCGCATCCGCCAAAGGCTGCAAAATCCCGAAAGGACCTGCACGGTCTGGACCAATACGGTCCTGCATGAAAGCGGCGATCTTCCGCTCAAAATACGTCGAATAAGCCGCTATGCCCAGCGTGATCGCAAATACGATCCCGATGAAAATGGCTTTGGCCGTAAAAACATCATTCATTAATTCCATATCCTATTTCTTTGCAGGTAAACTTGCTTGATTCGTTAAAAAACTACGATCACGATCATCTTCAATTAATTTATAATCCCGAGCTGCTTGTGCAATAGGGAACGCAGGTTTGATTAAACCAGCCCCGTATTTATTTGCAGAAATAACCGAATGACGTGATACATTCGTTGGCCCCTCAATAACCCAATCACTCGTTTTCTTACGATCAAAACGACAGGTATTGCAAATGAATTCTTTCAATTCACCCCACTCGTTTTTACGACCCGTCACACGAATCACTTCGTCTCCGCGGTACCAAAGGGTTACATTTCCAGAACATTTATCACAAGAACAATGCGCATCCATCGGCTTCGAGAACCAAACACGGCTCTTGAAACGATAAGTCTTATCCGTCAATGCTCCTACCGGACATACATCAATCACATTGCCTGAGAAATCATTATCAATCGCCTTCTCGATATACGTACTAATTTCAGCGTGATCACCTCGGTGCATCACCCCATGGACACGACCATCGGTAATTTGATCTGCCGTATACACACAACGGTAACACAAGATGCAACGATTCATGTTCAACTTGATGTTTTCCCCTAAATCTACAGGCTCGAACGTATTGCGCTCTTCCACAGTACGCGTCGACGAAACACCATGCTCAAATGAAAAATCTTGTAAATGGCACTCACCCGCCTGATCACATACTGGGCAATCCAAAGGATGATTCAACAACAAGAACTCCACAATGCCTTTACGAGTTTCCAACACCTGTTCATTCACCGTGTTTTCCACAATCATACCATCTTGAACGGCCGTGATACACGCAGGAACCAATTTGGGCATCGGACGTGGATCTTTTTCAGACCCTGCAGTCACCTTGACCAAACAAGCACGGCATTTACCACCAGAACCCTTCAAAGGCTCATAATAACACATCGCAGGAGGTGCCACGTCAGGACCGATCATACGCGCGGCCTGCATAATGGTGGTTCCTGGTTCTACTTCCAGGGTGATGTTGTCAATCGTTACTTTCATAATCTATCATCTAGCGGGTTAATCCCGGTTATTTGCTGTGTAATTGAGACCAACGGTCCATAAATAATGCCGCTGAATACTGTACAGCACGCTCCTTTAAATTTTGCTGATAAGCAGCTAATTGCGCTGGACTTAATTCCAGCAGTGAACTAATTTTATCCACCAATACATCCACATCCCAGCTCTCTACCAATAATTCATCCAATCCTTGGAGAAAATCATTCACTCCTCCACTGACACGAACACCCACAATCGGTTTCCCCACATGTGCCGCCTCCAGCATCACCAATGGAAATGGATCCTCCCGCGACGAAAGAAAAAACACGTCCATCGCCTCAAAATACGGTCGGCTATCCGAACAAACAGGCAGCAAATGCACTTGCTTCTTCGTATCCCAAATGGCGGTACTTGCAATCAAGTTGTCTGAATACTCGTTATCCAACATCCCCAACCAAATAAAATGCACCGTTGGCATCTTAACAATCAATTTCTTGGCAACTTCCAAAAACACATCAGGTGCTTTTCGCCATTCGGCTAAACCGCAACTAAACACGATTTGCGAGTCGGCAGGAATTCCCAACGCCCTACGCACCGGATCATGTGTATTTTGCGTTGCTTCAGGCAATTCAATAATCGGTGGCAATAAATCAATTTTGTCAGCCGATATACCAACTTCATTTTCCAGGACCGTCTTAACCAAAGCTGAAACGGCATACACACGACTTACTTGAGCTGCCATAAACTTCCGATCTTCTTCAGAAGTAAAATTCGAAATCGAATAACTTAATTCATGCACATATACCTCAAAAGGAACATGCAAAGAAATTAATTCGCGCAACAAAGAAACCGATGAAACCGTATTGCCAATAATGCAATCAAAGGCCTCCGCGCGTAACGATGACAAAATTCCCGCCATTTTACGAGAACTCGGGGTACGATCCCATTCCTCCAACTGGCGAATTCCAGGTATCCGTTGCTTTACTTTAAACCAAAGGGGTCTTTCGGTACGCCAAACCCAAACTTTGGCAACTTTTTTATATTCCTCCAACAAACTTCCGCCGTCCACGAGCAACAAATAATTCGTCAAGCCTTGCGCTTTGCGTTCTCTTAACCAATGTAAAAGAACCAATTGCGCACCTGCACGATTTGCGTCATGTCCAACAAAAAGTTTCTTGCTTTCTACCATTTATATTGCCCAACTAGCCCCTGGTCGCATATAAACTGCACCTGGTTTTGTTGCCTCTTCTGGATGTGTCACATGCCATTCAAACTCATCTCTAAAATGACGAATTGCCGCAGCAACCGGCCATGAAGCCGCATCACCCAATGGACAAATCGTATTTCCTTCGATTTTCTTCGCCACATCGACCAATAAATCGATGTCTTCCATGCGCCCTTTTCCCGTTTCGATACGTTTGATGACCTTGTCCATCCAACCCGTACCTTCCCGACAAGGAGAACATTGACCACAAGACTCATGGTGATAAAAACGTGCAAAAGTTAAGGTGTTATGGACGATACAAGTCGTTTCATCCATCACGATAAAACCGCCGGAACCTAACATGGTTCCCGTTGCAAATCCACCTTCCGAAAGCGACTCATAGGTCATTAAACGCTTTTCGCCTGCTTCAGTTGTTAAAATATTTTCCGCTGATAAAATCGGCACAGAAGATCCTCCTGCCACCACAGCCTTTAATTTATGTCCGTCACGAATTCCTCCGCAGTATTCATCCGAGTAGATAAACTCTTCTACAGTAATCCCTAATGGAATCTCATAAACACCGGGTTTCTTAATGTGACCTGAAGCCGAAATCAATTTTGTTCCTGTACTTCTACCTACTCCAATCGCCGCATAAGCATCACCACCGTTGTTGACAATCCATGAAGTAGCCGAAATCGACTCAACATTGTTGACAACCGTTGGGCTTTGCCACAAACCTTTTACCGCTGGAAAGGGTGGCTTATTACGTGGATTACCGCGCTTACCTTCCAATGATTCTAACAAGGCAGTTTCTTCACCGCAGATATAGGCACCGCCACCTGGCTGCACAAAAAGATCTAAATCATAGCCAGATCCTAATATATTTTTTCCTAATAATCCCTTGTCGTAGGCTTCTTGAATCGCTTTTTCAAGAATGTTGATGACATACATCAATTCCCCACGCACATAGATATAAGATGTATTTGCGCCTAAAGCAAAGCTGGAAACAATCATCCCTTCGATCAAGGTATGTGGCGTTTTCCACATCAAATAATGATCCTTGAAAGTTCCTGGCTCTGATTCATCCGCGTTACAAACCAAGTAACGAGGCACACCTTCAGGCTTCGCCAAAAACGACCACTTCATACCTACAGGGAAACCTGCACCTCCACGACCACGTAATCCCGACTTCTTCACTTCTTCCGTCACCTCATCCGGCGTCATCGTTTTGATCGCTTTCTCCACAGCCTTGTAACCTCCGTTTTGCATGAAAACGTCGATCGTCTCAATTCCTGGTACGTCAATATGTTGCGTTAATATCTTCATCCTCGGCTTATTTGCTTAATTCGTCAATAATTTGATCAACCTTCTCATTCGTCAAATGCATGTAATACTTCTCACGAATTTGGAATACAGGACCCCAACCGCAAGCAGCTAAACACTCAACTTCTTTGATCGTAAACTTACCATCCTTCGTCGTCTCCCCCGTTTGAATTCCCAAACGCTTCTTCAAGTGATCGTATACTTCCACGCCACCCATCAAACAACAAGGACCTGTCCGACAATACTCAATCACATGTTCGCCCACAGGCTCCAAATGAAACATGGTGTAAAATGACGCTACCTCATATACTTCAATCGGGCTGATTGAAAGCAATGAAGCTACGTAATCCATCACTTCCGGCGAACACCATTTCCACTCAGCTTGCGCTAAATGCAGGATGGGCAATAAGGCCGACTTCTGTTTTCCTTCCGGATAACGGGCAATGATTTTTTTAACTAATTCCAGCGTCTCTGCTGGGAAAACAATGTTGCTCATGTCTTAAGTATCTAACTCTCCTGCAATTACGTTCATAGATGACATCGTTACGATCGCATCTGATAAGGTTGTTCCCTTAATCATTTCAGGGAAAGCTTGGTAATATATATAACCTGGTCGGCGGAATTTCAAACGATAGGGCGTCCGACCTCCATCTGAAACCAAATAGAAACCTAATTCGCCATTTCCTCCTTCGACCGAATGGTAAACTTCACCTACAGGTGCATCGATTTCTCCCATCACAATTTTAAAGTGATAGATCAATGCCTCCATGTTATGGTAAACATCTTGTTTTTTAGGCAAATAATAATGAGGTGCATCCGCGTGATAAGGACCTTCAGGTAAGTTATCGATGGCTTGTTGGATAATGCGCAAACTTTGCCACATCTCCTCCTCACGAACCAAGAAACGATCATAGGTATCACCCTTCGTTCCTACAGGTACATCAAATTCAAAATCCTCATAAGAAGAATAGGGATTCATCGCACGCACATCGTAATCAACCCCAGCTGCACGTAAATTCGGACCTGTAAATCCGTAATTCAACGCACGTTCAGCGGAAATTCCTCCCACATTTTGCGTACGATCCATGAAAATACGGTTACGCATCACCATGCCTTCAAACTCTTTCAACGCCGCAGGCAATTCTTTCAATAACTTATTGATTTTCTCGATGGCTACAGGCGTAAAATCACGCTCCATACCCCCAAAGCGGCCCATGTTTGTTGTCAAACGTGCACCGCACATCTCTTCGTAAATCTCGTAGATAAACTCGCGCCATTGGTACACATACAAGAAACCGGTTAAAGCACCTGTATCTACAGCCAAAATCGAATTACATACAATGTGATCCGTTAAACGAGCGAGCTCCATCATGATCACACGCATGTATTGCGCACGCTTAGGAACTTCAATACCCAATAATTTCTCAACCGTCATATGCCAGCCCATATTATTAATAGGCGCTGAACAATAGTTCATCCGGTCTGTTAAAGTCGTAATTTGGTAAAAAGGACGACGCTCGGCAATTTTCTCAAATGCACGGTGGATATATCCCACGGTTTGCTCGGCATCCACAATCGTTTCTCCGTCCATCGTCAAGATGTTTTGGAAAATCCCGTGTGTGGCTGGGTGTGTAGGACCTAAATTAAGCGTTGATAGCTCATTTACATAAGGTCCACCCTTTTGCGTCTTATCTAAACCTACGTTAGGATTATTTACTAAGGCTACTTCTGACATGCTTTGTGGCTTTTATCGTCCAAATAATTCATCAATTTTATCATGACGCGTCGCATCCTCTAACGGATACTCTTTACGCATCGGATGGTAATCCATCTCGTCCATATTCAAGATCCGAGTCAAGTTAGGATGACCATCAAACAAGATTCCGTAAAAATCAAATGCCTCGCGCTCCATCCAATTGGCTGCAGCATAAAGACCTGTGATCGTCGGGAAATTAGGTGCTTCAATCGGCGCATAGGCCTTAATCATCAAACGCACATTGTTTTCTAAACTGTGCACATGATAGATAACACCTAATTCCTGCCCTTTGGCATCCGGAAAATGGATACCTGCTAAATCCGTTAAAAACTGAAATTTAAAAACAGGATGGGCGTACAAAAAGTGTAGCATCGGTACGATATTTCCTACACCCGTTGTGAATTGCAGGATACCATGCGACTCCGTCACACCATATACCGACTCCGCACCAAATTGCGCAACTAAGGCATCTGTTATTTGTTGATTCTCCATGCTTGTTATTCTATACCGTAAGATGCCAACAAAGCCTTGTACTCAGGCTCGTTTCTACGGCGTGTCGATTCATTTTTAGCTAATTCTTGGATTTGCATAAAACCATCCAAAATTTGCTCGGGACGCGGCGGGCAACCCGGCACATATACATCCACAGGGATGATACGGTCAATGCCTTGCAAGACAGAATAGGTATCAAAAATACCTCCCGAACAAGCACATGCGCCGACAGAAAGTACCCAACGAGGCTCAGCCATCTGCAAGTACACTTGCTTAACAACAGGTGCCATTTTCTTGGAAATCGTTCCCATCACCATCAATACATCCGCCTGACGTGCTGAAAAGCTCAAACGCTCCGCACCAAAGCGACCAATGTCATAATGCGATGCCATCGTAGACATAAACTCAATCCCGCAACAAGAAGTTGCGAAAGGCAATGGCCACAAAGAATTAGCACGTGCTAAACCGACCAAATTATCTAAACTCGTTGCAAAAAAACCAGCTCCTTCTACTCCTGGAGGCGCTTCAGCAACCTGAACCGTTGAATTACTCATATCTTATTTGTCTGTTGAATACATAAACTTTGGCAAGGCCAATATGTTTATTTTTCCCACTTTAAAATTCCTTTTTTGATCACATAAACGAAACCAGCCAATAACAAACCCATGAATACGAGCATGTCATAAAAGCCATTCCATGATAATTCGCGGAAATTAACCGCCCAAGGGTACATAAAAACAATTTCAATATCGAATAGCACGAATAAAATCGCCACTAAAAAATACTTCACTGAAATAGGCGTACGCGCATCTCCGATGGATTCAATACCACATTCAAAGGTATCATCCTTCTTCGCCGAATGGCGCTTGGGTCCCAAGGCATGTGTCGCAAACATTGTTGCAAAAATAAAGGCTAACGCTGCCAAGAGCTGAACGAATATCGGCAGAAAATCTTGAGGTTGATAGTTCATTACAAAGGCTTAAAAAATGAAGCCGCAATTTACTGTATAAAATCTAAAATTTCAGATTTTTGACGAAAAAATCATAGGCATTTGGCAGCCTATTTATCGAAACAAGTATTTTTTCGCGGAGGTAGAAAAAATTCAAAAAAATCCTGTAATTTTGTCCGGCAAATAAGAGTAGTTCTTACACTCCATCAAATTATTTGCCATGCTCGATTCCAACAAATTTCTTTTTGAGGCCCTAACATACGACGACGTATTGTTATTACCTGCTTATTCAGAGGTTTTACCTCGTGAGGTTAGCACGCAATCCCGTTTAACACGTAACATCACGTTGAACATTCCCATCGTATCAGCAGCGATGGATACAGTGACGGAAGCCGACCTAGCCATTGCCCTAGCACAAGAAGGAGGAATTGGAATCATACATAAGAACATGACGATTGACCAACAAGCCGCTCAGGTACGTAAAGTAAAACGTTCGGAGTCAGGCATGATCATCGATCCTGTTACCTTAAAAGACAACCAAACCTTAGGTGATGCACAACGCATCATGAAGGAATTCAAAATTGGCGGTATTCCTGTGATTGACGACAAAGGTCATTTGGTTGGGATATTAACGAATCGCGATTTGCGTTTCCAAAAGCAAACAGCACGCCCGGTGGCTGAAATCATGACCAAAGATAATTTGATCACGGCCAAAGAAGGCATCAGCATGGAAGAAGCCGAAAGCATTTTACAAGAATACAAAATCGAAAAATTGCCCATCATTGATAAAAATGGGAAATTGATTGGTCTGATTACCTATAAAGATATTTTAAAGCGCAAGTCACATCCCTTGGCATCGAAAGATTCCCTGGGTCGTTTACGCGTAGGAGCTGCGGTAGGTGTTACACCTGATTTATTAGACCGCGTACAAGCATTGGTGAATGTAGGTGTAGATGTCATCAGCATCGATACCGCGCATGGACATTCCAAAGGGGTTATCGACGCCTTGAAATCCGTTAAAAAATCATTCCCTACCCTCGACGTCATTGTAGGGAACATCGCAACGGGCGAAGCTGCGGTTGCTTTAGCGAAAGCCGGAGCGGATGCCGTGAAAGTGGGTGTGGGACCTGGAAGTATTTGCACTACGCGAATTATTGCGGGTGTGGGTATGCCACAATTGACTGCTGTTTACGAGGCAGCAAAAGCCTTGCAAGCATTTGATGTACCGGTTATTGCCGACGGCGGTATTCGTTATTCAGGTGATGTAGCGAAAGCCATCGCAGGAGGAGCAAGTACAGTCATGATGGGCTCATTATTAGCCGGAACGGACGAAGCGCCAGGTGAAATGATCATTTTGGAAGGTCGTAAATTCAAATCATACCGTGGCATGGGTTCATTAGAGGCCATGGAAGACGGATCAAAAGATCGTTATTTCCAAGATGCAGAAGATGATATCAAAAAATTAGTCCCAGAAGGCATTGTAGGTCGGGTACCGTTCAAAGGTTCCGTGACGGAAATCCTATACCAAATGGTTGGTGGATTAAAAGCTGGTATGGGTTATTGCGGTGCCGCTTCGATTGAAGCCATGCAACAAGCAAAATTCGTAAAAATCACGTCGGCGGGTGTGAAAGAAAGTCATCCACATGATGTAAGCATCTCAAAAGAAGCGCCGAACTATTCAGCGAAATAAGCGTTTAGCTAAGACACAAAAAAGGCCTCGTTCATCGCGAGGCCTTTTTTTATGCTTGATAGTTTTGAATCGTATCCACGAAACATTGAACCTTATCGGGGTGAATATCCGGATAAACGCCATGCCCTAAATTCGCGATGTAGCGTTGGGTACCAAAAGCCTTCAACATCGCTTTTGTTTCTGCTTCGACTGTTTTGAAATCGCCGTAAAGTGCACAAGGGTCTAGATTGCCTTGCAAGGTTTTATTCGGGCCGACCAATTTACGTGATTCCGCAATGTCCATATTCCAATCGAGACCAATGGTAGCACAATTCAGAGCTGCCATTTCTTCGCGGGCGAAGAAGGCCCCTTTGGCAAAGAGTGTGACAGGCACATCTTGAATGGCGTCACAGATCTGTTTTAAATAGGGAGTTGAAAATGTGCTGTATTGAACAGGAGATAAAATACCCGCCCAAGAATCAAAGATTTGCAACAAATTCGCACCGGCGTTCACCTGTGCTTTCAAATAGGAAATAGTAGAATCCGTAATTTTCTGCAATAAAGCATGCGCTAATTCCGGTTCTGCGTAGAGCATTTTTTTCGCTTGAGAGAAAGTTTTGGAACCTTTTCCTTCAACCATGTAACAGAAAATGGTAAATGGGGCACCGGCAAAACCGATTAAGGGGACACGGCCTGCTAGTTCTTTTTTGACGATTTTAATCGCATCCAAAACGTATTTCAAATCTTCTTCCGGATTCGCATCCCGAATTTTGGCTAAATCAGCTTTAGTACGGATGACATCTGGAAAAACAGGTCCTTTTTGCTCCTCCATCAAATAGGGTAAACCCATCGCTTCTGGAACAACAAGAATGTCGGAAAAAATAATGGCGGCATCTACTCCAAAGCGATCGACCGGTTGGATTGTCACTTCTGCGGCCATTTCAGGATTAGTCGCTAATCCGATAAAAGATCCGGCTTTCGCACGAACATCTCGGTATTCAGGTAAAATTCGGCCCGCTTGTCGCATCACCCAAACGGGTACGCGATCTACAAGTAGGCCTTGCGCTGCACGAAGGATTAGGTCGTTTTGTAGTTTTTCCATACGCGAGCAAAGGTAAGAAAAAAAGTTGCTAGTCGCTAGTCGTCAGTCGCTAGTCGCTAGTCGTAAGTCACTAGTCGCTATCAATTGTCGAACTTCTAAATTTTCTTGAATAACCATCTGAAAGTGAATTAGACAAACCAAAAAGCATTTTACCGATTTCTTCGACGCGTTGATTTAATTCAATATAGGAGTCTGATCTAATATATTTTAATCGAACACCTACATAAAGCATAGATTTCCCTCACTACAAGAACCCTGCGCGATAAACAAAAAACGTTTAAAATCTCGATCACTACCACGCTCAAACCCTTCAGCTAAATTATTAGATATTGATAACGATGCTCTTTGAATTTGATTTTTAAATCCAAGGTCATTCACCTTTTCCAAACATGCATACAAGTCAACCGTAAGTTCTACAGCTTTTTGCCATACTAGTAAATCTTCAAACTTTTTAATTTTCATATTTTTACACCTAGTGTTAATGAACATCTAAATTTTTACATTATTCCATGTGAATCCTATTTTGTAACTTATAATCTATTTTACTAATTAAAAAGCAACTAGCAACTAGCAACTAGCAACTAGCAACTAGCAACTAGCAACTAGCGACTAGCGACTGCTGACTGTCGACTAGCGACTAGCGACTGATGACTGACGACTAGCGACTGACGACTGACGACTGACGACTGTCGACTGTCGACTAGCGACTGTCTACTAGCGACTGATGACTGTCTACTAGCGACTAGCGACTGATGACTGTCGACTAGCGACTAGCGACTGACGACTGTCGACTAGCGACTAGCGACTATTTTCCCTACCTTTGTCTTTCAATTACATCCTATGGCACAACTCACCGCTCGTTTCATCACCAGCAACACCGACTTCAAAACTTGCCCACCAGCGCGTTTTCCGGAATTTGCTTTTATAGGCCGTTCCAATGTAGGTAAGTCATCACTGATAAATTCGTTGACATTCCATAAAGGCCTCGCAAAAACCTCACAAACACCGGGTAAAACCCAACTCATCAATCACTTCATGATTGATGAAAAATGGTACTTAGTCGATTTACCGGGATACGGATTCGCTAAAGTGAGCAAGGAAAAGAGACGTGATTTCGAAAAAATGATCTTTGATTATTTAATTCATCGTGAAAACTTAACCTGTTTATTTGTGCTTATCGATATCCGATTGAAACCTCAAGCGGTAGATATTGAATTCATGAGCCGCATGGTCGAACATGAAATCCCTTTCCATTTGGTATTTACGAAAGCCGATAAACTTTCGCAAAAGCAAATCACCGAAAGTGTAGACGCCTATAAAAAATTCCTTCTAGAAATATGGGATGAACTACCCGAAATATTCATCACATCGGCAGAAAAACACGTCGGAAGGGAAGAAATTTTAACGAACATCGCTGAATTAATTCAAACTTCTCCTTATAAAATAGGGAAATCTTAATACTTTTGCAGCCATCATTAGCTATAAACACATGGAATTATTAAACGAAGTTGCGCACATTTCTGGTAAACCCGGATTATTTAAAGTGTTAAAACCAACACGTACCGGCGTTATCGTAGAAACACTTGACGCAGCCAAACAAAAATCAGTCGTAGGAGGTCAAACACGAATTTCTGTCCTCAAGGATATTTCGCTTTACCTAGCTGATCACCAAGACAGCACCCTACCCTTGGCTGATTTGTTTTTACAAATCCATGCAAAATTTAATGGCGTATTACCATTAGAGCCTAAAAAAGCAGCTGACGCAGCATTATTTGCCATTATCGCAGACGTGGTTCCCAACTATGATTCAGATCGCGTTTTTGCTTCTGATATTAAGAAAATCTTAAGTTGGTACCTTATTCTTTTCACACACGTTCCAGAACTTTTCCCAGCAAAAGCAGCGAAAGCACCCAAAGCGGAGAAAGTTGAAGCGGCAGAAAAGGAACCCAAGGCAGCAAAAAAACCCGCAGCTAAAAAAGCCGCTAAATAATATAACTGACATGGAGGATGTCATAGCCATACGACCGATTGAACCTCAAGATAATGAAGCGCTGGCAGAAGTAATTCGAACAGCCCTAACAGAATTTGGAGCGAACAAACCCGGCACCGTATATTTTGACCCTACCACAGATGCCCTGTATGAACTTTTCAGAACACCGGGATCTTATTATTTCGTGGCGACACTAAATAATAAACTTGTAGGCGGATGTGGTATATTTCCCACAGAAAACCTACCTGCAGGAACCTGCGAACTCGTAAAATTATATGTGAATCAGGATGTTCGAGGTACGGGAATCGGAAAAAAACTGATGGAAAAATCCATGGCGTGGGCAAAAGAAAACGGCTACTCCCAAGTCTATTTAGAGTCGATGCCCGAACTATCCAAAGCTGTATCCATTTACGAAAAACAAGGTTTCAAAAAACTTTGTAGCCCCTTAGGAAATAGTGGTCACGATGGATGTGACATTTGGATGACCAAGACTCTTTAATAAAAAAGACCTCGATTTTCATCGAGGTCTTTTTTTATTCTTTATTTCAATGAAATAATATACTTCGCTAATTTAACCGCGTCCTCTTTAGGAACATTGGTCATTGGAGCCATTGGAGGATAACCAGGCCAGTTGGAAGGTTGCGGTTTCGCGATCAACGCAACGATTTTATCCACCGAATATTTCTTCTTTGCTACATCTTTGTAAGCAGGACCCACTAAACGTGCATCTACTTTGTGACAAGCAAAACAAGTGTACTTTTGCATTAATGGCTTGATATCAGCTGGAAAATCTTCAGCTTTTGCCTGAAATCCAAACGCAGCAACACCCAGTGCTACGGTCATAATAAATTTAGAGATCGTTTTCATATGTTATTTACGTATATACTTTTGAGGATAAGTCCTATTTAGAAGCAAATTAAAGCTTTTTTCGGAAAAACTCTATCCCTTTTGAACAGAATCTACCGCATTTCTTACGCTTCCATGCTTTTCGAGCAATTCAGCCGCCCTTTCTTCAGTCACACCCGTTGCTTCACAAACCATCCGAATGGCGCGTAAAACCAATTTATGGTTACTTAATTGCATATCAACCATCTTATTCCCACGTACACGACCCAAGCGAATCATGACCGCCGTAGAAATCATATTCAACACTAATTTTTGAGCCGTTCCCGACTTCATCCGCGTGCTTCCCGTAACATATTCAGGTCCTACGAGTACTTCGACCGGATATTGGGCTTCCGCAGCAATGGGGCTTCCACCATTGCAAACAATACAACCTGTCAAAATCTCGCGTGCATTCGCCTCCTTCAACCCGCCAATCACATAGGGGGTCCGACCAGAAGCGGCAATGCCAATCACCGTATCCAAGGGCCCAATGTCATACGCTTCCATATCTTTCCAAGCCTGATTTGAATCATCCTCCGCATTTTCTACCGCCTTCCGAATCGCTCCATCCCCGCCGGCAATAATACCGATGACCATATCAAAGGGCACACCATAGGTAGGCGGACATTCCGATGCATCCACGACGCCTAAACGTCCCGACGTTCCCGCACCGATATAAAACAAACGCCCGCCTTGTTCCATACGCGGAACAATTTGATTCACTAACGCTTCTATATTGGGAATAACCTTTTCCACTGCCAAAGGCACCGTTTTGTCCTCTGCATTGATTTGGCGCAATAAAGTATCCACCGACTGCTTATCTAAATCCTCATATCGCGATGCGGATTCAGTCGCCAATAATGTTAAGTTTTCTGCCATCTTACTTAGATAATTGCTGGTAATTCGAGAAGAAATGCGGTATCGTTTCAATACCCTTATAGAAATTAAACAAGCCGTAATGCTCATTAGGTGAGTGAATCGCATCTGAATCCAATCCAAAACCCATCAATATCGACTTAACTCCTAATTCTTTTTCAAACAAGGCTACAATCGGGATACTTCCGCCACCGCGCGTTGGCACAGGCTCTTTCCCGAAAGTTGTCGCTAAAGCATCAGATGCCGCCTGGTAGGCAATACTATCGGTTGGCATTAAATATGCCTCACCGCCATGATGCGCTTTAACACTTACCTTTACCCCCTTAGGAGCAATAGCTAAAAAGTGTTCCGTAAACAATCGTGTGATTTCATCAGAACTTTGATTCGGTACCAAACGCATGGATATTTTCGCATAAGCCATCGATGGCAATACCGTCTTCGCTCCCTCTCCCGTATATCCTCCCCAGATACCATTGACATCCAAGGTTGGACGAATGGATGCACGCTCTAGGGTAGAATACCCTTTTTCACCATGCACCGACTGAATTCCTAAATCCTTTTGATAGGCATCTAAATCAAATGGCGTTTGGGCCATGGCCGCTCGATCGGAAGCGCTTAAGTCTAACACGCCATCGTAAAATCCTGGGATTGTGATGTGATTAAACTCATCGTGCAAGGAGGCAATCATTTGACATAATATATTAATCGGATTCGCAACGGCACCCCCGTATACGCCCGAGTGTAAATCCCGGTTGGGACCTTGAACCGCCACCTCCATATAACTCAAACCACGCAAACCTACATCGATGGATGGAATATCATTGGCAATAATCGCGGTATCCGAAATTAAAATAACATCCGCTTTCAACAATTCCTTGTTTGAAGCCACGAACAATCCTAAATTATCGGAACCGACTTCCTCTTCCCCCTCAATCATAAACTTCACATTGCAGGCTAATTCGCCACTCGCCAACATGGCTTCAAAGGCTTTGATATGCATGAAAACTTGCCCCTTATCGTCGCAAGCTCCACGAGCGAAAATTAATCCATCCTTAATCACAGGTTCAAATGGAGGATTGTCCCACAATTCCAAAGGATCAGCAGGCTGCACATCATAATGTCCATACACCAAAACCGTTGGGGCATTCGGATCAACCAATTTTTCTCCATAAACAATGGGAAATCCAGCTGTTTCCTCCAAGCGCACATGATCAGCACCCGCTTGGCGAAGATTATCGGCAACCCATTCCGCCGTTTGGCGCACAGAACCTGCATAAGCTGGATCCGCTGAAATGGAAGGAATTCGTAAAAAATCAAGAAGTTCGGCTAAAAAACGATCGCGATTTGCGTCAATAAACTGTTGCGTTTGTGTCATATTTTGTAGGCGGAATGAATTAGCTTTCCACGAACAAATATAAAAAAATAAACTGAGGCTTTACTTCTTTGAAGGAATCAGATACATCCGATTTTCAGTTCCCTGAAAGATGCGCACGATGTTCATACGATGCGTAAATACAACAAGAAAGGCGATAAAATACCCAAAATAGATGAGCGTAGGAATCTCTTCTCCAAATACGCCATAGGACAACAATAAAGGAAATACAATCGATGCAACCATGGAACCTAGGGAAACATAGTGCGAAATACCAAAAACAACGAGAAAAACAGCGATGCTCACGAGCGCAGCCAAAGGATGTAAGGCTAAGACCATACCCAAGGTTGTTGCCACTCCTTTTCCTCCTTTAAAATCACAAAATACAGGAAGTAGATGGCCTATGATCGCCAAAAAACCGAAGAAAATCTTTAAGGTTACGCAAGTTTGCCAATCAATTAATTGAAAGTAATACAAGACTGCTGCTAAACCTGTAGCTAAAAATCCTTTCAATGCATCTACAAATAATACGATGCTTCCAGCCTTCTTACCCAATACACGAAATGTATTGGTCGCTCCTGCATTTCCACTGCCCTGCGAGCGTATATCGACCCCGTGGTAATTCGTACCATACCAAATTGCAGTTGGAATCGAACCCAATAAGTAACTTAAAATCGAAAGACCTGCAATTATAAAAATCATACTTCGTGAAAAGGCATTTCTATTGCCGTGTTTCAAATATAGGCCCGTTCCCAGCTAAAATCAAGAATACTAAAAAAGTTCTTGAAATGTTTAAATTTTCGTCTTAATAATATACTAAAAACATAGCTTAAAACGCAAAATTGATCGATGCCATCAGACGGAATCGCTGTGGATTTCCATGATCCAAATAAGTCAGCCGATGAAATGCCTGTAAACGAAATATTTTAAAAATATTATCAATCCCATAGCCGACCTCAACAAATGGTTTGTTAGGGTCTAAGGAATCAAATGCATATTGATCTAAAAATTTCGATTTCAAGGGATTATTGACATCCTTCATGATTTCTTGATTCGATTTACGCTGACTACCCATTAAAATATTCGAACTCGCAATAAAACGCCATTTCAATTTTTTAATCAAAGGCAATCGATTGAATAGCAAACCCTCAAAATTATGATTCAGCTGCAGTGAAGCATATTGATCACTTACAAATTCAAAATAATTCATCGTAGAGAATGCACTACGGACAAAGAAAAAGGTTTCATTCCCTAAATGCGGAAATAACAAGGGAGCAGGCAAATTTGACGGCGTATAACCGGCTGTCAAGGTATAATCCGTCCGGCCCAATTGGCCCAATCGGAACGTCTGAAACGCTTTCAACGTGAAACGCTCGTAATCAAAATCACCGCCTAAAAACCCTTTGATACCCCGTTGGTATTTAAACGTAATCACAGGTATCCGTTTAGTGGCCAATGTAACCTTTTCATTACCGTTCATGATATACGTTTCATTCCGAGCAAAGCGAGCTTCTAAAGTCACAAATGATTCTTGATAATAATCTTGAACGGGAGAGGCTTTCCCCATCTCCGGATTAAGCCGAAATTGAAAACGAAACAAAGGATCAAATGAACGCGTATTAATAGAGCTCGTTAAACTTAAACCTTTGATTAATTCTGTGGTAAAAAATGCTTCACTTTCCCGACGGAAAAATGCGCCAGAAAACGCTCCCCAACGGGTAAAAGCATAAAATAATTTATTATCCCCAATTATTTCTGGCGTCAAGCCCACGCGCTCGATATCATAACTATGCCGGATACCCGCCATCGTCCACTTTTTTCTCGAGAATAAATAGTCTATTTCTGTTGAATACTTGGGAACCAGGTCGCGGGTTCCGAATCCCACGTGTCCACGTAAAATCCAGTTTTTATCAAATTTGGCATTCGTCCGAAAACCCAATCGGAAACGTGCACCTTCAACCTTATTAAGCGCAAAACTGTTAATGTAAGGACCAAATTCAATATTATTATACTTCTTGAATCCACTGACAACAATTTCAGCAACCTCTACATAACTGCGAACAACAGGTAAATTCTTAACCGAATCTATCAAGGATGAAGCGATTAAATCCTGTCTACTCAAAGGCTCATGGCGGGCATACTTCCAATAATTCGGGTCAGGTTCTTGCGCATCTTCGGCAAGCTCTGAGGCCAAGTCATAAAACGAAAGGGGATGTGGTTTATTAACCACAAAATCTTTGTTTGAGATATACATCTTCAACAACATGCCCGCTGAATTTTTCGTAATCTCTTCAATATCAACCAAAAAACGTGTCTTTGCTGGCAGCCAAGCACCCGTTTCTGTTTGCTCTAGTTCTTGGGAAATCTTAATCTTATCAATAAAATTCAGATTGGCGGATTTATCGACTGATGCATCAATTTGAACCAAGGCAAATGAACTTGTATCAATCCACATTTGACCGGAAAAAACAAGGTCCATCGGATTTCTAGGATCAAAATCCAATTGGTAGCACACATGCCCATCTACATGAACGGTATCCCCTAGGTAATAGGTATAATTTCCTTTCCAATGATCACCGATTGGACTCGCGAAATCCTTGCCGAAAAACGAAACGTATGCTTGGTAAAAATTATAATTCGCGACCAAATTCCCACCGACCAATTGAGAAATCACACTACCTTCCTTCACCCCGACCCCTTTGATATTCGTCTTTAAGACGTGTTCACGCTTCCGCTGAGGAGAATCCCGGTAATAAAACTTACTGATGGATTCAGAGATGTACGTGGGGATGACCAATTTCCCATCTTCACCAGCGAGTTTTTCAAACTTCTTCACAGCCTCCGAAATATCCTTCATGACCTTACGATCCTTGAACTTATCTGAAATATTATCGACATCAAGTTCCATCTTCGAATAGGAAGAATACTCATAAGATTCAAGCTTGCTACGATCGTTGAATGCGCGATTTTTCACAATATTCCGAAGAATCTTAAATGCTGGATTTTCACCCGAATAGACCTTAACCTCAGCCATTTCCTTCGTCGCAGACTCCAATTGAAAATCTAGTTCAAGGGTTTTCAATTGCTTATCCACCCATTTAATCCGCTTTTTGTAACCAACGACTGATGCAAATAAAGAATCTGAGATGGATTTGGCATGCAAGGTAAATTCCCCTTGAAAGTTCGTTGTTGTACCGTAGTTTAATCCCATTACACCGACCGAAGCAAATGGAATCGGATCCCCATTAGCGGCATCGGTCACACGCCCCTTTATCACAACTTGCGAAAAAGCAGACTGTACAAACAACAAAACAAAAAATAGAAGCCTAAAAAGACCACCGATTCTGAGCATCATGAAAAGGGTAACATCTTTCAAAAATATGAATTACATCGATATTTTAGCTATTGGAAGAAAAAAAATCCGTCTCAACGAGAAAGCTTTTAAACTTTTGCATCGCACGTGCCCGATGGGCTAATGCATTTTTTTCAGCCATGGTCATTTCAGCAAATGTTCGATTGCTACCGATTGGCTGGAAAACAGGATCATAGCCAAAACCCTGAGTACCTCGAGGTTCCCGAACAATTTCTCCTAAAACCTCTCCCTCAAAACTAAAATATTCACCCTGATGATGCAAGGTCAAAACCGTAACAAATCGAGCAGACCGATCTGCGGAATCATTTAATTCAAAAAGTAATTTATCTACATTAGCCGCATCGTCTTTGGGTTCCCCAGCATAGCGAGCAGAATAAACCCCAGGTCTTCCACCCAAGGCATTAACTTCTAATCCCGAATCATCAGATAAACAGGTCACCTGAAAATGTTCGGCGATGAATTCAGCCTTTTGCCTAGCGTTTTCCTGCAAGGTATTACCCGTCTCAGGAATTTCAATCGATAAACCCAATTCGAATACCGTATGAATGTCAAAAAGATCCCCTAGGAGATCTTTTATTTCTTCAATTTTATGTTTGTTTTGGGTCGCTAAATAGATAGAAGGCTTCATGCGATACTAGGGTGCTACAACGGTAATTTCAAAATACAAGGGAGAATATCCCGGAATAGCATCATTGCCCGCCGTCCCATATCCTAACGAATAAGGGATAATAACAGCGGCCTTCTCACCCACTCGCATTTTCTTCAATGCCTCAGTAAATCCCGCAATCAAATTATTGTTACTAAGAATAAAAGGAACAGTCGGTGTACCTAAGGTACCCGAACCAAAAATCGCATTGTAAACATACGAACCCGAAGCATCCGCATGCAGATAATTATAAGGCAATCGACCAATATAATTCACCAAGACAGGCGCATCTGTTGAAATTAACGCCCCGCTGGGGTTATCAACAATTTTTGAAAATAATAGCCCCGAACTCGTTTTCTCGGGATTAACAATGCCATACGTTTTTTGAATCAAGTCAATTTGCTCCGCTTCATTACGTACGGCTTCGATACTTAACTCTAACTTAAGCACAGAAAATGCAGGAATGTTACCATAAGAAGTTCCTCCAAAACCCAGCGAAGCTGGTAACAAAAACAGCCCGCTCTCCCCCTCTTTTAATAAAGAAAGGGGAAGCGTAAATACGGATTTAGATAAACCCCAAACACTAGACCGATTAATGTTTTTAGCTCGTGAGGTACTGTCGATTATAGTTCCATCCAGCAAGGTCATTTTGTAATGAAAGGTAACCAAATCTCCTAAATTCTTCAGCTTACCTGTACTTCCCGTTGTATTCAATTGGTAGTACAAACCGTCTGCCGACTTCTGCATCGTCAGATTTCTTTGCTTGATGTAATTCTGAATGTCTAGCTCATTCTTGTTTGATTGTTCGTCAACAGAATCCATCGTACAGCTCGTTAAGAACGCTGTCAATAGAAGGATTATCCCACAAATATATTTCATCTGATTAGTCAATTTTGGCAACATAGATTTCAAATACTAGTGGCGTATAGCCTGGAATGGTTGACCCAGACCCCTTCTCTCCATAACCGATGGTAGATGGGAAGACCAAGATGGCACGTTCGCCTAATCGCATTTTTTCGACACCCGTCTGAAAACCAATAACCGTTGAAGACCCCCCAATGGTAACTGAAAAACTGTCTGTACGCGCCATATTGCCATCGAAAGCAAAGCCATTCAAAAAACGACCTGTGTATTTCAACTTAACAACTTTACCACTCGCCGGTATTTCGCCAGTGCCAGGATTTAATCGAATGTAACGTAAGCCATTTGCCGTTTGCTCGGTTACGGTTAATTTTTTCTTCGCAATAAATTCCTCAATTTGATCTTTTTGACTACGTACCACATAATCCTTCACCGTCACTTTCAAAGGTGTATAGGCAGGTAATCCAACAAAACTCTGAGATGTCCCAGGAAGCGCCATCACAGCTTGTTCTCCCTCTTTAATATAAGCCAACAATTTAGCATAGATTGGATTCAAAAAACCATATTGATAGACCAATGGGGTTTTTGTGCTATCCAAGATCTCCCCCGTTAGCATATTGGACAACACATAATGCATCTTAACGGTATCCCCTTTCGAGGCTTTTTCGCCTGCTACATTTGGCTGAGCAACGTAGTAATAAGCACCATCTTCAATCGCGATAGGATTTTGATTCAACTTCGCAAAATAAGACAAAATTTGCGCCTGACTCTCTTTGGCTTTCGCCTCATCTGCTAACTCCACATTAGACAAACAAGATGTCAAGCCTAACATAATTCCACATGCAAGTAATACCTTTTTCAATCGACTTTGATTTAATTATGAATCCCACTTAACCAACGAAATGCTAACGATTTAGGTTAGCATTTCGTATGACCGATAATAAAATATCAGAAAATTATTTCTTCGAAAGAACTTCCAATTCAAACACAAGTACTGAATTCGCTGGGATCGGACCACGAGGTTGATCTCCGTACGCGATAGGCGAAGGAATGACAAATGTCGCTTTCCCGCCTGCTTTCATCAAAGTTAAGGCCTCATTAAAACCTGGAATCATTTGACCCAATGGCATTTCTGCAGCACTTCCTTTGTCAAATTCTTTTCCATTCATGAATGTACCGCGGTAATTAACAACCCACGTCTCTCCCATTTTAGGAGATGGACCTGAACCCGCTTTTTCAATGGAATAGTTCAAACCAGAAGCCGTCTTTTGGAACGTTTTTCCTGTTTTTGCGATGTAGGCAGCAATTAAAGCCGGTTCCTTCGCAATCTCTACCGCTGCTTTTTTCTTGGCCTGTGCTGCTTGCGCTTCCATCTCTTTCTCAAATTCACCTTTTGATTGAACTTTCAAAATACGTACCGAATATTTCAAATCCGTTCCTGGCTTCAAGAATGGAGGCAATGGAGCCTGAACCGTTTTAATTAAACTATCAATAGGCACCAAAATTGTCGCTGAATCACCTACAGATAACAAACGTAATCCATTTTCAAATGTTCCTTTGAATGTTCCTGGAGCCGCTTGGGGCGCCTGAACCATCCCTTTACCCGGTTGGCCTTCTTTGTGCGTATCTTGCAAAACGGAATCAGCTCCGTTACGAATCACTAAATCAAAGGTAATGATATCACCATCTTTCAATTTTTGTGCTTTATCATCGTGCTCGTGAATTTGAATTTTCACTCCTTCAATGACCTCTACTTTGTCTTTGCCACATCCCACTACCATTGCAGCAGCTACAGCTAGTAATCCAATCGATTTACGCATGATTATTTGTTTATTTTTATAAATTTTTAACTCGTTTAATTTCAGAAAGATACAAA
>JACCDU010469177.1_pt1 | contig 33421 bp, 37 predicted proteins | sample 7446081 | NCBI WGS metagenome assembly JACCDU01 (sample SAMN15323447, study PRJNA562643) | freshwater metagenome | isolation source: river surface water | place: USA:Blue River Watershed | collected 2017-08-17
ACAAGCAAGTTTTTAAACACTTTTTTGTAGCTGCTTTTTTCATTTGCACCACAATTTGCACCACAACTCATTTGTTGAAACCTGCGGAAACACTAGGAGTGTTATTAGAAAAAGGAGTAATCACATATTGTAAAAACCAAGATGGAATATCATCTGTACGAATAACTAGTTTACTGTTATACATCTCTGCAATTAATACAGGCTCTATATTAGAATTATCAAAAAAATAAGCCCTGTGGCAGTGTTCCAAAGCTGGATACAGAATACTTAAAGTCTTATGATATCTAGATTCCACTTTTTCATCTCCAACATAATGTCCCCCTTTTTGTACTCTGTTTTTAACCCTTTCGATATTGATAATAGATTGTTCCGTACAAATAAAATATAAATAAACTTTATAATCATTTTCTTTTGCAAACTTTAACTCTTCAATTTTGGATACATGGCTCATTACGGTTTCAAAAGAAAAAGAGACTCTTTTCTTTATTAATAACCATCTTATAAAAGAAGCACAGAAAGAAGCCGCGTAACTATTTACTTTAATTCTGTCTATATTTAAGCAGTTTTTAGCGAAAGAGAATTCAAAAGGTTTTCCTTCGTGTTTTGCTTTTTTAATAATAGATTTTGCAGAATTAACTTTGAGAAAATTATTAAAAGTTCTTTTATTGATTCTAATGACAAATTGAGCTAAATCAACAAACCCATTTTTATGCAACAGCTGTTCGATCTCGTCCGCATTGACAAAAGGAATTGATTTAAAATGCTTTTTGGCCTCCTTATAAATAGTTGATTTTCCAGATCCATTTGGACCAGAAAAAACGCGGAGTCTTTTAGAACTTCGCATGAAGTACCATTCCTTTGATTAATTTTACTGGAGAATCTTGCTCGGGTTTGGCAGTAATTTTTGAGAGAATTATTCGTTTGCCACCAGGTGTTTCTTTATAGATCTTGCCATTCTCGAGGAATGTAATTTCTAAGCCCATTTTTTTTGACTCTTTAACTGCCTTGGTTACAGCAACTCTGCTTGCAGAAATCATTTTCCTTGACTCAGCAGAAAGCTTAGCTGATTTTTTTGTATTTGAAATAGATAAAGACATGCAAGGATTTTTAATTAAGAACCGTATGTAAATCTAGCATAAATCGTCTTAATTTATACAAATTGAATGTTAATCTTTTGAATTTACCGGATTTGGCCTTAAAATTAAAAAAAAGTGGATTTAATTATCTAAAATTATAAATCGAAAACTTAATTGAAGGCATTACAGAAGTCTTTGATTGTCCCTCATATTTTCCAAAATATAATTCAGGTTGGAATTGCAAGTGTCCAAATTTAACTGCTGGCAAGCCAAGCCTATAAGTGTTTACAGGCAACCAATTCCCTTCTCGATGCATTAACTTACCAATACTTAAAGAAGGTAGTAGATGAAACTCATTCAAATTCTTGTTTTTTAGTGGACGAGTTATCCCAATGCTAAGAAAATTGTTTTGGTTGATTGCCATTCTATTTAAATTATCTTTTAAATAGAATCCATTTAACTCATAAGTAAGGGAATAAATTCTTTGGCGATTATGATATAATAAGCCTAATTCAACGTGTGTAACTGGGGCTCCAGACAAAAATCTAAATCCATAATTAGCACCTAACACCAATTGGTTATTTTGTCCCAAATAAGTAGTTCTGATAGTTTTATTCGAACCTAAGGGTGTTAGATTTCCATCTTTCATATTATAAACTGCATTGAATTTTGAAGAATAATTAATTATAGCTTTATCATTCATAAAACGATTAACATCTTTTCTAATTCTATTTATACAATTTGAGAGCATTGTATCAGGCAAGGTTTTAATATCTGCAAGATTATTTACGATTATGTTAATTATGAAAGGAAAATTCTGTTCCCCTTTATTTAATCCTTCTGGAGTATATTTTTTGAATACATCTAACTTATTTAGAGTGTGGAATTTAATTCTTAAAGTGTCTGAATTAACCTTAAGTTCTACTAATTCACTATTTTTTAATGTGAAATTAGTTGCATTGGGGATATTATTATTAATTCGAAATTGAGGGGCCATTTCAGGAACAACTAAATAGTCAACTCTGCGCGCAATTGCATCATTCTTAAAAGAATCGACAAAATAAGAAAGATTTTGTTTTGCATCATTCAAAATAGAATCCAGATTTGGTAAATCTTCTAATTGATGAATTGTATACATTTCAAAATATATCTTTATGGCTTTATTTTGATTGTTAAAAAATGTAAAATTCACTGGTGTAATATATGGTTTAGGTGAACCAAATAGCTGCTCCTCCGTATTTAATTTTACATATTTAAATTCATTGGATTGTCCGTTTAATACCCTAGAAACAAATAATGCTATTATCAGAATAAGTAGTTTATTTTTCATCGTTGTCGTTTAAGCTATTTATAGATTTGTTTAAATTTAATTTTATAGTTAAATATTTTTGAACATCTTGTTGTTCTTTAAAGTTATTTTGTTGATATAAGGCATTTACAATTTTTTCATTAGCTCCTGTATTATGCAGTAAGATTGATTCATTAGAACGTTCTAATTCATTTATATGTATGATAGTATACTTGCGCTTGGGGGCTATATTTTTAGTATTTACTATTGCTAAAGGAGTGCTAATGCTTAACGCTTTTGAATCTGAATTAATAGAAGCTTGATTTTCCAATACGTTTAAGGAATTTGTCTTTCCCAATATTGACTCTTGAATATCATTACTTAATGACTTAGTTGAAACTACTGAACTATTGTTTGAAATGTTAAAATGCTTTTTAGTTGTTTGCTCAACAATAAAAACCTTTCCCTTTTTGGTATGTTTTGACGAAAGTCTGGACAAGATACTATTACGTGGATCGGTATTTACTGAATGAGGTTCGACTTTTACTAGACTCTCTTTATTTATTACTGTTTGAAATTTGTTTTTTAATTGAATCGTTGCAAAATAGGCTCCTAAAAAAAGTATCAATAAAGCTGCAATACTTACATAATTCAAAAAAGGAAATTTCTTCTCTTTACTATTTGATAATTGGTTTTCAATACGATTCCAAACCTTATGCTTATCAAATGCATCAAATTCGATATACTCATTAAGTCCATCTCTAATGATTTTATCCTCTTTTTCTAAATTCATTATTGATATTATTTTGATTATTCATTAATCTTTTCAAATACGCCCTTGCCTTATTTAATTGGCTTTTACTAGTTCCTTCAGTGATATTTAACAAGGCAGCGATTTCTTTATGTGTTAATTGATCTACAACATATAAGTTGAAAATGCTTTTATAGCCATTAGGAAGCGAATGAATCAAAGAGAAGATTTCCTTTGCAGATATCTCCTCCAAAATACCCGGCTCTACAGAGACATCCATTAAACTATCGTCTAATTCAATCAATGATAATTGATTCTTTTTCCTCAATACCATTAAACACTCATTAATGACAATCCTTTTCATCCACCCAAATAACAAGGCTGCATTATCACCTTCAAACGTTCTGATGAATTTGTAAATTTTAAGATACCCATTCATTAAACACTCTTCAGCATCTTCAGTATTTTTAATGTACCGTTTACAACAAGTATAGAGCTGATGGCAAAACTGCTCATATAATAGCCTTTGAGCAACAATATTAGATGCTTGACAATCTTTTATAAGTTGGTTAATGTCCATTCAAATATATAAATGCAGAAATACATAAAATGGTTGCCTGAAGTGTAAAATAATATAAAATATTATCAATTGGCTTACTTAATAATTTGTCTCATCTTTTAATTTATCCAACCTCACCTCTAAATCATTCAACCTTATCATTGGTCTTGCGAGGATAAACCCCGTGACTGGTGCCAAACAAACGGCATAAGCAAAGAGGCCATCAAAAAGACTTAAAAAATATTGGAAATTTAGACTGATAACAAATTCAATAGCAAGGATAATTAAAACAATTCTTTTAACTTTTATCATTTTGTGATCCAATAAGATCAAATCTTCTTTATTTGTCAACCCAATGAACCTTGAGTAAAATAATAAGATTACAGCTGCACTGTATAAGTTAAAATACTTGGTAAAGAAGTGGGACAAAATGGGGATGGACCAATAATTAAGTAAAATGGTGATTACACTTAAAAAGATTGACAAGTACATGATGCGACTTTTAATTGCTTGCGGTTTCATTTTTTGATAAAAATCGGTTTACAGGCCTCTTTCTATTGGAGGACAGTAAAAAAAATAGCACCTCCTATAGATGGAGGTTTGACTATATATGTTTGTATCCTAATATAACATATATGATACAAATACTAGCCGTAGCAGACATCTTACACCAAGAGGTGGTTTTAGAAGACAACTTTGAATCCAAGTTTGAGGATTGGGAACTCATTGAAGATGAGGACGAGCACGCGTTTATTAAGGATAGTCATTACTGGATGGAAAACAAGTCTAGTAATAGATGGATGTTTTATCATAAGAAACTCCCAATACCAATGAAAGAGAATTTTATCATTCGAGCTAAAATTCAGGTGATACAGAACAATAAAGGATACGGACAGTATGGCTTAGTATGGGGATTCAATAAAGAACATAACTTATTGAACAAATTTGTAGTTCATAGTGACTGTGAAAGGTTCACAATAGCAAACTTTCAAAAGAATCATGAATTTACCACACATCGCGCTGTAGGTAAATTTGAAAAGGATAATTTCTCTGAAAATGAACAGTTTTTTAGCATCGTTAAGCTAGAAAAATATTACTACTTTTTCTTAAACCATTACGACCGCCCAATATATATGGTACATAGTGCTCAATTAGCCTTAGAGGGCGATCGTTTTGGATTTTATGTAGAGCCGGGGATTATGATTCGTTGTGATAAAATTGAGGTGAAGCGTCTAATCTCAGATAATAACTTCAAGGGTAATCCTTGGATGCCATTAAGTGAAGACGAAATGCCATTTGGATCTGAAATTTTGAGAGGATAGCTATTTGTAATTTAAAGCCATTTGTTGAATAGCTGCTTTGATTGTCTTACGCAAACTAGCAGGTTTGTCCACAACACAGAAAGCACCCATTCCTAAAATTTTAAAAACAAATTCTTCGTTCAATAAAACTTTCAGGCTAATCTGTACCCTATCTGTTTTTTCACCGATTAGTTTCTGGGAAGCGTGTAATGGTTCTAGCAATACTAGGTCACTGATGGGTTTTAAGATGGTTAGTAGGACATCTTCGGGCTTGGTGTTGCTTTCCATTATACCAGTGGCGTGTTGGAAAAACTTAGAACCATCAAAATCAGTTCTTCTCTTATAAATATTATTTATAAGCTCTAGCTGCGCTATCCTATCTAAGGCATAGGTTGTGTATTTCTCCTTTTCATTATTCCATCCTACCACATACCACCTGTTCCTTTGCTCTTTAATCAAATAAGGGATTAAAGTCGCTTCGGCTAAAGTGTTTTTATAGATATTACGATATTGAAACTTAATTGCTTGCTTATTCTTGATCGCTCCATATATCAGTTCAATTAAATCTATGCCATTGTTATGGATTGCTTTTTCAAATTGTACAATTTCATCAATCAATGGGTCTGATCCATCTATCCCCAAAGAAAAACGTGTATTGATTCTTTCTATAGCAGATTTGAAATTTGAAAAGATAGGCACTTCCTTATATTGGTGAAACAGTTGAGCTGCAAAATGCAAAGCTGCCCATTCTTCCTCATTTAAATTAAGTTCGGCAATTGAGAAGCCAACTTCTCTATAAGCATATCCACCCTCAATTTTTGAATACACAATGGGCGCACTATATCCTTTTGGCGCTGGTTCACGCATGGCTCTAATGTCCTTCTCTATAGTGGAAGTTGACACATCTACCCCTAAAACAGCACTACACTTATCAGCCAGTATTTCTAAAGTAGGAAACCTACGTTTATTGTCCTTCAGCGCACTATCAATGATCCTGTATCTAATTACGGCAGATTTGTTCTTTGGCATGGGGAAGGGTCTCTAATTATGAGGTGAAATTACTAAATATGTTACCATATTACGATTTTTAATATTTATTTTACACCTCCAATAGACTATGGTCTGAGTATTTAGTTTTAAATAAAAAATGAAATACCAGATACCTGACGATGAACAAGAAAGACTAGACCAATTAAATGAATGGTTCACTCAAATTCTATGTTCAGAGGACTATTTTGATGATGAAAAGTGGTTGTCTATTAGATTGAACTTAGCTAAATGGAAGGATAAAGGCTATAGTTTTAGACAGGAGAATCAATCAGCGTTTTGTGTCTTTGAACTAGAAGAACTTGTTTTTGTATTGAGAATATACAACTACCTAAGCGAGATCCACTTATTTGAAGCCAATATAAAACAAGCCGCAATGCACCAAAGGTTCGAGCAGGCCTCTTTGTATAGGGACCTTAAAATAGTGGCAAAACAACAGTTAAAAGCATTGTATGAAGAACAATCCAGCTTCGTTAAATTCTTTAAGATTGAAAATGAAGGATTGGTGTTAAAACATATTGAAAACTATTTTATCAACCAGGATATAAAAGAAAGATTAAGAAAATGAGCACGATTCTGAAATTTAAACCAATTACTGACCCAATAAAAGATACCACAAATGACGAAGTAATTTCAACCGGATACCAGCTTATTATACCATTTTCAATTTTCAAGGAGTATGGATTTAATACCCAAATGAAACTGTATTGTCCAACCTGCGATTTCCTCAAAACACCTGTCATGTTGCACGCCTGGTTTACTAATGGAGAAGGGTATTTTGTCAAAAAAGAGACTCATATGCTCTCAAGTGAATGGGCTAACATAATGAAATTTAAACAGCCAACTGCAATGCATTGGCCAGATATTGATCAAGAACTTATCCAATCATTTAAATATGATGTAATTATGGTTGTACAGCCTATAGTAGCATCAGATACGCATGAATTGGTTTTAGAAATTGAAAATGCTATTTAAATTATTATAAAACACAAATAAAATGGGAAACGGATTTATAGTAGAAATTAGCAATAGCACTAACGCAGTTCAAGAAGTAAATCTTTTTTCAGGCACACTGCCTGATGGAGTTGTAGTTGAATCCATGAATTATCAATATGATTTTATACAACTAAAAAAAGCTGCTCAAGTCAATCCTTTTATTGGGAATACGCTTACAACACAATCACACGAAGCAATACAAATTGAAATAAATCAAAACAAAATATCAGAAAAAATACTACTCAAGGAAAGATACGAAGGTTCAAATATAATCATTGAAGGACAAGACAATTATATCAAAATAACATGCCCGCCAAATGCTAAATTTTATATCAGACTCAATTCAATAACTCCAGAGGTAATATAATAATTATGGTACAATCTTATTTAAAAGCATCTTTTCTAAGTGTCTAATATTTCAGTGAAAAATTTTCTTATTCTAGTTGTTTAATAGTGATCTTTAAATGCCGATATTTTATAAATTTATATGCCACAACTTATGACTTCCGAAGGCGCATAGAGGCCTGAAAATCATTTATTCCTACTATCTTTTTGTACTGCTTTAAAAATCTCCTTGTCTTATTAGTTTAATTTTAAATCTCGCCAATTGCTTTTCTTATTGCCAAACCAATTGCCTTTGATAGTAATGGGGGGACGGCGTTTCCTAATTGTACTAATTGTTTGTTTTTTGGTCCTTCAAAAATAAAATCATCAGGAAACGATTGAATTCTAGCCATTTCTCTAGCTGTCAGAACCCTACCTAGTTTAGGGTGAACGTTAACTCCACCATGATTTTCTTTAATAGTACATGAAGGTTCATTCCAAGGGCATTTTTTCCAAGCATCACTATAGCCCTTATACAAGCTTTTTCCCTCTCCTAATGCTAACATTCTTTCTACCATATCTGACCTGTGATTAGTTGGCACGTGATTAAAAGACTCATTTGATTTCATTTTCATTAAATCTTTAATTGCTTCTCCTGTTGTTACATATTCCGATGGAGTTAATAAGGGTTTAGGATGTAAATTTTTCTTCCCAATTTTATTACCAATAAAAATAACACGATCTCTTTTTTGTGGTACAAAATAATCTGCTGCCCTCAAAATTGTAACATTCATCTTGTATCCAGCTTCTTTAAAATCGTCAATAATCATTTCCTCAACTTTGCCCCCCAACATTGATCTTAATCCTACTACATTTTCACAAACTACAAAATCAGGCTGAAGATTAATTACAATATCTAACATTTCTTTATATAGAGAGTTTCTGGGATCATCAATAATTCTGTTGCCGGACATACTAAATCCTTGACAGGGGAAGCCTCCTGCAACTATATTGACTCTTTTTTTACCTAATTGTTTTTTAATATTTTCATAAAAAGCTTTTTTTATTTCTGGCTGTTTAATATCTCCTTCAACAAATGGATGATGGAAATTTCTTCTATATGTTTTACCGGCAGCTTCAAACCAATCCATTCCGCAAATCCCCTTTAGCCCAGCCAATTCAAATCCCTTACTTATGCCGCCAGCCCCTGAAAATAAATCTACAAATGTCAATTTTGATTGTTTTGGGTTTTCCCAGTAATCAAGAATATCAACCCAATTTATTTCATCTTTTGAATTTGACTTGTAATTAAGAGTTCGTTTTTTTTCAGCAAGCGATTTATGTGAAATTTTTTTTCCAAATAAATTAAAGTCTTGTTCTAAAACTTTTTTTAGTTGTAAAATTCGCTTTTTATCCTCTTTAGATTTCACAGGAATCTTTATCAATAAGTCTAATTCTTCTTTGAGGTCATTATTTGATTTACTGTTTATAAATTCTTCAATAGATTCTTTGGGAATTCTATAAACATTCCCAATTTTCTTTGATCCCAATTTACCACTTGCGATATGTCTTCTAATTGTCTTTTGTGAAAGACCTAATTCTTTTGCAACTTCTACAATTGAATAAAAAGAATATTCTCTTATTTTGTCCATAATTGTCCACTTTATATGTTAAAAGTAAAGTATTTGTTATTTAGTTCCAAAGATGTTAATTTCGTATTTATGAAATTTTTAATATATGGCACTGAACAATGAGACTTTTGGAGTTTCGGCAAAAATTGCATTATGTGACCTTTTTGAATTGGATTATGACTTTTCAAGATTTAATTCAAGAATAGATGATAAGGCATTCGAAGTTCTGAGGCAAGTCTTTAAGTTAAACAAAGAAATAAAGAAGCTAAATCTTACCTCATTTTTAGATAATTCAAATGAATTTAATGACGAATTCATTTCTAGATCACCGCATAATTTTATTAATACTTTGGGGCAAACTATAAGTATTTGGACATTTATGAACAACAGTCCCAAACCATGCCCAAAGGTTGCTGGACAACCTGGAATTGATAAAGCTAATAAATTATTTGGACATCTTTATCCATTAACAATTGACAAAAAAACCTTTAAAGATTTAGTAATTACAAAAACTCAAGACTTACTTGACATATACTTTGATTATTTATTTATAAGTGATATTTCAATTTTTGTATACCTCAAAGAGTCTTCAAGTGATTTATGGAATCCGAATGATTACATTATAAAAATTATAGATTCAAAAGCATTAGGATATGTTGAATTCACACAGTCGCATATAACTTTTACAAATACATTAACTCAATGGAATGAATCAAACACTGTAAAATTAAATAATAAAAGTATTGGCGAATTTCAGGTTCATTCGGCTACAAATAGATTTATTAAATTCAGATTTTTTCTAAAAAATTTAATTGAATTTATAGAATACAAAAACAGAAATAATGAAACATTAGGAGCTTCAACAGAATTTGTAATTTGCAAGCATTTCAATCTTACTATACCTGCATCTTCAAATTTATTTGCAAGAACAGATAAAACCCTAATTACGCCACTTACTTCTACTGTAATTTCGGCTTTCAATGAATTGCCATATCCAATTTCCTATGTTGGAGCTGAAGGAGGGTCACGCCAAGGAAGCAAGAGTAGTGTTGACTTTATATTGGAAGGAAATAAAACTTTAAGTTTAAAAACAAACACATCAAAATCTAATAAAGTTTGTCCTCCAGAAATAGGGCAGCCAAGCTTTAAAACATTTGATCATTACTTTTCTAATTCTGGTTTTTATGTACCTCCAATTGATGAACAAAAATTTAAGGAAGTCGTAATAAATAATCCTGATTTTTTATTCTTTGAATATATTGATAAGTTATTTGACTGCGATGAATTATTGTGGATTTATGGAGAAAATGCTGGTTTGAATTCATTTAAACACAAAGTAGTTTCAAGCAATCAAATTGAAGAAAATATTGAACTATTTAGATGTAAGCAAGATTACTCATTTACTAGGTCACTAATGGACTGGAACGAAAGTAATACAATGAAATTTAAGAATATATCAATTGGTGAATTCCAAGTACACACTTTAAGAAATTCACTAAAATTTAGGTTTAATTTTTATAATTTGATAGAGATTCTGAAATTAACAAAATAATGTATGATGAAAAATATTTTTAAATTATAAATAATTTAAAAATATTTACATATATTCACATTATCATCAAGAAGCCGAAAGGCTACCAACCGAGAGTTACACTCCGCGGTGGTGGAATTAGATGAGGACAATTACAGTCAAAATAAAACGTAATTCCTTTGCAATTTTTCTTGGTGTGATTTTTAACCTTAAAACATCATACCATGAGTGTACAAACAGAGTTTACTAAAACCTTACTAGACTGCATTTTAGCCTTCGATTCCTTTGATTTTGAGGTTAAAGGAACCAGATTTACCAAAGGCGAGTACCAAAGGCAGACAGTCATTTGTCAAGTTTCAGTCATTGAGTTAGGAACTAAGCTGAATATGACGCTTAAAGTCTCAAGACAAGATATGATTGTAACATTAATTGGCCCTTTAAAGGGTATAGAATCCAGCGCTTGCCATATTCCTGTTTTCGCAAATCCTATTGGCAGAGGGTATATCAATGAAGCACATAACAACTTTTCTGAAAGAGGCGCCAATACATTACTTAGAGCTTTGAAGGATATAACAAGTATTTTCAAGCTAGCTACTTTATCTCCCAATATCATCCTCTCCTTTTATACTATTGCCTTTGAAAAAGCAAAAATAATAAACCAAGAGGCTGTATTCGGAAAGTTGTGCCCTCAAACTCCAGAGGGCAGGGTTGCTTGTAATTTTCTAACTGAAAAAATATCAAGCTTGTGTGGTTTTAGTACTTTCCATGAACAAGATCTATTAATAAACTTTCAAAACATTATTAATAACAATTATGAAATTTTTGAAACAGCATTAAACTAAAAATTTCTACAATTATTTTATAGCATATTAAAAAAGTATATATCTTTGATTTATCATCAAGAACCCAAAAGGGTACCAACCGAGAGTTACACTCCGCGGTGGTGGAATTAGATGAGGACAATTACAGTCAAAATAAAATGTAATTCCCTTTCAATTTTTCTTGGTGTCTTTTTTTAACTAAAAAACACCAAACTATGCGCACAATTAGCGGAAGCCGAGAAAGCGACCTACGTACACTTAAGAGCTTTAGTGAATATGATACACTAGGCGGATCCTGCACAATGCAGTGGTTTTATGGCCTTTGGGGATTGTATCCACTTGAGTATCTACAATTCAGCCGCGACACCCCCTTTCATCAATTTTACAGAAAAAAAGCAAGAGAAAAGATTTTAAACGGATTTGAATGGCGACTCAGTAAAATACTAAACGACGAGTTAACCGACGAGAAAGTGACAACAATAAATGAAATTTTCAAACAATTAGATCATTTATTGGATCAATAAATTGACCCTATTTATTTGTAAAATTATTTAATTAAGAAAAGTCATAATCTATGAAACAAGGAGACAAAGCTATCTGCATCGATAACAAAAATTTAGCTTCAAGCCCAAACAACTTTGACAAACCTTTACTTGAAGGAAGTATTTACCACATTCGGGAAATGGTTCCAGGTTATGAATACAAAGGGCAACCCGATGGAGTCAAACTCGAAGAGATCAGAGGTAAGGTAGGAGAATTATTATGCCATGACGGTATAGTCAGATTCATAGAAACACACTTTAGACAGAGTAGATTTAGAGTCATTGACGAAGTGGATATCGGGAGTCTTGAAGGTATTAGAGAAGAATTAATCACCATATTAAACGAAAAATAATGAACGAAAATACACCTCTGAAATATAGAACAGTTGAACATTACGAGGAAATAGTTAAACTCAACCTGTGTAGGCATTTTTATAAATTTTACATTTTAAAAAATGTCTACCATCCCAAGAAAGATAATTTATGGATTGATAGACTAAGTAATTCCCATATTCATTTTGAGGCTAATGTAAAAAATTATGAGGGAGTAGATTTCAAAATAAGATGGTCAACTTATCTAGCAATCATGGCAAATCAATCATTAAACTAAACTTAAAAAATAATTAAAATGAGTCAATTAAATATACCATTCAAACAAACTACATCTTTAATAGTGTCTACGGGTAAACAGCCATTAAAAATCAAAACTGAGCTTGCATGCTCAGATATTGAAATATTTCAAGCACTAAACTATAGGACTAAAAAAGAGTTTACTCAACCATTAACCCTAAAATTTAGCAATCCACTTGCTCAATCATTCGTTAAAATAAACTTTAGTTTCCCAGTGGAAATGATCGCTGTGGACTATCTAACTAATAAAGTCAAAAAGACCCAATACATTCCAGCCAAAAAAGAAGGAGGAGACTTTATACAAGGATTTTCTGAATACGCTATTGTAATATTTGTTCAGAAGGGGTTTTGTAAGTCTAATAAGATAGAGGAATCTAAAACAATAATTAAACTGAAATAGAGAATAATTAATTCCTATTCCCAAAATATCTACACATATCAATCATATATTCTCTTGCTGCTATCAAGTTGTGGATGTTTTGATCAACCCCGACACCAAGGTCTCTAGTATGTTCCATTTCTTCAATAATTTGATAGTAATGAGTGTCAATTACATCAATATTGATTTCAGGCTCCTGGTTTAAATGGAGCATACTAGAATAATAATGCAATAAGGAGTCGCATATACGATTACTATTTGTATAATTATGCTCAGGAGGTATATGTATGACTAATTTATTAATTGGTAATACATTTATTGGAGATGGTGAAAGGTTATATCCATTAATAAATTTATTAAATAGCTTAACCAAAACAACAACACATAGTATGGCAGTAAATGGGTTCATGTTTTTAATAATTAAAAGGGAAACTCATCATTCTCGTTTATACGAAGAAATAGCCTTTGTCCTAAAAGCTCTTTATTATAAGTGTCAAACTTGAAATTATTACATTCAAAGATATCAGTCACTTTATCATTTTCAGATAGTATCATAAGTTCTAAATAAGTATCATCGTTGTCACCAACAAAAGCAACTCCTATATGTCCGTGTTGGCAGCCCATACACACACCATTAGTACTGACTAATCTTATATTGCCTCTTTCTTTAAATGTCTCAAATACAATATTTAGCTTCTCTAAGAAAAACGGCTTATCAACATCTGAATACTCACGGTAGTCTAATATTTTATCAAGTGCGTAAATATCCATCCTACTTATGAAGTACTCTACAGCGTCCTTATGAGTCATTCTATTTAGAATATCCTGCTCAAATTTTCTTTGGACATACTTGCTATGAAAATCATAAATATTTTTATACTTACACCCATTAAAATTAGCATTCGCAATAGACGGTAACCCTTCAGGTGCAATAGATACCGATTTAAATAGATCCTCGTATTCCTTTATCCAATAATCGCGATCAATATCACCTGCCTCTAGTTCAAGCGCCTCTTCACAGAACCTATCAACAATGTCATAGGACTTAGCGTCATTTAGGCCTCCTTCTTGCAAACCAGACTTAAACTTGGTAATTAGAGTAATGAGCTCTTTATATTGATAAGGGCTCAAACTTGTTGCTACAGATTCAGCATGCTCATACTCCTCTAATATAAAATAGCTTATGGCCAAGCCAGCTTTAGCCTCATCTAAATCATTCCTTGTAACCAATAGTTCCTTATATAGCTCAACAGCCTCGGTATATTGATCATTGTGAAACAGATCATGTGCTTTTTGTAATTGAGGACTAGGAGAAGTCCTTTGATAGGCTTTAAAAGGCACAAGGTGCTTTAAGCGCTTTACTTCAAATGGCTCTTTATGATTCTTAAAAACCTCCTCAATAGGCATTTTTAATGCAGGGGCTATGAAATCTAGCAAAGTGACTTCTTTTGCCTCATAGTATTCTACGTCATTTATATAGTGAATCCCATCACCTTCTGGATTGTGATACTTTTCTAACACTAGGCTATAATGTGATGTAAAAGTGTCTATAAAGTCTAATAAAGGATAAAAATCAATTACCCCCACCGTTAGTGGAAACTCTGCAAAAAGTTTTTCATACCCTTTTCCTAAGATTTCAGGGTCGGCTATAAAGGTATCTATATATAATTTAGTTAAAAACTTACCCAATGGCTCGTGTTTTAAAAGCCATTCTATAATAGCTTTATCGTTTTTGTTTATTATTAATTGATATTCCTCAAATGCTTTTTTAGCATTTGGCTTTTCTAATAGATACTTACTTAATTTTTGTAATTCTCTGTAAATACGGTGAAACTCCCCCAAAGAGCCATCCACTGGTGTATATGGAATTACCTTATGCACCCAGCGGTATTTATGAAGGATTTCAAATATCTCTTTTTCGTTTACTAATTGATATTCGAAAATTTCGTCGACAACTCTTCGACACAGTGCATGTGCTTTTCTGCGATTCATATAAATGTATTTATCAGCCGTATTATATTAAAAAACGGTTTCACTCAATAAAAACTCATTCCTTGTTCCTTGCCTATAACCCCAATATTCTAGGCGTTCACCCGTTTTAGGTAAAGTCATTTTTAAATAAAAATCGACACTATAATTAGAATGTTTTTGCAGGAATGATATAATCGCTATTCCCGAATCATTATCATAGTCGTTTTTAAAATCCCAAATGAAACTTGATCTTATTTCAAGAATTAGCGCGCCATTGGTAGATATTGTATCTGTTTTAAAATCCTTTATAGAACCAAAAGATGCTGTACTGTCGATTCTGCTATTATTAGTGAAGCGTATTATTCTATTCCCTTTGATTTCAAATAAAAATTCACCTCCTCGATCTATATCAAATTTTGACATAGTTTCTCCATAATGCCTAGATTTTGTAATAATGAACTTCTCTATTGCAATAGTTGAATCTTGACTAAATCCAGTTAAATGAAATAATAAAATAGGTATAAAGAAAAAATATTTCATCATTATTTCAGTTTAAAAGCGTGAATTCTAATCTTCTTACTATACTCTGGCTTAAAGTCATCTACACAATCCATCTTCAAGCATTCATATACATCTGCAATAAGATTAGTCTTTGGATCTAATTCTACCAAGATGTCAATGTGACTTTTATCCTTATTACCAAGAAAACAATAAGATTTATGACCGGGCTTACATCCCTGGCAAATGCCTGGCCAAACACCTAAATATGTATTACCCCTCATTTGCATTTCCTCAAATGCCTCATGCAAGTACTGCATATATTTATGCTTCTCTATATCCTGACAAGTCTTGACATCTAAAAGCTTGTCGATATTGTAAGTATCCATTTTTTCAAAAAAATAAACAAAGGCATCTTCTTGGGACATATGCTCTAAAATGTTCTTCTCGTATAGCAACTTCTCATATTCACTATGAAAGGAACCTAATTGTAAATAGAACTTATTACCAAAGAGCATTAAAGGCTTAGATTCCTCATTATTCTGTAATTTAGAAATACCCTCATACAAAGCAGCATAGGTATCTAGCCATTTAACTGAGTCACTTAGCCTTATAGGATCTAAAAGTGCTTCTCTGCAGAAATCATCTGCTATTACGTAGTCTACTTTGGTCATTTGAGATAAGATATTTAGAAATACAATGAACTCTTTTTTATGCAAATTCATCCGAAGGAACACTACTAGGTTGTTCAATTTTATTACAACGAAAGATTTTCCAAGTCCATGACTTTTTCTCCTTATTGTAAGATTTTATAGCGTCTACCCCTATGAAGTCCCCATTTACTAAATTATACTTTGTAATAAAAGATTGGTGAACATAAATGTCATCTATGAACCCAAATGACTTGCCCTCTGATATTTTAATTTGACCAAGCACAACTTTTGTAAACAAATTTTTAAGTTCTTTATCATCATTTTTTTTAATAGAGAACACATGATATAGGCCTTCTCTTTGGCCATCCTGAAATCTAACGCTTAAAGTATCACCAATTTTAACATTGTTCAAAAATCTATCATATTTGAAAAACCCATACTTTGTTTCAGATGCAATAAAATTTAATATTTTTTTATCAGAGTTTACAAATTCAACGACAACAGACTCTTCTAAAATATCATTGAATAAAATTGATTCAGCTAAAAATAGATAGTTTTTATAAAATTCAATATTAGATTTTGAAGCTTTAGCCGTTTTATACCAATCCGCTTCTTGCCAATTTAGAACTTCAGCTGGTATATTATATTTATGCTCTTGCCTGGCTGTTATTAACAAATCTATTTCAGTCTTTGCTTCATTATAACTATTTCTATTAATTAAAATTTTTGCCATTTTTTGTCTCAAATTAACTAACATTTCTTCTGGGCTATTACAACTCAAAGCCTTGCAATAACATGCAAATACCTTATCGGTATCTTCTAAAAAAGCTTCAGCTAGTATTTCCCAAACCCAAAAATCATTGCGTTTTTTTCTAGCAAATGGCAATAATAATTTTAACATGTTTTGCTTGTCATCTAAGGCAAGTAATAATTTTGCATTAAAATATGCAGGATATTGAAATTGAGGATACTGTTCGACAATTTTTGACAATTTAGGAAGAAAGGATTCAGCTTTTTCTTTGTTAAAGATAACTTCACCATATTGATTTTGCCTTGGCAATAAATGCTTAGCATAAGCTATGTAGGCTTTCTCAGCAAGCGCCATAATCTCTTTGCCATTTGGTAATTTTTCTTTTTGGTAATCTTCGGATCTGAGATTGTTAAAGTCCCACCAATCAGCAAATTCGAGGTATCGATTAGAATCTTTCATGCCTTTATGCATAGAGTTATAAAGTACACTATACCATTTCGAATTTCTATTAACTGGAAGATCTTTAATTGCATCAAATAAACGGTAAATTTTATTTAAGTCAACTGTTTTGTCTTGAGTAATAGACCTGGCAGCTTTAGATATTACAATTGAAATATTCTCAAAAAACATATCTTCAGATTTTGGCAAATCCAACTCCTTTACCTCGTTAATTTTCAATAAAAATGAATCTAAATCTGACGTAACTGTATCGAGTTGAGCATATAGTACCCAGCTCAAGTTCCTTTTACCCCAGATATTGGTTGAATCTGCTTCTAGCTCTTCTTTAGCCATAACATATGCTTCCTCCAATCTTCCTGATTGGCGTAATTCCTTAATTTCCTTAGCTGGCATAATCTTGATTTATGATTGTTGATAATGCCATTTTTATGCTAGATAACAAAAATTGGCTATTTGATAAGTTTTTAATTGGTACAACCCTTCCAAAGAAACCATTTTTATCATACTCGAAATCTAAAACAACAATTTCATTATTTCTCTTAAATGTGTATCGTTCTTTGTAATTCTGATGTTGTATTTCAGTTATATAAATGTCTTTATCTTTAAAAATAATTACCAAGTCATCAAACAAGCTCTTTGTAAAAGGAAGCTTTTCTTCTAATTCAGAATCAAATTCAATACAATTGTCAAAGTTTTCATTGTTATTTCGTCTAATTGAAAGATTAGACAAATTCTTTACTACTTGATCAATTACTAAATTAAAGGTGTTGTCTGGAGAAAGATTTGGCATTAATGTTAATGGATTTTTAAATTCCATTTTGCCGTTTATATAAGTTCTAAAAGTAGCTTTAAACTCGTCCTTCATAAATGTATATCGAATTTCATAACCAATTTTTTCCCATCCAACTATCTTGATAAATTTCTTATTTAAGGAATGACGTAGAATTATAAAATGGTTTTGTAATTGAACTGGCTCATTTGTAAGATTCATTTTAATTAAATCTTGTAATATTTCATTATCTATATTAAGTTCTTCTTGAATTTGATTTCCGTTTAATTCATTTAATGATTCAATGACATTTTCATCTAGAAACGCTATTGATGAATAAGAATTAAAAAAAGGCGGATTTAATGCATATAAAACTTTGGATGCTCGAGTAATTGCAGTATACGCCCATCTGTAAAAGTTTACATTATCTTTTGAACGCTTAAGCTGAACTTCAGTTAAGCAATTAAACCCTTTTTGGTTTTCGTGATCCCAAACAGTAAATACATTATCCCATTCTCCTCCTTGTGCTTTGTGACAAGTAACTGCATAGCCATATTTGATCAATAAAGGATTAAAATATTCATCTTCCATAATGGCCTCCTTGAACTCCTCTGTTTTAGGCTTTAAATCTTTGTGGCGAGAAGTAAAGTCAACATAAAGTGCTTGTGTTTCTTCAGGTTTTAAAAAATTATCTCCATAAAGAAAATTTTCAAGAATCTTACCTTTAACAACTTTATTATTGCTTTCTGCATCTGGAAAAACCAATTCAACATTACGCCAGATTAGAGTTACTGGATTTTTACCTCTTAAGGCAATCGTCCTTTGGGTAGTAATATCACTTACTTCGTTAATAACTGCAAACTCACCATTGAAAATTCCTTTTTTGTAATTATTTCCACCCATTATAACAATATCGCTTTTCTGAATTGGCAAACTTGCATTCCCGAATCTCTTTTCTCTTATCTGCTTATTTAGATCTAGGCACGTTTTATTTTTACTAGCAATAATAATTTTAGAATTCTCTGTATTTTGCCAAGTTTGAAGAAAAGTCTCATAAGAAGGATTTAATATATCCTTTCCATTTGGGCGTAAATTAAAATCATTAAAGAACCCAGATGAAATGCTCTTACGTAAGTTAGCAGCCCTATCCAATATGGCACTATCAGAAGTTTGTCTTTGTACTTCTTTCATTTCCGCCTCTACACATGAAAGATTAAAATTGGCTTTAATATAGTCTGGCTCAAAAGCCTTTGAACTGCTGTCACCAACTGGGGGTAACTGACAAGGATCGCCAACAAAAATAATTTTTGATTTTACATTATCATGTGAAACTCTTGTATATGTAATTAAATCAGTCAGTAAGTGGCTAGTTCCAAATCTGAAAAATTCACCCTCACTTTTAGCATCTGACAACATCGAAGCCTCGTCAACAATAAATATTTTTCCAACAACATCTACGTTATTCCTTATTTTATAATTATAAAAGAATGAATCACCATCTTCAATTTCAACCATATCGTCATAACTATATATAGACTTATGAATGGTAAATGCCTCTTGCTCTGTTTTCTCTCTTATGACTTTAGCAGCTCTTCCAGTTGGAGCCATCAAAGAAAAATCCTTTTCAATTTCATTTAAATAAGAAACTAACCCTTTTAAAATAGTTGTCTTTCCACTTCCAGCATACCCCTTAAGCATATATACCTGCTCCGGTCCACTTAAAAAAGCCTCCAGCTTAGTAATCGCCTCTTCCTGACTCCTACTTAGGTTTAAATGCGTAAAGTGGTTAAAGATGCTCATAAATATCTATTTCAAAACAAAGATGGCGCTTATCTGTGCAGGTTAACTGCACAGATAAAATATTACACTTCTTCTATTAAAATTTTAAAAGATTTTGTTAGTACTTGTGTTTTGCCTGTATCTAATGACATCATTTCTACTCTCATATTACCATGAATATCAATTGAGAAAATAAATTTAATTTGAGCTAAACCTGCAGCCTTTGACGGTAAACCATCTAAACTCATATTAGCTATTTTAATATTACTTGAAGCAATTAAATTTTCACCATATACCAAGCTAGTTGTTGCCTTTACTTGATTGTCGTAACTAGTTCTATTTATAGTCGTAAAGGTAGCAGGAATATCAGCACCCTTAATTGCAATAAATTTACATTCATCATTGATTATACTTACACCTACAGAATGTTTTAATTTAAACTTCTTAATGAGGCCCAAATTATTAGCAATTTTTTGAACGTCTAAATTTTTTGGTGCTATTTCAAAGGCACTTTTTACTAATTCTAGATTATTCGACTCTTTTGCTTGATAGATGATATCATGAGCTAAATAGTCTCGGTTTCGTAATAAATTATTTTCTTCAACTTCAAATTTAGTTAAAGGATTTAATGTTTGTAAAGGTTTTAAAAGATCAATTAATTGAAAGAACTCTGCTTCGAATGACGCTATAACTTCGGGTTCATTTTTAATGATTAATATATTTTCTCTATTTTTATTTTCAGCATAGTAAGTCCAATTATATGAACCATTTATTAAAACTTGATTATCTATTATACAGAACTTATTATGCATAGGATTTTCTTCATCTGAGAAAAAAAACTTTCCTCCTGCATCTATAAATTTTTGAAAAGGAAGTCCTGTATTTCTATTGTTTATATAATCATTATGAATAATTAATTGACACTTAACACCACTTAATTGTTTCTGATATATTATATCAAAAAGCTCAAAATTAGTAAACCAATAAACAGCTATTATTATTGAAGTGTTAGCTTTATCAAGTTCATTTTTAATGTATTTACGAATTTCTTTAAAACGTGAATTTATCATAGTTAATTTAAAATAATACGGTGATTATAAATATGTCAAATTAGTAAATCAAATTAAAATTATAGATAGAATATTACTTAGCTATAAGTTTTAGTTAAATTACATTAAACAACATTCTTTAATCCTAACACAATAATCTTATCAAGAAATATTAGGTCTTCAATTGCAATTTCAACTTTACTACCAGTAGTTGAATTAACATGTATAAAATCATTTCGTTTTTTAACGATACCGGTTAACTCATCCTCATTTAATTGTTCTTCGCTTATAAAATCAATTGTATTTAGAATTTTAATTACCCAAGGTAAATTTCTTTTTGATTCATAAATTTTATTGGTTTTTCGATAATAGCCAGGATTATTTTGATCTTCTATAAAATTTCTTAGCCGTTTTTCTGATATTCGAAACTGATATTTATATATTTTATTTCCTGTTTCATTTGTTCCAATTAAAATAGGATTTTCTACATCTATTAATCTATTTGACAAATTCTCTAATACAGAAAATTTAAAAAGAAAAGATGAAACAATGTTAGTTTCGGTTAATTTGCCTCTATTTAAAACATTATTACTTAAGCGTATCCATTTGAGTGATTCATCAATAAATTCTTTAGGTAATGGGAATGTTGAATTGGTTTTTTTTCTTGGTTGTAATTTAGATTCTATATCAAAATCATTTTTGTAAAATTCTTTTAAAAATTTAAATTCCGTGAGATTTTCAAAAAGTAGAATAAAATTTAAAATCGAATTTTTAGTACTATTTATATGTGTATTTAATATTGAGTCCTTAATGACGAAACCATCAGCGCCTGCATCTTGTAAAAATTGTAAATTCCATATTTTATTTGTCGCAGAAAATATTATTACTCGAATACCTGGATTAATCTTTTTTATTTCTTTTAAAAGTTTAATACTTGTTATTTGATTCGTGTCAGATTGTGAAAAATCAGTACTGTTAAGTCTAAAATCTAAAATCACAATATTAATATCGTCAGCTATTATTTTTTTCAAAGCAATTTGTACAATCTGTTCATTGGAAATAGATTTAAATCCATCACCTAAATAATCAAAATAGATATTGTTAATATCATTAAGTATATAGGAAAATAATTCACCCCACCCTTTTTCTACTTCATCATCGATTAACAATACTTTAGAAATTTGACTATTCTTAATTAACAATTCACTTTTCTTTAATATATCTTCATTTTGAATCGGATTGATTGTTTTTAAATATTTAAAGTAAATATTCTTATTTATATTTTCAATTAAAGTTTCTATTTCAGTTGTTAATTCAAGTCCAATACATTTTGACCAACGATATATAGCCCATTCATTAGCTATTGAATGACTATCTTCATAATTTTTAGGAATATTTAGATTAATTTTCTTTATTTCATCAGATAAGTCATCGCTATTAAATAAATCATTATTAAAATTACTAAATTCTAAAAATTTGTTTTTCGAAAAAGGTACTAAAAAAACATTTCTTGTTTTTAAAATATCAAAGTATTCATTTTGGAGCAAATAGTCAATACCAACAAACCCATAGATGTAAATATTACTTACTTGGTTAATATTTTTTGAACATCTAATATGTGTAGCCAGGCGAAGGCCATTGTAGTCAGATAATATATCTCCAAAACATAAAGGAAGGAAAATATTATCAAATTTTACTTCATTAAACCATTCTTCAATTTTTTCCGAAAGTTTTTGATCAGAAACATCTGAAAATAATATTCCTTCTTCAAAGTTTAAGAAAGGATTAGAAATAAATTTTTTAAAGGGTCTTACAAAAAAAGTGGAACCTTGAGGATTGATTGGTTCTTCATTAAATGTTAAACTCAAATTTATATCTTGCAGTTGATTTAATTCTTTTTCAATATTTATATTTTCGCCAAATAGTAAATAATCTAAATTAGATTCATTTTTTTCTATTTTTTTTAAAAAAATCTCAAGATTTGAATATAATGTAGAAACAGGTATGTAGGCGATATTTTCATTAATTTCTCTAGTGTTTTTACTACCGCTAAAATAAACAATTTTGTTTTGCTTATTTATACTCCAAGTGGTAAGTTTAATTCTTTTATCAATTGCCTCATTTGAAATAATTGTCTGATCAACAAAGGATTCATGATATATAATTATGTTATTATCAGAAAATATCTCTTCAGATCTTGCATTTAAGTCTTCTAAAGAATATATACGATTAATAATATTTGAGAAAGTATTAAACCTGTCATCTGTCCATGAATAGTCATACTCTTGTCTTATTTTTTTATCATCTATTAAATAAACCATTTTAATTAACTTCTTTTAAATTCAAAAATATGTTCAACACCACCGGTAAAATTTAAATCAACTTTTTGCTCATTTCTAACTAATTGGACATTTGATTCACTATCCCAAATAGTTAATTTTGAAAATATATCTTGTCCAAAATTGGCTTGTAAATAAATGTTACATATGCCATTTAATTTTTTTATTAATGCTTTATAATTCTGTCCAATAAGTCTGTTTTTTGCACTTATTAATGATTTACTGTATACTCCATTAAAATCATGTATTGATAGGTAAATAGATTTCTCTTTCTCATACAATTTTAAACAAATTAATGGTTTAACATTTTTCTTGAAATCAATCGATAATTGAATGATTTCATCATAAGATTGTAATAATTTATCAATATCAGTGAAAAATTCAATGTTTTCAGGAAAACTAGTTTTATCTACTTTAAAATCAACCTTGTCAACCCAATTCTTAAAAATATTATGTTTGTGAATTATACTGTATAGTGAATTATCTTCACGAATGTGAAACATTTTTTTAAAATAAATAACTAGATCACTAAATGACTGTTTATATTCTTCTTTTATTTTGATAGGGCTTCCAAACTCAAACCCAATATTTTCTAACTTATTAGACAAGCCAATATCTGGATTAGGAGGTATTCCGATATTTTGATTTGCCCAATTTTTGATTGCTTGTTCTGACCAACTCCATTTGATACTCTCGCTAGACCAAGCTTTCACTTCACCATAATAATCTTTTCCTGTCAAATAAGCACCAATTAAGGACTTTATATAGTTGGGAGCAAAGAGTTTGTTAATTTTAACAAAGGCTTCAAGGATTTTAGCAAGGTGAATATTAAAATCATATATCTCAGTATTACAATACTCATTTATTATTTCTAACTCATTAGAATCAACAAGATGACATGTAGATTTTAAAATAGGATCTTGATTATAAGCAAGTAAATACTTATATAAACCTATAGGATCGAGATATTTATTTGTCAGAGTTGGATTAGAATAAATATTTTTATCTACTGTGTTAGGGTTTTTTAGTTGTTCATCTAGCCTTTTTAATTTTTCTAACACACTAGCTTTTTTATTAACAACTAGAGGGTTTGGTATAGGCTCTAAGTTGGTTTCACTTGCGATTATTTTTTCTAAATTTTTTACCCGCTCTTCCAATAATAAATTAAATTTTTTATCTTTTTGTATTTCTGCAGATGTCAATAATAATAATTTTTCTCTTTGAACAGAGGTTATTGTTTTACTAGCAAGCACTTCTTGTATAAAATCATATTTATCAGCTGCCATTGGTGGTTATTTTGATTTATAATAAAGACTCATCGCGGTTTCTATCCCTTTTTCATCCCATTGACTCAATATTAAATCCATTGGTTGATTTTTCATTGTTAATATATCTAACCTTTGCTTCAATTTTTGATACGTTTGATTATCCAAACTCTTTACCATTTTAAGATAATCTAATTTACCTGAAATAACACTTGCCATATCTGGGTTTTTCTTTACATTACCTTTATCTGATGTATATTGTTTAGTAAAAATATTAGATGCTTTTTCATATCCATATCTTTCCCAATAATAAAGCCACATTCTCAATTGCTTTATATATCTTTTTTGAACATTTACCTTTTCATTAATCAACAAGCCTGTAACTTCTTTTCTATAGCCATCCTTTTGTAATCTTGTCTTGCTTTCCTTAATATGAAAATTTTGTTCGGTTATAATTCTCTTTAATTCCTTTAAAAAATCACCATCTTCTTGATATACATTATGCAAAGAGCTAAATGTAATATCATCGGCATATCTAGTATACTTTAAACCAAAACGATTAGCAACTCCTGTTAGCAAATAATCAAGTTTTTGGCAAACTATATTTGTAATTATAGGAGATGTTGGTGCCCCCTGGGGTAGTACATTACGTTTTTCTTTTTCCCATCCTCCTTCTATTGATTTTCTTTCTACTTCAATTTCTGTACAACAAATTGCAGCAATCATATTTGCTAATGTAGCTCTATTGTTTTTTTCAAGTAGTTTTTTTTGACTGAACTCAATAAGACCTAAAAAATACCCTGCTAATGCTTTTTCATCAGTAGGTGCCCTCTCATCATTTTCTTTTACTGCTTTTTTAATCAATTCATAATTGCTTCTATCTAAAAATAATTCTATTTTTGAAGATATTTTATTTTTAGATAAGGTAACTTGATAAAAAATATTTTCACCTGATTTTAGTGTTATTTTTCTATAACCGTTTATCAAATTAAATCCATCAACCTCGTATATTAATATTTTCTCCTTTTTATTTAAAGGGAAGGAATAATTTTTAGTAGCTAGAATACACTTATAGGTTTTATCAACAACTTCATTACTTTCTTTACTCTGATTAATAAGATTAAAAGGTTTCAATTGCAAGCATTTCCAAAATCTTGCTTGATCGATACTTGGAAAAAAATCTTTGAGATCTATATTATAAACATATCTACTACCAACATGAACTCTCGCATTATCAACTATAGATTTATTGCGAACAAAACCATACGCAGCAATATGTGGTTCAAATACACACTGTAAAATAAAACTTAAAGTTTTCTGAATAGCTTTTAATCCTCTCACAGGTGAATGAATCGTGCGAAAAAAGCCAGATTTTTTTTTGATTGTGAATTCTTTGTATCTTTTCTTTCCTAATTTAGAATTTGAATACCAGGTAATTTGTTTTAAATCAAATGGAACTGTCTTTTCCCCATAAACAAAAGGTTTAGCTTGATTTAAAAGTTGCAGAAAGTCCTCCTTAGTCTGCATTTTTTCAAATGAGCTTTTTATTTTATCGATATGTAATTGTTCTATTTTCATAATTAAAAAATCATTGAAGCCTGCTGTTTTATTCTTTGTTTATCCATTACATAAATTAAAATAATAAATAATATTTCTTTCATAACTACTTAACAAACAATTACGTAGAAACATTCATTCCGAATTACTTCGGAACACCAACCGATCTGAAACAATCTTTCGAATGAATCCAGTTGGCACAAATCAATATCTTACAGCAGGCTTTCAATGAACTAGAAGCAAAATAATAGGTTAACTGTGCAGATTAACTGCACAGTTAATTTTATTATTCATAACTTTATATAAAAGTATTTAAAATATGTCTGAAACAATGTCAAATCTCAATATAAATGGCAATAACTAAGTATCCCCTCATTAGGTATAAAATTCTTGATAAATGTTTTAGAAATACCGGTAAAAGGTATTTTATAGAGGATCTTGTTAAAGAATGTGAAAATGTGATATTAGAAATGGATTCTGAATCATCTGGAATTAGCGTAAGACAAATACGAGAAGATATTGCATTTATGAAAAGTGCTGAAGGGTGGTCAATAGAAATTGAAGATAATAGGGTTGGAAGGAAAATGTACTACAGATATACTGACCCTGACTTTTCTATAAATAACATGCCTTTAAATGAAATTGAAATAAATCGATTAATGGAAGCTGTTGACACCTTATCGCAATTTAAAGGAATGCCTCAATTTAAATGGCTTAATGAATTAGTACCAAAACTTCAACAAGGAATTGGCATTAAAAAAGAGATCATTATTGAATTCGATAATAATGAATACTTAAAAGGAATTGATTACTTAGGTCAAATTTATAATGCTATTTATTATAAAAAAGTTCTACTTATTGAATACCAACCTTTCGAAAGCGAATCGTCTATCAATTTTACAATTCATCCTCATTATCTTAAGCAATATAATAATAGATGGTTTTTATTTGGTTTTAATAATGAAAATGAAAAGGCAGATTGGAATTTAGCAATTGATAGGATAAAAAAAATAACAGAAGTAAATATTAAATACAAACCCAATAAAATAGACTGGAGTGATTACTTTGAAGACATAATTGGAGTTACAAAACCTATGGACAAGTCGCCTGAAAAAATTATATTACATTTTTATGGTAAAACAGGAAAGTATATGGAGACAAAGCCAATTCATGGGTCTCAGAAATCAAATTGGATAACTAATGATACACTTGAATTAAAACTCAATTTAATTATAAATTATGAACTAGAGCGGCTAATATTGTCATACGCAGATTCTGTGAAGGTCATACAACCTATTGAATTAGAAAAAAAGATAAATGATAGATTAAACAAAGCAGTTAAAATATATTACTAGATAATATTATAATAAGCATTTGCCAAACTTATCTACTGCCGCAATTTTCATATTAGGTATTATAATCCTAATACTACATCGTACTTCATCTCCATATTGTTCTATTAATCTATTACGAAAGTTATTATAAAGGCTTCTATTTTCATTGCTTTCTATGAATAGTAATTGATCTTTTGTAATATCATTAATAGATATCTCTTTACCATCTATTATATACACATTAGTGATATTCTTTCCTCTCATGTCATATTATTTTTAATGCAACTACTTTATATTCCATTTATCCTTTAATAGCCTATTAATATTGTTTAATTCTAAATTGTAAGTACTTACCGGATTTAATGACTCCATAATAGCATTTACCCCCTTTTTAACCTTTTCTATTTCTAATATCATTCCTAATAGCGCACGAGTAGCACTATTATACTTTATGGAGCATTGTATTAATAGGTCTACTTGATGCTTATTATACTTTCTTATGATCTTTCCTATCATGCTTATTACATTATCTCTATTTGTATCAGGTGTTTTATTGATCATTTTAAGGCAATCTAATACTTGTAGTATTTCTATATTATCCTTAGTTATCAAATTCCTTTGTAATACAAATTCAATGGTATATGTGCTCCTATATAAAGGAGGTTTAAATGTATTACGGCCTATTAGTATTGTATTATGAATAGGTGTGTTATTAGCTGGCTTATTAAATACATTAATACCTGTTACATAACCTATAGGTTCTCCATTCTTTTCTAATAGGTCTTTTATAATCTCATTTACATCTGGTCCTATTACTTTATGATCCCCTTTAATAGGCTTATAATACTTTCCCTTAGAGAATCTATATAATTTACCAGCATCTGCCATTCTACTTAAACACTTTATAATAGCTTCTTTGTTTTTAGAAGCGTTCTCGAATTCCAAATAAGTGAATATATAACCCTCTTTAAAGTTCTCTATTCTATTTTTTATAGAAGATGATATCGTGTTTTTGGGCTCCATGTATCTAAGCTACTAAAATGTGTCCAGTTTTTTATATAATTTTATGGACATTTTTGTTATTTTAGAAGACAATTATTTGTTACCTTTTTATATAAATATGTAACATTTTGATTTACCTTTGTTCCATGAGCATACATCAAGAAATAGAAGAAAAGATACAATCACTACCCGAAGGAGACATTTTCTTTCCTGCTGAGTTTCGTATGCTCGGTAATGATGATGCAATTAAAATGGCGCTTTCACGGCTAGTAAAAGTGGGGGCTGCTGAGCGTATATCCCATGGAATCTATTATAAACCCAAGCACCATAAACTGCTTGGAAGCATTAAACCATCCCTTGAAATGATCGCAAATGCCATTGCAAAAAGAGACCATGTAATCATTAAGCCTACAGGAATAAGTGCGTTAAATAAACTAGGCTTGTCACAACAAGTACCTACAAAACATGTTTATATCACCAATGGTCAACCTAGGAAATATAAGATTGGAGGTAATGAAATACATTTTAAAAGTGCTAGTCCAAAAAAATTAGCCCTTTCAGGACCTATTAGTTCGTTAGTAATTCTGGCAATGGATGAATTAGGCCCAAATGTAATTGATGAAACTTTAGCAACTCAAATAAGGAAATTACTTCAAAAGGAAGATGATGCAATATTAGAAAATGATATTAAGTTAGCACCTTCTTGGATTGCAAGGGAACTTTTCAATATACTTTCAGAACCATCTAGTAAAAATTAAACCTATGAAATGGTTAGAATTATCAAATGAAGATCGTCTTGTAGTATTACAGCAAGCGAGTGCTATAAGTGGAATTAACAATAAGGCACTTGAAAAAGATATTTGGGTAACTATTGTTTTAGATGCCATTTTTAGAACTAAATACGCAAAGCACTTACATTTTAAAGGTGGAACATCATTAAGTAAGGCGTGGAAAATAATAGAAAGATTCTCAGAGGATATTGATTTATCAATTGAAAGGTCCTTTTACGGATTTTCAGAAGAGTTATCTTATTCTCAAATCAAAAAACTTAAAAGAATTTCAAGTGAATTTATAAGTACTGATTTTAAAGATGAACTTGAGAAAACAATAATCGAAATTGGAGTACCTGCTAATATGTTTACAATTAAAGCAACGCCAATACCAGAAACAATGAAGGACACTGTGGACCCACAGGAAATTGTAATTGAATACGTGTCTATACTCGAACCAATTGAATACTTACCTGATACGATTAAAGTAGAAGTAAGTGCTAGGTCCATAAAAGAGGCAACTCAAATTAGAGCTATTAATTCCATAGTGGATGGTCTATTGCCGGAAATAGGACTATTAGGCGAAAGCTTCCAAGTATGTACAATTGAACCTCAGGTTACCATGCTAGAAAAGATCTTCTTACTTCATGAAGAATTTACAAAGAGTATATCAGATATGCGTCATTTAAGAATGTCGAGGCATTTATATGACTTATATAAGTTACATGAATCTAGTTATGCTGACATCGCAATTAAAGACAAATCATTATACGAAAGAATAATCGCACACAGACAACAGTTTATTAGACAAAGTGGAATAGACTATGATCATCATGGCGGTGGAACAATTTCATTTATTCCACCAAGTCATATTTTAGATGCGTATAAAGATGACTATGAAAAAATGAATCTTAATATGATCTATGGAGATGCCCCTTCATTTGAAGCGTTAATTGAAAAATTAAATGGCATTCAAGAATTAATAAGAAAGCAGTAAAAGCTATACATACAAATACTCTTAAACTATTTAATTCTGTCAGTTCTGACATGACAGAATCAGGCTAATGTCTTTAAAGACAATATTCAATTTTCTTTTAGAAAAATAGTGACTGACAAAATTACCCAAATAACTCATTTTTGTTATTCCTTGAAATAACAAAAATCGAATAGGCATAGGGTTTGACATATTCTACTTAAAATATATTATGTCATTAATGAACCCTGAATTATTAGAAGTAGCACTTCGCCCTTTAATTGAAAAAATAGTAGAAGAAAAAGTAGAAGCTTTTAAGAAAGATTTTTTAGAGAAGCACCCTATTTCTCAAAAAACTGAAGAGCCTATTACAGTTAAGCAAATGTCTGTAATTCTCGGTATTTCAGTTAGCCACTTATATAAGAAGTGTAGAAATAAAGAAATGCCGCATAAGAATAAGTTTGGCAGACTCTATTTCTATTTGACAGAGATTAAAGAGTGGATGGATGGTTAAATATATTTTGCCCCATTTTTTTCCAAAACAAACGTTATGATAACCGTTGGATGTAAACTTCCGGTATTACTCCCTGGTGTTTGTATGACATTTATAACATTATATCCTTCTTCCAGTGCTGAATTCACTCTAGGAAATTCATGTTCACTCATAAATCTGTCCTCTAATTCACTTGCGGGCTTTATTCTTCCACCACCTGATGTCACTGTAACAGTTATTACTTTCTGCATATGTTTAAGATTTAATTACTAATTCAGAAGATTTTCCAATTTTGAATTCAAAAATAGTCTTACCTAATACTTTGCTTACTTTCTGATCGATCTTTGGTTTTTTATTTATGCTATAATAATTTGAATAATATAGAAAATCAAAAAGAAAATCATAAAAAAAGTATTCTAAATTTTGCTGGTCTAAATTATCAATACCCATGCCCTTCTGGAAGCCTTCACTTTTCTTAATGTTGTCATTCTTTATAATTGTAAAACATAAGATGTCGCTTTTTTCAACAGAAATTGATACAGAAATTGATCCTTGTAAATACGATTTATCAATTTTTATCTTTTTTAAAAGGGCTTCTTTAATGAATTTTTTGATTTCATTTAGAAATATCTCGATTGCGCTTTTTTCAACTGAATTAAAAAATGATGAATATTTTTTAAATTCAACTTTATCGAGTTGAGATAAATGTTTCAATATATTAAATTCTAAAATTAATTTTCTAAAATTTGCGCCTTCTTCACTAAAAGAATTATAATAAATAAAAAAGAGTTCGCTATCAGATAATTGCGCCCTTACAATTTTCGCATATTTCATCTTTTCTGCGAGAGGTAGGGAGCTTTCACTAATATATTTAAACGTCCTATAAATTGTTCTAAAATAATGTGATATTATTTCTTTGTTTGAAGAATAAAAGTCCGTGTAAGCTAACTTTACATTTCTTCTTATATTAGAAAGTGTTTTTAATTGTTTAAATGAATTATAAAATTTTTCTTTATTTTTTTGAAAATACTCTTTTCCAAAAAATTTGGTAGAATCAGTTGAAGACGTATCTATGTAAAACAACGATTTAGTTATTTCCTCATACAGTTTTAATAAATTAAAAAACGTATTTTCAAATTGTTGTTTTTCAAAGACCGCCCTACTTTCTTTTAATTCTTTTCTTTGTAACACCAAGGTTTCAAATAATAAAACAACTCCAATTATTGTGAATATGGTCCCAGAAAATCCACTAATGAACTCTCCAATTAAACTAGACTGTAAAAGATTGATATTATTACTTGTATTCCAATATCCTTCAAAATACAAAAGTCTAATTAAGAACCAAATTATCACTCCAAACCCTAATAAACCCAATAGAATTGAAAATGTAATTCTTTTCTTTATTTTCTTGGTTTCAGAATCGACAAACGAATCCAAAATTTCTACAAAAAAGTTCTTTAGCAAATTTTTTATTTTTGCTAAATTAATCATGTATTAATACTTTCTATTCCGTATTTATACCTAATCCTCCATCCCATCCATCAATCCCTCATGCATTGTTTTAAGGCTATCATCATCAAAGCTTCCAAAGTAGTCTTGTGTTGTAGTGATATTTGAATGTCCTAGGGCTTCTTTAATATAGATTAATGGAGCCCCATTGTTCTTCTGTATAGTTGCAAAACAGTGTCTCGCCACATAGGTCGTTAATTTTAAAGGAAGGTCTAATTCAGTACCTATATCATTCAAGGCTTTATTGGTGTTTCTTATAAATGTGCTTATGCGCTTCTCAATTTGTATTAAATCCATCCCTCTTTCTAATACTGGAAATATATAGTCTTCTGGTTTCCCATTACTTACTCTTCTTCTATCCATTATCTCCTTGATACGGTCAGATATTGGCACTTTAATAGGTAATGCGCCGTCTCTTGTCGTATTCTCAGTTTTTGATCTATAGAATTCTATAAAGTCACCATTAATCTTTTTATTGGTCAGCAAAGCAACATCCTTAAAGTTCATCCCATTACATAAGAAACTGAAAATAAAATAGTCTAGCGCTTTTTGTTCTGATACTAATTTTGGTTTATGATTTAGTATTTTCTTTATGTCCTCCTTCTTTAAGGATCGTTTTGATTTTCTAGGAGACGGTATTTTATATTTTCTAAATGGATATTTACTTGCATCAATGATTCCCTCTTCAATAGCTAAATTAAAAATTCTCCTCAAGGACCTTAAATAAATACCTACTGTTGTAATTGATCTCCCTTCTGCTACCATAAACTTTTCATAGGCCTTTAATAAATCTACTGTTACCTGTGATATCTTTAAATACTTTTTGAATTTTAATAAGGAGACCTTTGCGGTGTTATAATTATCAGATGTAGATATTTGCCCTAGATTTTTTAAATCTTTAATACAACTATCATATAAAGCTTCTACACTTTCATTGGCTATCGCTTTTTTCAATTGTACTTTATCCTTGTTAAATAAAAGATCGAATTCAGTAAAACTGAAAGGTTGTATTGACTTGGCAAACTCTTCCTGATCAGCCAGCCATGAATACATCTGGGTCTTTAATTTTTTAATATTAGCATCCCTTAGATTAGATGCTTCAATTCTTTTATAATCATACTGTGATAAATTAAAAGGGGTAGCATATCGCTTCTTAGTTCCAAGGCAATAGACGGTTAATTTGATTGGGTATGTACCATCTTTTAGTTCACGTCTTGTGTCACAAAAGAAACTCAGTGTTGGTTGAATCATAAAATGATCAGGGGGTTAATTAATGCACCAAAATTTGCACCACAAAGGTAACTAAAAGGACAATACAAAGAGTCATATGTTATTTTAGAAGATAATATATAAAGTTGATTTTCAGTAAATTAC
>JACCDU010699570.1_pt1 | contig 33405 bp, 48 predicted proteins | sample 7446081 | NCBI WGS metagenome assembly JACCDU01 (sample SAMN15323447, study PRJNA562643) | freshwater metagenome | isolation source: river surface water | place: USA:Blue River Watershed | collected 2017-08-17
AGTCACACGAAATCCTTGACCGGTGATATAATTGACTTTTGATTTTACGATCGCATTATGTTTCGATGACTTATTCAGTAACTCGACCAAATAATCAGGATAATCATTTTTGTCACCGAACTCAATGTATCCGCCACCTGCTCCTTTCTTTTCTTTATAGGATGGTTGCGGTGCCTCCGCCATCTTTAATTCTACGATCTCATATCTCGCCTTTAATTGATCAGCCATTTTTTCTCGTTTTGTATGTTTTTGGTGCCGTTTTGTAAGTCTTAAACGGCTCGATAGTCGCCTCAGATAAAGTCATTTGACCAGTTTCAAGTAGTCCAGTAGATAGTGCAGGATCTAAATTTGTAGTCGAAACCTGCTCATAAACTTTGTAAGACCACCCGCCTACATTCATGTCCTCAAAATGATCATCTACGATGATATTGAAAGCATTAAATCGGTCCTTGTAATTAGACTGATCCGCAGAATTTAGGATCACAAATTTTACCTGGTCATTTGATGTTCTGGATTGAAATACAAATAAATAGTTTGGCGAATTAAGTGTCGCCATTTCTGACAGAGTCAGGATGATCCTGGATGTTTCGCCTTTCTTTAAGTGTATCATATTACCAATAAATAGGCAATCGAAAATTTTTATCAAAAAAAAAGGAAGGCCACTGGCCTCCCCTTTCCTTCACCTAAAAAATTAAACTACAATAATCCTGAGATGACAGATGCCTGAACCTCTGGGGCTAACTCTGCCTCTTGTGCGGTGAATGTCAAAGTGTATCCTGAACGATCACCTTGTGCCGTTCCAGTTGCTCCTGATCCACCGGTCAAGTTTAATCCGTGAACCTTACCCAAATACCAGTATTTGCCATTGTTATCTTGTACGATAGCTTTCAAAGTATTTTTAGCAAGTAATAAAATTTCGTTTCGTGTGCTCGCTTGAAGGCGATTCAAAACGATAGACAATTCCGCTTGATAAAAAATCGATCCGTTCTGCACATTGGCGTTGATGTTCTCTGTTAATTGAGATGTCCCAGGGACTAACTCATATTTACGGAATACCGATCCAGTCGCTTTCGTGATCGCAGTTATCACTCCGGATGCCTGAGTCGTAGCCGTTACATTTTTGTCCTCAATGAAAAGGACCTCTGTGATCCCGCCCATTGAATCACGACAATCCAGTAAGTAGCTTGATGTTAAACTGCAAGACATAATTTGTGATTTTTAAAATGTTGAAAATATAGGGGCGGACCATTCAAGGTCAGATCGCCCCTATTCTTTTGACTAAACTACGAACTTAACGATCTCGCTTGGGAACGCAACTTGTACACCATATTTGAACTCAGCTACGAATGCAACATCCATTGCCTCCTTACGATAGAACAATTCTACTTTGTCCTCCTCATCTAATAAGTCCACACCGATCGCCATGTTTGAAACACGCATCGCATAGATTGCATTAGCACCATTCAAACCAGGAGTAGAAATCACCTTGATAGTAGTACCTGGAAGAGTGAACTCACCATTTGCAGATACATCCGCAGTGTAGTGGTACATGTTTGCGTTTTTCAAAGCTAACATGTAAGTACGGAATACATCGCCACCTGCGAAGATGCGTTGATCTTCTGCATCGATAACCTCAGCAGGGATCGCCTTGTAGATCGCATCAAAGATCGCTACCACATTTGTCGCAGTGATTGATGTTGCCGGTGTACCGAAATAAGTCGAAGAGTTTGCGTTGATCACGGCAGTTCCTGCACCAGTGATGATCTTCTTGAATCCATCAAATTTATTCAAGTTTACATCTGTTGAATCAGTGTCACCTAACCAGATCGCCTTCTCTAATTGTGCTTGGATCTTTGCGATCTTGCGACCAGTCAAAGCCTCAGCGAATGCGAATGAATCGTACTGAGATCCTGCTGATAATGCCTCTTGTAAATACTTTTTCTCTAATTTCTTAACACACAAAGACTCGTGAACTTTGATCGGAGAAACCGACAAAACACGCTGAGTGAATAATGTAGATCCAGAAGGAGAGAAACCGCAATCTGTTCCATCTTGGAAGATTGCATCAGTGTCCATGATGTTCAAAGTTTGTGCAGATTTTACACCTACTTCGATTGTACCTTGTGCCTTGATCAAGGTAGCCGTTTTTGCACCTAACACAGAAGATGAGATCAATTGATCTGCGTTCTGCTTAGTGTAATCCGCTAAGGATGATACTACAAATGCCATTTTTTTAGTTTTTAGTTGTTTGAAAAATTACTTTTTACTTTGCGAAACGATTCAAAAATCTCTCCGCTTTTGCATCCTTAGACTCGTGTCCAGAAAATGCGTTCGCTTTTGGTTTGCGTGTAGGCTCATCAGATGGTCCTTTCGCAATTTCAGCCACTAAATCCAAAACCTGATCCATAGACTCAGAGAATTTCGATTCCAAAGTCTGGATCCGACCTTCAAGTTCTTTGTTTGCAGATTTTAAACTTTCGTTTTCCGCCTTTAAGGTTTCGATATTTGAATCGATAGCCTCAAATTTTTCAGAATTGTCTTTCGACATTTCCTCCTCTTCTACACCTGGCTCTTCCGCTTTGGCAGTTTCCACTCCCTCCACTTTTCCAGATGCCACTGAGATCATAGTGCCATCTACTAACTCATACTCACCATCCGGTGCCTGAGTTGCGTTGCCACTTTCATCCACTAACATCGCATCGGCTCCAATTTCCAGGGCAGTCAATTCGATTTTTGATCCATCTTTAAGATCATAAGTCGAAAATCTCGCCTCTTGCGGTGCCTCCGCAGATGTTTCCTCATTTTTTTGATCGCCTTCCAGGTCAGTGAAATTCACTACCTTTCTAATTTCTGCGATCGCTTCCGTGAAATTGAACATCTTAAAATTTGTTTGTTTGGTTATAAATAGAATTAAAAAAAAAGTTTATCATTTAACCTTTGAAAGGATATCCATGACCTTTTCAAATATCTCTTTGTCACTCATTTGTGACTCTTTCTTTTTGCCTACCATTAAGAAAGCACCTTCAACTGAAAAACCTTCAAAATCGCCGACCTTTACTCTCTCCCATACCTGGTCATTGTCCACCTTAAATGATCCGAACCATGATCCCTCTGGGGCATCCTCGAAACCTTTCATCGGCTCGATACCTCGTTCCTTATCGGTGATCCAAGATTCAAACATAGTCACACCTTCGACAAAATTCTGTCCATCGTGCATCAAGTTCACACTCGACTGATATCCTTTTTTGAAAAATACCTGGACAATTTTGCTGATCGTTTCCTTTGTGAATGTCACATAGTATTCGCCAGTCTTATCCTTCCGATAAATGGGTGTGTCTGCCAGCATGATCGGACCTGAAATGATCCTTTTTTCTGCCGATTTTATCTCAAATTTCATTTGATTTTTATTGACAATTCTTTCGGACCAGGCCAGTGCCTCATCGCCACCCCAGGCATCATACATAAGTTTCCCACATCCATCATCATAAGACTTTGAATTTTCAAGATCTACCTTGTGGCGACTCAAATATGAATACATTCTTTGAATCGTTTCAAATGAGATCTTCTCCCCCTTAGCTAACTGATTTGCTCTTGCTTTTCCTACCTCTGTCCCGCATGACTTCCATCCATTTTCATCGGCCCATTTCAGTGCTCTCCTTGCATTCTCTTTGACTGCCTCTGGATAATTGTCAAATGAGTCATCTTCAAATGCCAGAAAATTTTTCTTGATCGCAGGTCGTTTCACCAGGGAAACTACATTCACCTCGATGTCATCATTTAGGTCCTCGGATATTTCGAGTTCGTAGATTGGTAAATTCATATTAAAATTTAGATGCGGTTTCTATTCGTTTTATTCTCTTTTGCGATCCAGTGATATCTGACTCGACTACATAAGCACGGGCCACAACATTTGAGATCGTGTTCAAACTTTGCTGATCCAATCGAGTCGCCTGAGGTGCCTGGTATTGTGGCATCACTGGGGCAGATGTGGAAATGCTTGGAGTAGATACTGATCCTCCGTTACCTGGTGCCTGGGACAAAATTGATTTTGCCTGGGCAATGTTTGCCAGGATCCGGATGATACCAGTGGCAAACTGGGAAATACCGGCCCCACCAAATGTCACGGCATTCGCAGGGTTCGCCTCTGAATTTGCGGTCAAAGATGAAATCGCCACCGCCGTGTCTATTGCCACCTGGCCCAGGGCTAAACTTTTTTGTAGATCTGATCCCTGCTCTGCCATCCCAGAGAGTGCACCCAGGGCATTACCTATCGCCTCCGCATTTTGCAGGCGGATCTGGCGGTTCATATTATCGATCTTTGTCTGATCCTGAGTCTTTTTGATGGTATTATCCATCGACTTCATAATCATGTTTTGAGTCTTTTCCTTTGCCTTTGCCTCTCTCTCTCCTGACTTTTCGAGATCCTTAATGTACTTATCAAATCCTTTTTGTTGCTCATCGGTCATCGTTTCCGATTCCTTCTTTGCTATCTCTCGCATTGCACGGAAATTCTCTCTCAACAAAATCGACTTCATTTCTGCGTTATCCGCAAACATTTCCAAGTCCTTTTGTAACTGATCATTTAAGGCATTTCTTTGTTTGTCAAACTCAGACAAACCCAGATCCCTGGATGACTTAGAAATTTCTTCTAATCTGTTGATTCTATTCTGTTCGGTTTCAATCCATTTTTGATCAGCCTCCTCTTTTAGCCTCTGTAATTCTGCAAGTTTTTTCTGCTCTTCTTGCTTATCCTTCTCTCTTTTCTTCTGTTTATTATCAGCGATCTTTTCATCTCTTACGATCTCCTCCTCAGTTAATTCCTTTTTTAATTCATCGTACAATTTTTCATCAGAAGATGCCTCTCCGAGAGCCCTTGCTCTTGCTCTTACCCTTCTTTGAGCAAACTTTTCCTCAATTTTTTGTATATTCTCCTCACTCTCCCCTTTCATTTTGGCCTCAATAATCTCCTTTCTCCTATTTCTTTCAATTATTTGCAACATGAAATCACGATCCTCTTTGATTCGGGTTGCCTCCTCCTCTCTTAATTTCTTTAATTTTTCACGAACTTTTTCAATTCCTTCGGCATAATCTTGCCAAAGTAGATATCCCTCAGCTAACGCAATAGCCAGGGCACCCAATCCAGTCGTAAGGATCGCACCTCTTAAAGTTGAGAATGCAGTCACCACCTGAGTCCGGATCACTAATCCTAAATTTTTAAACGCGTCAACAGACGACAAAACAGAGTTTAACCCTTCCGATAATGCCAGGGCTCCCTGGACCTTTAATAGTTGTTTTTGTAGATCTTCGCTTTCTGATCCAAATAATGCCATCGCACCCTGGACCGCAGAGAATGCTCCGGTTACTCCCTGGATCGATGCAGAGAATGCCTTGAATTTTGCATCTGGATTGAAAGCATCAATAGTGTCACGGGCATCGCCGATACGATCTTTTAGTCCTGCAATCTTTTGGGATAGTTTTACGATCTCATCTGTCGATGCCCCTGCGGTGTCTTGCAGTTTTACCAATTCCATAGTAGCCTCACGCAACTGAGTGCGGAGGCTCTTGGTCTTGACTTCTAAATCTACCCCTACCTTTACATTTTGGTCTGCCATATTAGTAAATTAATTCGATCACTTTTAAAAGTTCCACCTGGGTGGTTTTGTTTGTCATTGGATTGTAGTCGATGATCTTGTTTAATCTCCACAATGATCCATCGATGTAGATCAGTCGTGAGAAATCCAAATTTGAGATATCCTCGACTTTCAAATGTAGATAGCAGGATAGCAATTTGCTATCTCGATTTGTGATCTCTGCGACATAATTTCCCCAGTAGGCCGTAAATAAATTGGTCGATGGGTATTTTCCAGTGATCGTGAATAATAATTCACCAGGTGCACCGAATGAGATGTCATTTGTTGGCGTTGTTGGGTGATCCAGGTGAGATGCAAATCCATAGTAGGTACCATCCCACAAATTACTCGTTGATTGTTGGGATCCATGTGGACCTTTTATTTTCCAGTTTGTCACATTTGTGATCTTATGAAATTGCATAATACGGATATTGTTATCCTGCGACTCTTCGGCTCCATCGTTTACCGCATAAAGTGCACACGCCAGTTTATCATCATCTGGTCTGTCCACTGGGATCGATGGCGAAAATATCACCTTTACCTCATTACGATCATCTGTGAATGCGAATTTTGAATCAAGTTTGCGATCACCATACGACTCATTGTATTTTTTAAAGTATGCCTCATTGTGGAAATCTGAGTCCTCAGTAAATAGGAAATCAAAATATCTTGAATTGAGTTCCGACATTGGCTTAATAGAGATCGGCTTAGAACGATCTACCTTCGAGGTCCAGTCTAAATTTTCAGGACCAGAATCGTTCAGCATAATTAAGCCAGAAATATCACCAGACTCTCCGTGTAATAATAATTCATTAGGCGAGTCTATTTGAAGGAATGATCCACCTGACTGGTAGAAATCGACATACGGCTCAATGATCAAGTGATTTGTCTTGATTGGATCCTCAAAAATATAGAGATTAAACATCCTGCAAATTGATTGCAGAAAATCCTTTTGCTCGATTCCCTTCGGGATCAGCGACTGCATAGATAGATAGGCACCAAGTCCGGCCTTGCTTGGCAGTTTTGAGTTTGACAAAAAGTCAAATGAGAAATCTGTGGTAGTCAGATCAAAATTTGAGTTCGATGTGAACTGGACATAAAATTCCCCGTTTGTGCTGATTGTTTGCTGAACAGATTCAAACACATCAAATGTCACATTGGTCCCTCCCGTAGATGCGATCGGTAGATCAATGATTATACTACCATTGTAAAATACTCGAATGTTTACCTGGTGAGATGAGTTCAAAACAAATGATCCCCTGATCGTTACCTCTCCGGTTGTTGTCGTTTCTCCCGTATATTTAAAAACGGCATTGTCAGTGACATCGAACAAATAAAGATTATACCCAGAAAACTCCACCACTGCGATCGCATCCGATGCAGTGAAATCTCTCGAATAAGCCGACAATAAATCATCGACTATCTGTTCCAGTTCTGCTTTTGAGTTTGGAATGATCAGCGATTTGAATATCTCGGTATTAAAAAAATTAGACTCATAGGTGTACCCTGCATTTTTGATGATCTCCTCACAGATCTCTCTCACAAAAAACGCCGGCCTGAATGCGTTCAAATGATAGTCATTTGTCCCTGCCTTGCAGAATCCATAATCGATCAAAGGATAAACCACACCGGAAGGATAGGATCTGTCCCACGATGCAGTGATCACTTCATGCCCCCAGTTTTGATCGTAGTCGCCAAACTTTGAAAGATCCTCGATCAGAGTTTTGTTGTTCAGTAGCTTGCCGATCTGATTCACAAATCCACCAAGTTCGCCAAATACACTACACTCATACTCGATCACACCTCTTTCGATCTTGATCTCCATCAATCTGATCACGCCTTTAAAAACCTGGATCTTGTTTACAAAGATCTGACACCTGGCTTGTTTAGATGGGTTAAAATTATACCCCACATTTACATCATCGTGATTAATGCCGTAGTGGTTTGAGGATCCAAACTCATAGATGTGACCAAATACTTTGTTATTCGATGCAGATCCTGGGATCACAATGGTCTTTGAATAGTTCGTGTCCCTGGATGCAAAATCTTTGATGTCATCGATCGCATAGTTTAACTCAGCACCGAATGCCTCATCAAGATCCAGTTTGATCCCCTCTACGAAAATTTCTGCGATCATTACTTGTATTGGCTAAATTGTGAAATACCTAAATTAAAACTCAATTCATAGTTGAACATACGATCCGATGTGTTGTTTTTCTCCTCCCATGATGTTTCTGAAAAAACGATCGGGAAATAATGATCATTCCCGTTGTCGATCTTATACAGATAAACATCATTTGATCCAATCAATTCTGCACCAAGGTTGTAATCCTGGACAGATAAATAATCAGACACCACTCGCATGCTTTGATCGATAGTTGTGGCGAATGCCTGGGATCCACCAAAGTGAACATTTCCCACCTTGTTGATCATTGATGTTCCTGATCTTACAAATTCCTGCGTGTTGTATGTTGATCGAGTGAACTGCTTTCTGTTCTTGCTTAGTAACCTGAAAACAAATGAGTCATATCCACCCAGGCGATTCAAGAAAACAATTTGAACCGGTGTAAATCTTGGGGCACAGACTTGTTTTAATATGATCGAGTCCCCTCCTATTGTCACCTTGTACTTGTATGTTGATCCAGTGATAAAGTTGGATCCTACATAAGAATTGATCGCAAATGGTGACAGATCTAAAAGTAAACCCTTTGCAGATGAGATCGCTGATCCAGTAAATGGATCCCCATCATTGGTCCCGTTCTCCTTCAATTTTTGAATAGTCGCAGTGATCGAGTTCGCATCTGGATTAAAAAATGAAATGTAGAATTTTTCCCCATTCATTACCTCAGCATTCACCCGGTCCCTGGTAGTTAAAAACTTATTCGCATAAGATGAGATCGTATTCCCGAAAATATCCTGGACATAATTGTAGGCCGTGTAAGTTCTTGACTGCAAACCGGTGTATGTGACACCGCCATAATCTTCTCCGAATTCTATGGTGTATGTGATCGACATGAGATCCCCAGAATTTTGCAGGATGTTGGATCCAGATGATGCAAACAATTTGTTTGCATAGTTTCGAATGATCGGGGCCACATCTACCACACCATATCCACCATTGTCTGGGTAGTTTCTTAATGATGCGATGATGGATCCATTCACTTTCAAATCGAATACATACTTAAATCCTGGCTGACTTGAAGAGTCACTCGATGCAATGTGCCACAAATTAGAATGTGCGGAGGCGAATGATCCTGGTCCGCTATTTACTACTATTGCCATTAAATGATTGTTTTATGTTTAACGCTATATCCTGCCCCAGTGCAGTTCCAAGTTTTTTCTGAAACTCAGGACCAAATGCTACCGGTATATTATCCTCAAAAAATCCAAGTCTTGGGATCCCTTCTCTCTTGATCTTCTTGGCCGTATTAATTGCCAGACTGCGAAGGCTTGTCTTTTCTTGGCTCGCAAAATCTGCGATCGACTTTCTTTTCTTTTGTAGTCCAGAAAGACCTCGCTTCTGATCCTCATTTCTTACATAGTTTTTGTGCCTTAAATACCACTTCATGATATTCTCGACAAACTTTTTCGACACATACAGATTCTTAAATTTGTACGGCGAAGATGCAGGTCTGCCACTCTTCACTCCCCTCACCCCTTTGTCATTGAAATCGTAGTATTCACTGGCAGGATTATCTTTCGAATATCCGATCGTGATCGAATAGGTCCCGCCCTTCTGAATAATCGCACCCACCTGGATGTCACTTAGATTCCCCTTGTCGATCTTCCTGGCTCTCTTGATCTTTTGTTGTGCCTTACGCATTAAAACCACGGCACCCTCCATGATCACCTTCTCGACCTCATTGAGTTCTACCTTGCCACCTTTATTGATGCCGACATTTTGATACATCGCATCCGTTTCCCCTGCTTGTGCTTGTCTAATACTTGGCATTGTTTTTTATCTGTTCCTTTTCGTATTGTGCCTTTGCCTTTAAATAACTCAGTGCGTTCAGTGCGTTAATTGTTGGCAGATCATAAGCCTCCGCCAGTCTTATTCCTTCGTGCTCTGCGATGATTTTAGCTTGATGAATCCATCCAAACTGGCGACTAAATCCTCGAATCGGATCTCTGCCTCCTCTCGGATCATCCCCATCGACATCATTTTGCTGATCATAAAGTCCCTTGAATCCTTTATCGAGGTCACGAATACTTGACAAAAAAAAACCACGGATCCGTAGATTTGTTCGTATGGTGCACCCAGTAAATCGTTCGCATACTCCTCATGCTTACTCGCATCGTATTTCGCCACCTTCCACCCACGCCAGGTCCATTTCATTGGAAGGACCATCGAGGCTCCGATCTTGTGCATGTTGAACAAAGTATCTTCTGCAAAATATTTGCTTTCGATGTACCTGGCAAAAGGCATATTTCGGATGTCATAGACACACCGATATCTTTTTTTGCCTACCTTGATCACATCGACCGGTTTAGGTTGCGGTTCAGTCTTAGCCAGGAAATCGATCTCCTTGATCTGCTCATTTAATTCCTTGACCATAAGAGAGTCGATCTCAGTTTCGGTCCGGTTTGTCATGATCGCCAGGGCTTTGATCGCCAGATCCAGGTCAGTGTCATGATCATCTTTTTTCTTGATCATGTTCTGATACTGCTGAAACTGAAATAAGGTCACATCTTTCCAAGTCATAATAAAAATAAATAGGTGTTTTGAAATTATTATCCGAACGAATATCGACCGGATGCAGATTTGTAATCGAATTTCCTCCATGCCAGGGCCAGACTACACACGCAGTCATCATGGAAACCAGTGGGTGCCCCGTATTTTATCCCGTGTGATCCATACTGAAACTCGAATATATCAAGTTCCTCCTTGATTGGTCCATCAGGGAAATGGATCTTTTCTTGTTGGATCGCCATTTGCAAACCCATCATGATCTCTTGTTTGGATTGAGTTGTAAATTTGAACGCCTCCACATCAAGCCCCTCCCGTTGCAACTTTTCAGCGACTGGATCACCGACACCGGTGGCATCGATGCAGATCGGGGCTCTGGGTAGTGCCATGATCTTGGCGGATGTTGTATTCCAGTCCGCTTGAAAACGATCGAAATAACACACATTCCCTGCCATATCCAGGCCGATAATTGCGGTCCAGTCCGAATACTTAGCCAGGTCAATTCCATAGCATTTAACGGGATTGTTTGTGATCGGTGACACACATCTGGCGATCGACTGGGATCCAAATGGATTCGCAGAGTTTTCCGAAAAGATCCCCAGGTATTCCTGGTTAAAAACTACCTCAGGCAGTTCCCTCTTTGCGGAATCTATTTCTGAATTGTCTATGTATGGATTGTCATAAGAGGTGAAATGGAAATACTCCCATTCTGGATCATTGGCACACTTCATCGAAAGTGCCTTAAAATAGTTGTTCCCCCTGGGTGTGCTGATAAATACCGCACGACCTTTGCGATCGGTCAGTGTTGGTCTGATCGCCTCAGTCCATCCCTTTTCGAGATCATTGATGAAGGCCGTTTCATCTACGATCACCCAGTCAAATGATGATCCCCTCAGGTTGTCCAGTCGTTCGCCAGTAAAAAACCTGATTGTGCCTCCGCTTACAAACTTAAATTCAAGATCAGATTTGTTCTTTTCGCTGATCTGATCCGGGATCCGCATGGACATCACACGAAAAAATAGCTTTGAGAGTAGGAATGTGGGTGTAATATAGGCCACTTGCTTGCCATTAATAGCCGACAAAATGGCGATAGTCTGGGAGATCACTGACTTCCCAAACCTTCGCCCTGCATTCACCACAATAAACCGCTTGTCAGACTTAATGATCTGCGATTGTTTCTCGTGTGGCTTCGGTAATTTTACGACTATTTTACCCATTACTTTGGTTCGATGTCATTTTCGTAGATGATCACGATCTCGTGTTTCTCCTCATTCTTTGCTCGATCGGTCCATCCAAGTAAATTCTTTGCATAAAAAATACCCTTGCCCTCATTGGCCACAATATCACCGGCAAGTGCCCGAAACATCTCATCGATGTCGGACACCACCTGGTGCATCGGATGGCTTGGATTCCCCAGGACATTATAGTAATTCCTGCGTTTGTAAAACTCCACGCCTTGCCTTGGTAGCCAGATCATCAAAAAATAGTTGATCGTTGGCAGGTGCCTCTCCTTGATCATCTTGATCCCCTGGGCGGTTGGAATCTCCTTTGATGAATTAAGGCAATGATCCACATACTTCTCCGCCCATTCCATGATCGCCTCTGGCTCGTTAAATTTTATAGGTTGTCCGATTTTACCTGACATTTTTTTATTGGTTTAGTAGTCCTTTATAGATAGCCGATCGATATTCATTTAGCTTGAAAATATCAAAATGCTTTCGTACATATTCGCCATTGGCATGGCCGAAATCATCACGCATCTGTTTGCTAAATGCCATCCTCTTCATGTCCCTCTCCCAGTTATCCACTTTGAAAACATGTGGCAGATCCTGATAAGGATCTCGATCCCATGTCATGATCGGAATGTTCTTGGCTCCGGCTTCCAGGGCTTTGAGATTTGACTTCATCCGATTGAATTTGTTTTCCAATAACGGGGCCACCAGGACATCCGCCACATTGTAAAAATTCATATACTGATCCACTGGCAGAGATTCAATGATCGCATGATCCAGTTTACCTCCTGCGGTGAAATGGCTTGCCATCTGATCCCATTGGAATGAGTTCGCTTTGTTATATCCACAAAGGACCATCTTAGTGGATTCCTTGAATGACTTCGACTTCGATAGTTCACGCATTGGATTTTTAAGCATGGCAATATCAGGAAGGTGAGTCACCGATCCAGTGTGCACAAAATTTATCTTGTCATGATCCTGGCGAATATCTAAAAACTGATCCTTGTCAAATGGTAGGCCATTCGGAATGATCTCACATTTTTTGTTCATCTTAATGATCTCTGCCCATAGCCGTGAATTTGTAGTCGTAACCAGGTCGGCGGTCTTGATGTTAAATTTGATCAAAGATGGGATCGAGTTCTTAATGTACACCGGTCGCATTATGTGCTGAGAATTAAGATCCCAGTGATCATCAATGTCCACCACTAATTTAAAACCGAACTTGGCTTTGAGTGCCTGGATCTCATGCCAGTGGATCCCTTCAAAATATCTATTCACTACCACCAGGTTGATCTGCTTTTCTTTGATGATCTCTTCGGTGATCGTGTCAGTGATCATGAGATACTCCTTAGCCATTAATGACAAAGGAAGGGCCAGTCTGTGATAGGTCACGCCTGAGTGTCTATTTCCGACTGCGAGAATTCTTAGGTTTTGCATCTGCTTTTGTTTTACGGGTTTCGATTGTTTCTTTAAATTTCTTGTTTAACTCTTGCAACATCCGGAAAACACACCGGGAACAATTTGAGTTCATGCGAAATTCTGTGGAGATCGTTCTGTGGTAGATCCTTTGATACTCATCCAGGATGTCGTAGTTTATGTGGCGACAGAATCCCAGTTCGATCGCTTCAAAGTTTACGATGTGATCCTGGCAGAATTTGAAATCTTGCTCGTTCATATTTTTCGTTTAAGTCGTTGAACTACCGACACCAGGATCCCGGATCCAAATGCCACCAGTGTGATCTGTGAATAAATTTCTGGCATAAAAAATAAACCGATCGCCACCCAGACAGACAGACACGGCTCACATGTGAATGGCTTAAAATTAAGCCTCAATATTTCCGGGAAAAAATTCTCGGACCAGTAGATCGTAAAAAATACACTGGCTAAAATTGTTATGATCATTTGATTTTCTCTTTTATTTTTCTGATTGTTCTTACGACTGACATGTATGGGATCATGGTTTGCCTCTCGACCTCTTTGTAGTTATATCCCAGGTCGATGTAGGTGTCCAGGAGTTTGGCTTCATACCAGGTCAATTTTGATCTGTTCTCATCGACTCTGTCAAACGCCTCCTCTCTTTGGATCACCAGATCCATCTGATCCAGTTCGGTCAAATAGTCCGGATGGACAGAGTCAGGTCCTGCGATGATCCCACTTTCAACATACGACACATTGAAGGCATGTGATCTGAAATTCTTAAAAAATGGCTGATTTGCTTTTGTCGAGTTGATCATGTTCATCATGGCCCTGATCAGGTAGAATCGCAGTGCGTTGTTTTCGTGCAGTAGCCAGAATTTCTCATCTGGCAACTGGCACAGACTGATAAACATCTCCTGCCGGAGATCATCCTGAATCTCTACCGGTCGCATCTTCTTGATCGCTTTGGCGATCTCCTTGCATTGATAGAGATTTTCTATGATCTTGGACCTATCCATTTTTAATCTCTCTTTCAAGATACCAGATCGCCTTTCGTAGATCTTCGATCCGGTTCCATTTTTTGCCTGATCTGAGAATGTACTTAGTGGCATTGCCCAGATTGAAATTCAAATCAAATGACTCGATCACATCGATCGACTCGATGCCGTTCTTTGACATGTAATGACTCGGCTTGTTTACTGGATCATGATCGACTGACTGGCTCGCATAGTCATCGCAGATCTTTGGTTCTTGACCTGGTTCACTCACCTGATCATCCCAGACTGCCTCCACTTTCAAAGGTATTTCATCCAGGTCGATCGAGTGATCATCTAAAATCTTTGTTGAGTTCATGGTGTTAAAAGTTTGATTATCACAAAGTTTACATAAAAAAACTATTTAATCCAAATCTATTCCGTAGGATTTTGTCAAAATCTCAAATTGAGTCTTGAATGTTTCACGCTTTACCGGATCCAGTCGTTCAATTTCGTAGGCCATTCGATAAAATTCAAGCATGGAAATCGAGGCATCTGCATAGGATCCGGCTAACATCATCCCATCCTCTGTCCACTCTTGATCTGGACATAAGATTTTGATCGTGGATCCAAGGGCATTCATTAGATCCTTGGTCCGATTCTTGATCGTTTGTTTATTCATTGGATGACCTACCCACTCATCCTCTGTCAGCGTGTACAGAGTTTGGACCATGGTCATGTAGGTCAGCATCTTGTCGATGTCTTTTTGTTCTGGCTTCATTTGCTCTGGGTTAAAATGTCTTTAAATTCTTTGATCCTACGAAAGGCCATCCTGCGATCGCCTGGTGATCCGTGGATGATCCTCTCCCTGGATGTTTCCAGGAAGAGTTTCTGATCCACAATTTTTTCGCCTGGCTTATAAACAAAACCAGGATCTAACTCGATCCCAGAATCCAATCGGCTTTGGATCCATGAAATCGCTTTTGAATAATTCTCTGATAATTTGCTCGCTTGCTGACTCATCTGCCTCCCAGGTTGTGACATCTTTGTAAATCTTTTTAGCTTGTTCTAACTCCTTCGAACTTATTTGACCATTTAACATCTTGCAGTCAAATCGATCAAACTCTCCGCCGAAAACTACCAGGACATAGTAGTCCTTTTCAAATTTACGATCGAGAGAAAATTTGAGATCATCACATAGTTTCTCATCATCGATCATCGGAAACTTAAATACTAAAACCGGTTTCACTCCCGAAACCTGGTTCACACTCTGCTTTTTATTCATATCTTATTTTTATTGTAATCATCTAAAATCTGGATCATGTCATCCAGTGATCTGACCAGGACATACGCATAATTCCAGAGAGTGCATTTCGCCTGAAATTGTTTCTGGCTTTCTGACTGCTTACCAGTTGCGGTCTTTACCTCGACAAATAATCCGTTCCGGTTTGAGTTCGGGATCATGATAAACAGATCCGCCACTCCTGCCTGGACACCTTCGGCCTTTAATTTCCTGGCGACACCTGGATGTCTTTGGCCCCCGTTTGGGATCGCAAAAAATGGATAGTTCATGAAACCCAGGTACTGAGTGATCGCCACCTGGATCATGTGTTCATCTTGTGATCTCATCGCCTTCTTATTTTAATTTCAATGTCTGCCAGTGTGATCAGTCGTTCGGTTCCTTTCTGCATGTTGCGAATGTACCTGGCACGATCCGCCGGTGACAAATTATAAAACCCTAATCTGGATCTGTACACCCTGGATCTGCGACCGCAGTGATCACATGACCAGTGTAGGCTCTGCTTTCCTTTGAATGCCTCAAACATCTGATTGATCCCATTGATGTCATTCTCATGATCACACCAATAACAAACCAGGTTGTGATCTGTCCGGATATTTCCTTGTAGCTTTTTACTGCTCATTGTATGTCTGTTTATATCTTACATTTAAGGCACCCAAATGGTCCACCCAGGTACAATCTACCACCTCGCTGAAATCATCGCCACCATCGAAAGAAATGGGGCCAATTTTTTGATGTGGCACCGCTTCGGGAACCTTACTCTTTTTGATTAGTGAGCAATTAAGACCGATCACCCCAGTGGCGATCAGCGTAAAAATTAGGATCCTTCTCATTTCTTATACGGGTTTTCGATTGTCATTTCATCCCAACATGATAAATTATCTCCTTGATTGTTTGGTGAAACGCAATAATATTCATTTTCTTTTTGCCAAAAATGTCCAATAAACCAATTTGTGTCATCAGTATTTTTGATCCAAACAATGTCACCTCTGTCTGGTAAATCCTCGGTTCGTTCCTGGGAAATTCCTTCAATTCTGTATTCGGTAAAAGAAAGATAATCCTCTGAACAATACCCTTTATTGCCACAATCCCAGTTAATATAATATGGCGAAAAATATGATTCAGCATCGCACTCGATCACTCTCCCCCACCCACTCGCAAAATGGAACACTCTGTCTCCATTTTTAAAAATTAATTTTCTTTCACTCATTTTTCTATTTGGTTTATGTTTCCATCCGGATCCACACGGACTCCGAAATCGACTAATTGTTGAATAAATTTTTTGTACGCCTCCGCCTTGCATAGGCGATCGAGTTCTACTGGATCGGTGATCTTAATGAACTTCTCAGTGATCTCCTTTCTGATCTCATCGTTTGGTGCCCAGATCTTAAAGTAGCGAATAAACTCGTAACACTTTGACAGACCTGGATCATACCATTTGAAATCTGGTCCCTGGGTTTCGAGTGAGTCGGCGTAATCGTTCGCCAGTTTGATCGCCGTGGCTTTGAGTTCTTGATCGTTCGGCTTTGGTTTTGTTGGATCCTCGACTCTGGCCAGTAAAACTTTGGACCTCACCTCTTCCCTTTCCTCACGATAGCATTTAATCCACATGATAAAATTTGAAGAGTTGAAAAACACCTGGCTCGCTTTCCCTAAATATTCGCCACCAATTCCTCGCCTCACGGCATTCATTATATCCTCCTGGGTTAATCCCTTAAACTGGGAGAGATCATCCGCCAGACTCAAAATCTGGACCTTTTCCTCTAATGCGTTTTCGGTGCGAAGGCCAAGTTTAATTTTGACAAAGGACCATACTTTCGATGCGATCTTAATTTTGTCCTCCTCCCCCATCTCCTTGATCATGGTTCCAAGGCTTGCCTGGTAGATTTGTAGTTCGGTAGGGGAGAGGCTACGGATCGCTTCCTGGTGAGATTGGAAGATCTGTACATCGTTTGCCTGGTGATCAGTAATTTTCGAACGGATTGATGAAATTTCCATCTTGAATATCATTTATGAGGTCAGTTGTCGCTGAGGTGATGTTCTCGATCCCTGCTTGAATTTTGCCTCTGGTTTGTAACGGGTTTGCTTGTGTGATCTTTTCCTCAAAGAGTCCGGACCAGTTATTTGAGATTGATCTTTCGATCGCCTTTTCGAGTTCAATGTCGGAATAATTTGCCCACTTGTCAATCAAAACTTTTTTACCGGTTTCGGTGTAGGTATTTTTTTTCTCTCGCTTATAGGCAAACCATCTCTCGAATAATTGATCCCTAAAAGAAAGCACAGCAGGTGCCACACTTATCTCTTTTACTTTACTTTCCTTTTCTTTCTTTTCCTTTCCTTTACTTTGTTGAACGGCCGTTGAACGATCGTTCAGTTTCCGTGCCTCGGCTGATCGCTGACCGGCTAACTTCCGTTGTTCCTTCATGCGGAAATATGGTTCCAGGTAGATCAATAACCTGGGCGAAAAAAACTGCTGATCCTGATCAATGTCAAACAGATCGTACCTAGTGATCACCGCCTGAATCTTTTGATCTGAGGTCCCAAATTCATCGGCCAGTAGATCCACATCCTCCATCGGATAGCGGAGGTCATGTTGCTCTCTTAATGTTTCCAGGAGCATGAAATAAATTCCATATCCTTCGAGTCCCAATTCTCTACGCAGTCGGCGGATCTTGCGATCATGCCTTGCGTTGCAGAAATGCGGGAAATAAAATGATTCTTTTTCCATGGGTTAAAAATAAAGCCGGCAATGCGTAGGAGTGCAAAACCGGCTCGTAAACTAAACCAACTAAACCAGTCCCAGGCTCCTACCCCAGGGATCAGTTGTTTCCCAAATTACGGAATTTCTCCCGTGATCTGCAAGTTCTTTTTTCAAAAACTCCCTCATTTTCCGGAAATTCTATCTCAAACAATCTCGCCAGGTCGGCGGTGTAGTTATTATTTACCTTGTACTTGCCGACCTTTGAGATCTTTGATTCCCACCGGATCCGTTCAGCGATCATCTTAGATCCGATCCTGGTATGTCCTGCCTGGATCAGTTGCAGTGCGAAGGTCTTGAATGCCTCATAGACCTCCGGGTTTGCCTTGTGGTAGTCTATAAATCTCTGCATTTCAACTGAACATTGTTCTTTCTAAAAATACGATGAACCTCAGCCATTACCTGGTCATTCTTGATCTTGCCGTAAACGATCGACTGGATGTTTGTGGCCTTCCATTCACGGGCCGAAAATGGCTTGATCCCTTTCTTATTTAATGAGTCAGCTACCTCCTGATAAAGTGAAATTTTTCGTGCTCTTGACATACTATGAAATTGTTTTTTTGATGGATGTGGTTGATGTTTTAACTGGTGGATAATACTCAAATGATTCTCCGGTTTCTGGATCCACCTGGACCATCACCTCTTTGAGTGTTTTGCATAACGCCTCCACCCGTTTCTGATCCTCACGGATCGAGTCGATTTGATCCTGGTAGTCCTGCCACTTCTTGGTCGCAGAAAAATCATATCTGGTCCCTACCTCTGCCACCTGCAATGAAACCCCGTGGATCGAGAATTTTTCCTTGCCATACTTCTCGACCTCAGACACACACTTGTCTTTCATGGCCTTTTCGAGTTCTGCAAATAGTAACTGATACTTTGCAGATACTGCCAGGATCCTGGTGATGTCGTGCCCATTCTCTGCGTAAAAATCAGACATGATCTGGGCCAGGCTTACCAGGTCTGCCTTTGGCAGATCCTGGATTTGATTCTTTTCGAATATGCGGACATTGAAATCGAATCCGATTTGTGATGTTAATTCCATATTTTAGTAGTATAAAATGACCATAAATGAACTCTCCTGGTTTGTCGCCACAATGTGCGGGATCACTCCTGGATCATGTGGCTTGAAATTGAATCCGGCCTCCGCCAGGTTGTTATAGATCTCATCTGAAAATGTCCCAGACATCGAGATCATATTTGTATAAATTGAAACACTGGACATCTTAGAAAGATCGATTTTGTATTTCTCGGATTCTGAGATCAGTCTATCTAATAGACTGATCCCGGTTTGTATTGCTGACATATTGATCGATTAAAATGGTAGGCCATCCTCTTCATCTTCGGCCGGTGGTGTAGCCATTGCATCGGCCACATGTGGCACCGGTGCGTTTGATGTCATCGCCTGGTATTCGGCCGATGACTTGATCTTGTCTTTGATGAAATCTGGGAATGTGCTAAAAACATCCTGATCAAACTGATTCACCGAAAAGACTACCGATGGGTTTACCTGCGGAGGTACCTCCATCCCTTTCATGACCTTACCGATTCCGGAGATCTCTGCGTAGGTCTTACCGGTCGCAGATGTTTTATGACTGATCGTGATCATGCACGGGGCACCCACCAGTTTGACAATGTCGAACGCCTGGCGTTCTGCATCCGATAGGGCCACACCTCTCCATGAGTTTAGAAACTTTAAAAGGTTTGACTTCTCTGATAGTGACAGAGTGAACTCCTTTGAGATGACACATGGTTGCTCTCCATTCTCTTCTTTGAATACTTTCAATTCCGTAGGCAATTCGAAAGTAAGGCGGACCTTATTCATGAGTTTGGTTTCTCCCAGGTACTCCTCCTTCAATGTGCCCAGGTGGACCATTGAATAACACCGGCCGAAATAAGTTCCTGCCTCGATTGGTTCTGATTGTGATCCTCCTTTTGAGGATGCAATGATAGATACTGACATGGTTTTACTGGTTTAAAATGATTGGTAAAATGAAAAAATAAAACAAAACAAAGATTGCCGTGATGGCGATTGTCAATGGCAGTCCTTCCGGATCCTCCTGGTGATACTGCTTGATAATCTTGAAGATTTTACGCATGATTTGATTGGGTTAAAATTGCCAGGGAATCCGCCCTGGCTCGGTGTATTTTTAGAAACTTGGATCGCAATACTCAGAGATGTGACCGAATAAGATCGAGATCTTTGGGAATTTTTTCTTTTCGATAGTTACACCTGGCTTTGCCTTGCATGGCCAACATGAATACTCATTCCAGATATCTCCGTTTCCATCTGCCAGGATCAGGTCACGAAGGTAACTCTTGCCACCAGATCTGATCTCTAATTCTTTGATGTATTCTGGATCAAGGACATACTCATAAACCACCTTTCTCCATGCTCCATTGCGATAAACTAATTCGATCGGTGCATAGTCCTCATTGACACCATTGTACTCATATTGTTCATCACCATAACCAGATCCGCAATACTTGTAATTTGCTCTCTGGATCTTGCATGACTTGCCACCATTTGAAACCTCGATGACATAGTAGGCGTTGCGATCAGAATAAAGTAACTCAGTAGCACCTTGACCAATTACTGGGATCGATGAGTTGTTGCCCATCATTTGATTTTGAAAACTTCCTGCGACACCTACCTTTCTGCGTTGAACTAAGACTTGATTTTCCATGATTTTTAACGGGTTTTTTAGATTAGCACACTGACTACCTGACAAAAATACAAAATAGTTTTGATTGTGAAAACTTTTTTAAAAAAATTTTAAAAGTTTTTTTTCTGGTCCAGAATAATGATTCCAAAATGGTGAGCAATATCCTGGTAATTATCACAAGGGATCAGATATTTATTGATAAAATAATCGTTCATCTGCTCCTCGTTTTTATTCTTTGGATTCGAGGTAAAAATACATTTAGAAAGAAATCCAGAAACCTCGACACCAATAAAAAATTTTCCTGATTTTTTGTTTAATGACTTGCCAAATTTCACATAGTGCTTTCCTAAAAAATCGAAATCTTTTTGAATTGCATTTCCTTGGAATTTTTCTTTTTTAGTACAGATTCCAGTAAAAAATAAAGGTGAATTTTCCATGATCTTGGTGGGTTAAAAATGCCGGGATCCGCCCGGCTCGGTTGGTTTTAGAAAGTGGCTATTAAAGTTAATCCAGTTTCGTAATCAAATGAAAATCTTTGCTTGATCCCAAAGTTCTCAACTTCTGCCCACAAAGTTTCATTTGTTGGGCGGTATTCGTATTGTTTTGCAAGTTGCATCTGAATGTAATCAGGAGAAATGTTCAAATGAGTTTTATCTGACTTGAATTGAGATGAACCTTCGTAAAAATTTACTGAATTTTTGGCTAAATTTTCCATGATTTTCTGGGTTTTTTCTGGTAGCACACTGACTACCTCACAAACATACAAAAAAAGATTTGAAATAAAAGAAACTTTTTAAAACTTTTTTTTCTTGATCAAAAAGATGGGGGACAAAATCCCCCTCTTTAATCATTTTTAACCCGTGTTACCATGAAATAACCCTCAAAACTAATTAAAAAATATGTGTGATCCTTGCCACTTGTCCAAATTGTTTGTTATGAATGAACCCCTCGCATGCCTTTGTCGATGTATATCCATTCCGGTGGTGCCAGGAATCGGTCCCAGATGGCGATCTCAGTGACTCGACACAGATCCCATTGATGTCCTTTGAAACTTTGTGATGTAGGTGATGGGAATAAACATACCGGTGTTTAGTCTGCGACCATTGGATCGGTGCCTCAGTGGCCATCAACAGAGGCAGGTCCGTGGTCTTGGCCCCATCGCCGTGAGTTGTGCCGATCAAGTTGGATCCATAAACAAAATATTTGCGATGACTGATCGAGCAATCGAAGGAGATGTCCTGGCAGTTACGAAACCAGGAAGAGATCACATCCGCCAGGAAAAACCCGTTTGTGTAGTCGTGATTTGATGGATTGAAAACGAAATGGACCGGTGCCACCTGGATCAACATTTCCAGGACATCGACATACAACTGCTTTGCGACCAGGAAATTCTGATACCACATTCCATCCGTGTCCTGGGGAGTTCCAGATGTTGTCTGCCTTCTTGGATTGTCAGTGTGTAGAATGTCGTTTCCGCCAACAAAAAGGATCTTGTCGATCGGAAACCCGTTCGCCTTCTTGATGATCCCTCTGACACCATCTAAAACTCTTTGTACCGCTATGTTTGAATTGTAGTCCTCTCCGGTTTCATAAGATGTCGCCAGTTTACCGATGTGAATGTCAGCCGGATCAATAACCAGGAGATGACCATCTGTGATCTGCTCACGATCGATCGAAGGATAGATCGGAGAATGTTGGTTCATGTCATGGATTATCTCATCTCTGATCTGATCGTATGTGACCGGTTTATTTTTGGCGTGTATTGAGAAATGTTTTCCTTTATACCAGTAATTCCCTACTGCCTCCGCAGGGATCCCAACTTCTTGACACTCCGCTTCGAGTGCTTTGTGTTGCGATTTTTGCTCATACCGGCCCATGTTCTTTCGGATGTTTTCCGGATTGTACTGGTATTTTTCTCCGATCATTCGACTGGCTTCGTGCTTTGATTTTGCCTTGCCAGATTCAATGAGGCCGATCGCCTCCATGATCATTTCCTTAAACTTTGCCATATCTTTGAATTTCGTGATCCTCCATGATGTTGTCCATAAGGAGTTCAATATTTGCCAGTGCCTTCTGGCGAATGATCATGGCTTCCATGCCCATTTCCTCAGTCACCTCGATCACTCGAAACATGATGTCGATTTTGTCCTCGATTTGTATGTGATCGTTTAAATGGTCCACTGGTGTGATGTCTATCTGATACATAAAAAAGATAAAAGTGCGGATAGTACGATGAAGGCATTTCTTTGCCATCCATTTCTACGCCTTTTTCCCTGCTCTACAATTAACGATTTTTCGAGTTCGTAAGACTTAGTATGTCCGTTTGAAATTTCATCGCTTAAAATCGAAATATAAACCCTGGAAAGAGAATCCTTTCTGATCAGGACCTCTCTCTCTTTTAGGTCATGGATCAGTGTGTCCATGAGTGTTTTATCGATGCAGACTTTTTCTTTGCTTTGTGTAATTTTTGAGGTACTCTGCCCGGATGCTATCTGAGAAACGGAAAGGAATAACAAAAATAGATGAATCAAAACTGCGAATCTTGTGATCATAATATATGATTTTTTCTTTGATGGGAATTTGCGGAGGCGATTGTTTTTCTTGGCATGATCTGTACATCCAAGTCCCGACAAATAAAGTCAAAAACATGGTGATCGCCCGGATCATATTTGAATACTGATCCATCATGGTCTTTTGCCGTTTTGAAGGTCCGCAATAGATAAACCAAATGTCTTTTGAAAATGAGGATAGTCTGCAAATTTCCAGTCGCCACCCCACTCCCATCCATGCCTTTTGAAAATAGCTACGATCTCCTGCCAGTCAGGCTTTCCATCCTTATCAAAATCTCCTTTTGTATCCCAGGATGCGGTCTTTCCATCAATGATCAATACGATGTCCACTGCCAGGCCATAATTGTGATAACTCTGTCCGCCTTTTGCGTTGGTCACAATCTTTCCAGGTTTTGTCCTACCTATCGCATAGAGGTCATTCTGTTCCTGGTTAGTCCTAAGAGTGTAAGCAAATCGACAAACTGCCCTACCGGTCAGTGCCTCGCAAATTTCATTGTATATTCGGAAGGTATCCTCCCTCAATTTCGGGTGCAGGTTCGATATCCTTTCGAGAGTTTTTTGGTCTTGGTTCGACATTGGGTTTTTGGTTATTTTTTAAACGGGAATTTTCTGCTCTTAGGTTGTGAACCTCAGCAGTAAGTGCATCAACTTTCTCACTTAACTCTTTTACTTTTTCGGTCATTTCTTGTGCCATCTCTCGCCAGATCTTGATCGCTTGTTCAGTGTTCAAAAGTTCTGAATTAGCCACCTCAGCGTTTTGTTTTCTGCGTGTAAACCAGAAAGTGATTCCTGCGGAAGATAATGCGGACAAGATGTTATCTGCCCATGAAGGTAGATCAGTCATTTAATAAAATTTTAAGGAGTTGTCGTTTATGTAAGTTTGAAAAGCTATTTGTGACAATGATAAATTTGACAAAGATCTCGACCTCGTGATCATTTAATTCAATGATCTGGCCTGCCATTAATTTATCGGACCAGTCCATCATTTGAAGAGGATCTCCGCCGTTGCTATTTGCGAATGCAGATGCCAAAAGTTTTCCGGCATTCATTTCATGACATACCGATCCATCTAAATTCGCCAAATCAAAGTTGAAATTTGCTTTAATCATACGCATAAATAGTAATACTCAAAAGTTTGACACTTAAATCAATACGGAATTTTTAGCCGTGTCCTGAATCTCGTTCCAATAAAAGGCGGAGGCTTTATCCTGGTCCACATTTATCTCCGCAAAATATGGCAATTTGTCCCAGAAATCATTTTTGTAAAACATGCCCTGTCTCCCATTGATCACACCGGCGTTGTGGAAAATTGAATAATCTTCAAGTGTATCGATGTTGTATGTAGGCCAGGAAAAATTTAACCCTGGATCTACCTTTGTTTCGTGGCCTTCCTTCCAGGCATTCCATAGGATAGACCACATCCCTGCGGTCCATTTTTGGATCGGATAGTCATGATCATGTTTCGGAATGTATTCTGGTTCCTTGTAAATAAATAGATCAAATAAGGCCACAGAATCCGCCTCCACTTTGGCCCAGAATTTAGCATCTGTATTTTTGACAATATACTGGGCTCCCCCAGAATTTGAGTTCATGATCTTAGGGATCACCGGATCAATTCCTACGACTTTGCACATAGTCAAATAAAGATCATTCCCTTTTGTCTGAATGTAGTCGTAATTCAAATATGAATTTGTGTCTGATAAATACCAGGCTCGACCTGGCTCGTACTTTTGAATGTATGGAAACCTGGTGAATACCATGTCGCAGTCATGCAAAAATAGAACCTGATCATGTAGCTGATCAGATGACTCAAAATGTTTTTTTAGCAGATGAAAGTAAATTGATGGGGCATAATGTTTGACATCTCGATCATCCTCATAGAAATAAAAATTAACCAGAGGAAACCCATTTTTTAGCTTGATCCAATCTGCCGGGATCTGTCCATCTTTGATCCCCACCAGGATCACCTGGTCCCTGGGATCGATTCCATTTTTGGCGAAATTTCTACACATGACCTCGATCTGCCATGTGTAGAATTTTTCCGCCGGTTGTACGCATACAAATTTCATTTTATACGCATGTTGAAATTGGCCCATCTATTGTGATACCATCAATCGAGTAAGGGAATGTATTTCCTGCCACACAATACTGAGGCGATGTAAACGGCTCAATGTAAACCTGGGTTTCTGTCGTGCTTCCGCATGGAACATAACTCACATAACCACCGGTCCCTGAGTTGTCAGAGAATGAATATAGGCCACACGATGCAGGAGGTGAAGTCGTTGTCGTTGTGGTCGTTGTCGTTGTGGTTGTTGTGGTAGTTGTCGTTGTGCTTGCAGGACATCCTTGTAAACCAGTGTATGTCAATGTTTGCAATGTGCCACCTGGATCACTTGTCAATACATCATAAATCGTGTAGTTTCTTACGCCGATCATAACTCTTTCGCCGATCCCAAATGTTCCCGCCTGGTAGCTAATTGAATAAGCAAAATTTCCATTAAGGCAATCCTGGACCATATACCAAACCATCGGAATAGTTGTGGTAGTCGTGGTCGTTGTGGTCGTTGTTGTTGCAGGGCATGCACCTACGCATGTTGTGTAAGCTACGCCATCCACGATGATAGAAGGTCCAGGACCTTGACCGGTGTCGCTAACCTGGTAAACATAATTACCTCCGGCGATATCTTTGTAAAAACGATTCGGGATCAGTGGTGAATTAACATCATATTTGATCTTTATTCCAGTAGCTACCGGACCAGATCCACAATCACCGCATAGATATTGATTTGCCAAATAATAGGCATACGGATCCGATGTGGTTGTGGTCGTTGTTGTGGTCGTTGTTGTCGTGCAGTTGATGCTTATCATTGCAGTTGTACCCTGGTTCCCAACTGAATCCCTGGCAATGATGTAGTAATTTCCATTCGATACATTAAACTCGAATAGATAGGTGTAATCAAACCAATTCAATCCGTTATCGATCGAAACCTGAAACCCGGTTCCGGATCCGCCAGTCACAGATGTGATCCTGATCCTCCCCGTTTCACCGATACACTGCTGAGTGAATGTGATCACCACTGGTGCGTAGGTTGTTCGTTCAAATCCGTAAAAATTTGACATTTGATAAGGCGGATTGAATCCTGCATCGATCGATAAATCTTTTAAGGAGTTACTTGATGACATCAACTCCTGCTTGATCATCGTGATCGTTAAGGTACCGCTTGAAGGTAGTGCCATGTTATTTATTCAAAACCAGTGTATAAAGTTCCTTTATCGCCTCATTGTGCAAGGCAGTTAAATTCTGGATAGCCAGGCCATAATTGTCATTCTGATCCTTGTAAACAATTTCGGGAACCACCACCTCGGTGTCCTGGGCAATAAATCCTATCTGTCTGCGTTTGTCATCTGACTCTTTCTTTGTGAAATAAACACCTTGTAGATCCAGGACCTTTTTAAGTGCTCCGGTGATCGGTGTGATATTTTCTTTTGCACGGCGATCCGATGTGATCACCACATCCGTAGTCGCCCGGATTGTACCTAATACATCCAGAGTGTAGGATGAATCAGATGACTGGCCGAGTAATAAATGGCCATTATCCAGGAGTTGCATCTTTTGGCTTGATCCATTATACCAAGCCCATGCGGAGGCGTTAAAAACCATCGGAATAGTTGCCGATGAATTGTTCACGGCATTCAGTGCCAGGGCATTTTCTGTGCCTAAAAATGAAACAAAACTAAAACCACCATTTACCCCGGTTTTTGCTGATACACCGAATTTGTATAATGGGCTATTTGATCCGATCATGACACCGGTCGTGTTCTCAAAGATAAACGATGATGATGCTATCGTGGTATTATTTGAAAATTTAGCAAGGTATCCACCAGTCCCAGATCCGCCGATCGTTCCAGTGATCACAGATGACAGATCGCTGACCAGTTTCTTGTAAAGTGTTCCCGTAGTAGGATCGCCGACTACGATCAAATCTGTTCCCGCCAGTGATGGCTTAGTAGTTAATTGACTGATTTTTTTGTTTGCCATTTTTTTGCTTTATTTAAACGAACCGCCCCCGGCCCATAATACTAAACTTTTTCTTGTTCCGTTGAATGTAGGTGTCACTTTGTGCATCAAATAAGATGGGAAAATAATCACATTTCCCTTTCCCTTTGGTGCCACTTTCGGCTCACCCCCGTTCCACAATAATAGATCGCCACCTTCGTACTCCTCAGGATCAGATAACTGGACCACCACTGAAACCTTTCGGTGATTGATTGATCCTGGTCCTATGTCCATGTGCCAGTCATAATGACCTCCATCTCCATGATATTCGGTGAACTGGATGGAATCATTTACCCCATGAATTTCGAATCCCCAAAGTGCATCGTTTGCCTCCTTGATCATTTCAAAAATCCGGTTGTAAACCCACCCAGATTCATTCGTGTCATGGATCCATTTGATCCTTGATTTTCTTACCTCTTCGTTTAATCCGTTGCCGATCGTTACGGCCTGCGAATAATCGAATAACTTTGCAAGATTTGAGATCCATTCGATCTCTTCTTGGCTGAATCCTTTTTCAAAAAAGTAAAAATTTGTCGGATCCGTGCTTAAATTGTCTTTTAAAAATTCCGGGTTAATCATGTTGTTTTTTGTTTAACCTATTGCCAAGGCAATGGGTAGTTGTAAATTACATTTCTTTGTATTATATTTTTTAAATCATTAGTGATCCAATCATCGTATGCCTGGATCAATCTTGGATCAAGTGCATCATTAACCCATGAAATGATCATAGGTTCAGACACCTGATCGAATGGTGTATATGATGCAGGGCTTGGGCTATCAAGATCTACATCTGTTATAAATGTAGCAAAAAATCCGTTCTCATCAATTCCCTTTCTTTGCATTTTTACTGACTTGATGACCTTTGTCATCCCGTTTTCGTTTGGTGCTATGGCTGAGGAAATTACATCCCAAGAAAAAACTATTTTCATATTATTAAATTTATGGGAAAACTACCGAAACGGCATCCCAGTTGTTGCATGTCATGTGAATAGTTAAACTCAGGCGACAAGTTTCTGCATAAGATGCGATCGGAAATTCGAAATTTCCCGTGTTATTATTACGACCTACACCTGCGATCCCGTTTCCTGCTTGCTCTCTTAAATCAAAAAATCTTTCATTCGGTTGGCCTGCGGTATTGTATGCAGTAGATCCCGTATATCTTAAATACCATGTGGGATTCTGATCGCCAGTCACCTGAGATGCCCTGAAAATTATTTCATAATTTAATTGTACATTATTCCCTCCGGCTATCACAAACCTTGCCCCTATTATTGTATTATAAGCACTAACATCAATCGTTCTTGAATAAGTTCTTACACCTCTGTTTGTCATCTGTGTATTCAATGCAATCCCAGAAAAGAATGGAACCGAATTTGTGTTCACATACTGGTTCATTGCAGTGGCATAGACATTCGATGTCCCGGAAGGACCAGTCGGTCCCGTTGGTCCAGTTGGACCTGGTGATCCGGTTGGGCCAGTAGGTCCTGGCGATCCAGTTGGACCAGTTGGTCCGGTGGATCCAGTCGCACCTTTATCGCCTGCGGATGAAATGTTCCATACCGAGAATGTTCCTGATCCCCCAGTATTATCAACACTGACCACCATCGTACTATTTGAATACGATGTGATAACACCCTCCATGTAATTTGATGGAGTTGTTTGGTTTGCCACCCTAACTCTTTGACCTACTGAAAATGCAGTCTGTGCAGATGATAACGCAGTCGTAAATGTTTTCGATCCAGTTCCGATCGCAACAGATGAGGTCGATGTTTGTGAGGCATACCCTAAACCAGTTGGTCCAGTTGGTCCAGTTGGTCCTGGTGCTCCGGTTGGACCAGTTGGGCCGGTTGGACCAGTCAAACCAGTCGGTCCCGTTGGACCAGTTGGTCCTGGTGCTCCGGTTGGACCAGTTGGGCCGGTCAATCCAGTTTCTCCTTGTAAACCTTGGGGGCCAGTTGGACCAGTTGGACCGGTAGGTCCAGTCGGACCTGGATCGCCTTGTAAACCTTGCGGACCAGTTGGACCAGTTGGCCCAGTCAAACCAGTTTCTCCCTGCAATCCTTGCGGACCAGTCGGTCCGGTTGGGCCAGGTGCTCCATCTAAACCAGGATCTCCTTGTAAACCTTGCGGTCCAGTTGGTCCCGTTGGACCAGTAGGTCCAGTCGGTCCTGGTGCCCCATCTAAACCTGGTTCTCCCTGGATTCCTTGTGGACCAGTTGGGCCAGTTGGACCGGTTGGTCCGGTTGGACCTGGTGCACCATCTGCACCATCCAAACCTGGTTCTCCCTGAATACCTTGTGGACCAGTTGGTCCAGTTGGTCCAGTAGGACCTACGGGGCCAGGTGCTCCATCTAAACCAGATTCGCCCTGGATCCCCTGCGGTCCTTGCGGTCCAGTCGGGCCAGTAGGGCCGACATCGCCAGTGTCACCTTTATCTCCTTTTAATCCTTGCGGTCCAGTCGGGCCAGTCGGGCCAGTTGGTCCCGGTGCTCCCGGTGCTCCATCTGATCCATCAAGACCAGGCTCTCCCTGGATCCCTTGTGGTCCAGTCGGACCAGTCGGTCCAGTTGGCCCAACATCTCCCTGATCACCTTTGTCACCTTTGATCCCTTGCGGGCCGGTTGGTCCCGTTGGGCCAGTCAATCCGATCGGACCAGTGTCGCCCTGATCTCCTTTATCTCCTTTAATTCCCTGAGGTCCTTGTGGTCCAGTGGGGCCAGTTAAACCGATCGGTCCCGTTGGTCCCGTTGGTCCAGTTAAACCAGTCGGTCCAGTTGGTCCCGTTGGCCCCGTTGGTCCCGTTGGCCCGGCAGGTATTGTAAAAGTTTGGTTTTGACTTAGATCTTTTGTTTCTCCGTTGATCGTGATCGTGGTCGATTTGTTTGCCTTAGCATTTAAGGCGTTAGATAGATCTGTCTGACTTGAAAGTGTCCCAGTAATTCCACCCCATGCAGTGACCGATTGAGTCTTGATCGCCTCGTAATTTCCATCGATCCATCGGTAAACTATGTCTGTATCGTTTGCAATATACATACGACCGACCACACCAGTCGCCGGGAAACTTGAAAGTGTAGGAAAATCAAGTAAGATCTTGAATGTTCCGATCGATCCATCTGGGCCAGAGTTTGATCCGTTCCATTCAGGATATTCGAATGTGCTTGGAACCTGGCATCTGTCAGATAACATCGGATAAACGATCGATAGATCTACCTGCACCCCTGCAAGGAAATCGTTTTCCTCTTCGGTGAATAAGTTAAATGAGAAATTGTCTGGTATATTCCAGTCAAATTTTGGGTATCTCATCATTGAGATAATATCCTGGGCGATCAATAACTGATCACTCACCGCATCGTTCTCATCTGACTCATCATGAAATTGGCGATCAAAAAAGAAGATCGAGAAATCCATGGTCAAGTCTTTTCCCTGGATATTTGTTCCGGTGCAGTTGAAAAACATAGCCGGATAGACATTGTCTTTCTGGCTTAAAAACTCATAGACATCCCCGTAGTAAATCGTTTTAATCTGCTCATGGCTTTCCGCTATTTGCTTGATTAATTTGATTGTTTGATTGAGTGTTAATTGTTTCTTTGCCATGCGTAGAAAGGTAAACCTTTAATTTTTGAATGTTTTTTTTGCTGAAATCTTTCGGCATAATTATTTGTTTAGCAACATAATCCATTTTCGCCCTGGTATCTCTCGACAATTCCGATGCAGTTACCACCATCACCATAGTCGCCCAGGTAGATCGATGATTTGTATGGTTCACGATCTGGATGGATCGTATCGAGTCCGGTTCCTGGGTTCAAATATAGTGGATATTTTTCGCTTGCGTTTTGCTTTAATTCTCCGACCAATCTCTTCCCATAAAATTCGGCCCGTGTCATGAATCTTTCTGACATATCTACCAGTTCAGAGGCCGAAGGAACATCTGTATTATCAGATGACTTCCGGATCATTCCTTTATTGTAAAACTGGTAAGAAAGCCCAGAAGGCAACTGACTCAAAGTATAGTAAACCAAGGCATCTGTGATGAAATTATCCAGGAGATTTGTTTCAATATCTGTAAGATCATCGGCATCGATTCCCTCTTGTAATCTCAAAAATAAATTCGATCCAAGCAATGGCATTATAAACATATTCTGGGCATCCCGGATCTCCGAGATGATCAGTTTGTCATCGATGTTTGCATGTAGTCCAGTCCGGTCCTTGATCGTTTGTGGATCTATAAAAATCTCGTTTCTCATCTTATCCTTTTTTAATTACTGCCTGGCTAAACCATCTATGTCTGCATGAAGGAGAATGTACTCCGTTTGGCATAGTCCACCATCCACCTCTGCGATCAAATACTGAGTAGCCTAAACGGGCCGAAATTTGCTCGATCTCTGCTCTTGTGTAAAGTTTATCAAGTGCGATCAATCTACGGCAAAAATCACGGCTTGTCGCCAGATCAGAGTTGTCAAATCCAGATCTCCATTCGTAGCTATATCGCATTTCGATTGTAGTCTGTGGCTTCTGATCTGTGATCTCTGAGATCGGCTTAGGTAGTGTGCTCTCGATCTTTCCTTTTGACTCTCTTTGACTTATGATCCCCTTTGAAACAAAGTTCTTGACAATGTCACGGACCACACCCAGATCTTCATTTAAAACACCCGCAATCTCCAAAGGAGAAATCAGTTTATTTTTCTTGATCAGATCCAGGATCTGCAATTCCAATTTTGAAAGTTTTGCCTCCGCAAATTCCAGGCTGATCATCTCTTCCTCTGGATCCACTTGATCAGAGAAAACCTCTCTCGATCTTAGGATCGTATAGTTTTGTTTGCTTTCGCCGATCTCCTCAAACATGCCGATGATGTCATGATCAGAAAATCCCTGGGCTTGTGGTACCTCTGGTGCCGTTGGGATCTGATCTCCTTCTGCCTCCGCAGATAAACCTACAATAGCACGGATCTCATTGGCAGTCATTGACTCTAATACCTTATTTGCCACCAAAGGAGAAAGTGAGTTCAGTGCATCAAGTACATCCTGAGATGTTGATGATGTAGGTGCCTCTAATTTTTCAGCACCAATTTTTTCCCGGATCTCATCTTTTGTCAAATTCTGTGCGATGATCGCCTCAGAAAATTCGATACCGATCGGCTCTACTGGTGCTATTTCAATTTGCTCAGATGCACCTGATAGTTTGGCAAGTTGGTTGAATACTTGATTAAGAAATAACTGCTTATCATTTACATAAGTATTTTTGAAGATCTCGTATGAATCACGCATCTGTTGCCGTGATCCAAGTGATCCAGGTGTACTAATACCAAATAGATCCGGAGATGTAACCTGGTGTCCTGCAAATAAATTCTTTTCGATCAGTTTATCAACATTCTGGAAATCCTCTTTTGTGATGTCAGAGGCTCCAAGATCATCGATGATCGGCTTTCTTGAAGGATCAGCAACAAATGACAGAATGAATTTTTTGCCATCTGATCCAGTGAATCGATTTGTAAATTTGCGTTCGATCTCTCTCTTCTCTTCTGGGTTTGGTTCACCATTCGGTAGAGTGATCAATTTGCTTGCAGAAAATCCAGTCTGTGCATTTCCTAAAACATGTTTTGAGATCTCGATGTCGGCCTCGATATAATTCAAAGCACCGAACCAAGAAGGCAATGGATAGGCTCCGCAGTTTGGTCGATATTCTTTTAAAAACAAAATTTGTTTTCCGACTCTCAACTGGGGATTGAACGCATTCATCGGAGTCCGTTTGGCTTTCCGATCCTGCCAGTTTTCGCAGTGCCAAAATTGAGTGTTATCCTCATTTGTACGGATCTCTCCGTAGGGCACATGGTAAACTTCTGCAAGTGTTTCGCCAGACTCTGACCAGATACATTCCAGGTAAGCACCTCCGCCGTTCTCAATATCAAATGAAACCTTGGTAAGGACCTCACGGCTTGACTCGTATCTGTTGATCTGATTGATGAATCTTTCCGCTACCGGATCCTGACCGCCAGTCACACGAAATCCTTGACCGGTGATATAATTGACTTTTGATTTTACGATCGCATTATGTTTCGATGACTTATTCAGTAACTCGACCAAATAATCAGGATAATCATTTTTGTCACCGAACTCAATG
>JACCDU010136567.1_pt1 | contig 33321 bp, 30 predicted proteins | sample 7446081 | NCBI WGS metagenome assembly JACCDU01 (sample SAMN15323447, study PRJNA562643) | freshwater metagenome | isolation source: river surface water | place: USA:Blue River Watershed | collected 2017-08-17
CGGCTGGGCCGCATGCCGGGTGACGATTTCTGCGCTTCGGCGCAGCATGAGGAACCCGGCGTGCGGCCCAGCTGCCGCCGAGGACTCCTCCAAAAAATCAGAGCGTCAAGATCGTGCAACCCGTGGTCTTGCGCGACTCCAGCGCGCGGTGCGCCTCTTGCACTTGCGCCAACGGGAAGGTCTGGTCGATGTGGATCTTGACCTGCCCCGACAGCACCACATTGAACAGGTCATCGGCCATGGCCTGGTTGACCTCGCGCGTGGCGATGTGCGTGAACAGCGTCTGGCGCGTCACGTAGAGCGAGCCCTTGTTGCCCAAAATGCCCGGCGCAAACGCCGGTACCGGACCAGAGGCATTGCCGAAGCTCACCATCAGGCCGAACGGGCGCAGGCAATCGAGCGACTTGTCCCAGGTGTCCTTGCCCACCGAGTCATACACCACCTTCACACCCGCACCGCCCGTGATCTCCTTGACGCGTGCCGCGAAGTCTTCGGTGCTGTAGTTGATGCAGAACTCGGCACCATTGGCTTTGGCCAGTTCGCACTTGGCATCGCTGCCCGCCGTGCCGATCAGGCGCAGGCCCAGGGCTTTGGCCCATTGGCAGGCGATCAGGCCCACGCCACCGGCGGCGGCATGGAAGAGCACAAAGTCGCCCTTCTCCAGCCCTTGCACCGGCAGGGTGCGGCGCAGCAGGTATTGCGCCGTGAGGCCTTTGAGCATCATGGCCGCGCCGGTCTCGAACGAGATGGCGTCGGGCAGCTTGCAAACGTTCTTGGCAGGCATCACACGCGCCTCGCAGTAGCTGCCGGGCGGCGCGCTGGCATAGGCCGCACGGTCCCCCGCCTTGAGGTGCGTGACGCCCTCGCCCACGGCCTCGACGATGCCGGCGCCCTCCATGCCCAGCTTGAGGGGCATCGGGAAGGGGTACAGGCCGCTGCGCTGGTAAACGTCGATGAAGTTCAGACCGATCGCTTTGTGGCGGATGCGGATCTCGCCCGGGCCGGGATCGCCGACTTGGACGTCGACGAGTTTCATCACTTCAGGACCGCCGTTCTGGTCAATTTGGACGGCAAGGCTCATGCGTTTTCTCCTGCGAATTGGGAATGGACAACGGCGAGACTGTGCCACGATTCGCGGTGCCAGCGGCTTGAAGGGTTACCCATCAGTGACAAGGGGTAAACCCGAATCCCGCTACAGTCGCGGCATGTCGCAAAAGCTCTCTCCGGTCACGGCGCTGCTGCTGACCGTGCCGCCCCTCATGTGGGCCGGCAACGCGGTCGTCGGCCGCCTGGTCAGCCACCTGGTTCCGCCCATCACGCTCAACCTACTGCGTTGGGCGATTGCCTTTTTCATTCTGCTGCCGCTGGCCGCCTGGGTGCTACGCCGTGGCGCCGGTCTGTGGTCGCACTGGCGGCGCTTTGCGCTGCTGAGCCTGCTGGGCGTCGGCTGCTACAACGCGCTGCAGTACCTGGCCCTGCAAACATCGACCCCGCTCAACGTGACCCTGGTGGCGGCCAGCGGCCCATTCTGGATGCTCACCATTGGTGCCTTTTTCTTCCAGGCCCCGGTGCGCCGTCAGCAGTTGCTGGGGGCGCTGATGTCGATCGCCGGCGCGCTGGTGGTGCTGTCGCGTGGCGACTGGCAGCAACTGGTGCAAGTGCAGTTGGTGGCGGGCGACCTGTTCATGCTGTTGGCCACCGCCTGCTGGTCCTGGTACAGCTGGTTGCTGACCCGCCGTGCCGAACCCGAGGCCATCCGCAACGACTGGGCCGCCTTCTTGCTGGCCCAGGTGGTGTTCGGCCTGGGTTGGGCGGGGCTGTTCTCGGCCATGGAGTGGGCGCTGACGCCAACAGCCCACATCACCTGGGGCTGGCCACTGGTGAGCACGCTGCTCTTTGTGGCTGCGGGGCCGGCCGTGCTGGCCTACCGCTGCTGGGGTTTGGGCATCCAGCAGGCAGGGCCCGCGATGGCCGGTTTTTTTGCCAATCTCACACCGCTGTTCGCCGCGCTGATGTCAGCCGCCTTCCTGGGCGAATTGCCGCACCTGTACCACGGTGCAGCGTTCGCCCTCATCCTCGGCGGCATCTGGGTGTCGTCACGGCACTGAGCACGTGTTCAAAGGCCCTGTGAGCATGGGGTCAGGGGCAAAACCTCATGGCGCAAGGCGCCCAAAACCGGCCTTGCCCCTGACCCCGCACCCACAGGGCTGTGGTTCTCCTCAGTACGTCCCCGGATACGCCCCGCCATCGGGCAGGATGTTCTGGCCGGTGATGTAGCCAGCCTGCTGGCTGCACAGAAACGCGCAGATGGCGCCGAACTCTTCGGGGGTGCCGTAACGGCCCACCGGGATCTGCGCTTGCTGGGTGGCACGCATTTCCTCGACCGTCTTGCCGGCTTTCTGAGCCATCGCGGGCAGCGTGGCGCGGATGCGGTCGGTGTCGAACTTGCCGGGCAACAGGTTGTTCAGCGTCACACCACTGGCGGCGATCTTGCTGCGGGCCACACCGGCCACAAAACCTGTGAGGCCGCTGCGCGCGCCGTTGGACAGGCCCAGCACATCGATAGGCGCTTTGACGGCACTGGAAGTGATGTTGACAATGCGCCCGAAACCGCGTGCGGCCATGCCATCGACCGTGGCTTTGATCAGTTCGATCGGTGTCAACATGTTGGCGTCCACCGCCTTGATCCAGGCCTCACGGTCCCAGTCGCGGAAGTCGCCGGGGGGCGGGCCACCGGCATTGGTCACCACAATGTCGTAGTCTTTGCCCGGGCCACCCGCCACGCCCCAGATCGCCTCACGGCCGGCTGGGGTGGTGATGTCGGTGGCCACGCCAATGACCTGCACACGGCCACCCGTTTCAGCGCGCAGCTTGTCGACGCTGGCGTTCAACACCTCTGCGCCACGCGCCACCATGACCACGTTCGCGCCTTCCAGCGCCAGTGCCCGGGCGCAGCCCCAGCCCAAGCCCTTGCTGGCGCCACCCACGAGCGCCCATTTGCCTGCGATACCCAAATCCATGCCGATCTCCTGAAAATTGATTTAACCCACACGCGCCACCGGACGCGTGACCCAAAACACCCCGCTGAGCACCAGGGCCGTACCGCCCAGCACCCAGACGTTGAACGGCTCCCCCAGAATGAACACGCCCATGAGCAGCGTGGACATGGGGCCGATCATGCCGGTCTGCGCCGTCAGGCCCGGACCGATGCGTTCGATCGCCATCATCACCAGCACCACCGGCAAGGCGGTGCAGGCGGTGGCGTTGAGCAGTGACAGCCACAGCACGGGCTCGGCCACCTGGACCGCCGACACCGGGCGCAGCAAGGCGAACTGCGCAATGCAAAACAGGCAGGCCGCCGAAGTGGCCCAGCCCGCCAAACGCAGCGAGCCCAGACGCTTCACCAGCTGACCGCTGTAGGTGAGGTAGACCGCGTAGCTCACCGCGCTGAGCAGCACCAGCAAGGCCCCCAGCGCCGCATGGGCGCCCGCAAACGACACCTCGTGCCCAAACACCAAGAGCACGCCTGAATAGCTGATGGCCATGGCCACACCCTGGCGGTGGCTGATGCGCCGGCGGTACAGCAACCAGCCCAGCACCAGCACCAGCGTGGGGTTGAGGTAGAGGATGAGCCGCTCCAGCGAAGCGCTGATGTACTCCAGCCCCCAGAAATCCAGAAAGCTCGACAGGTAGTAGCCACTGAAGCCCAGGCCGGCAATGCCCAGCCAGTCACGCCCTGTCAGGCGGGGTTTGCCCCGCCCGGCCCACCAGGCCATGGCCAGGAACATGGGCAGGGCCAGCAGCATGCGGTACATCAGCAAAGTGACGGCATCGACCCCGTGGCGGTAGGCCAGCTTGACGATGATGGCCTTGCCACTGAAGGCGATCGAACCGGCCGCCGCCAGCAGCAAGCCCGAGCTCAGGTGTGCCGGACGCGCGCCCGACATCAGAAGCCTACCGCCTGGCCATCGCGACGCGGGTCACTGGCGGCCAGGTAGCCTTCCACCTTGGGGTCACCCATGCGCCAGATGAATTGGCCGGCGCCAAAGTCCTGGTAGGAGTCGTTGATCACATCCAGCTCATGGCCCAGGCCCTGCAAGCCCTGCACGGTGGCGAGGTTCATCGCGGCTTCGACGTTGATATTGAGGCCTGCGTTGTAGCGCCAACGCGGCGCATCGCAGGCGACCTGGGGGTTTTGCCCATAGTCCAGCATGCGCACCAGGGTCTGCATGTGGCCTTGCGGCTGCATGTTGGCCCCCATCACGCCATAGCTCATGACAGGTTGGCCGTCTTTCGTGAGAAAGGCCGGGATGATGGTGTGGAAAGGCCGTTTGCCTGGCGCCACCACGTTGGCCGGGTTCATTCCATTGGCTTGCACGGCAAAACCATGCCCGCGGTTTTGCAGGCTGATGCCGAACGTCGGCTCCACCACCCCCGAGCCAAAACCCATGTAGTTGCTCTGAATGAAGCTGACCATCATGCCGTTTTCATCGGCTGCCGTCAGGTAGATGGTGCCGCCCTTGACCGGGTTGCCGGCCTGGAAGTTCTGGGCCTTTCTCGGGTCGATCAGGCGCGCGCGGCTGGCCAGGTAATCGCTGTCCAGCATCTGCGCAGCTGTGACGTCCATGCTGGCCGGCTCGGCCACGTAGCGGTAGACATCGGCAAACGCCAGCTTCATGGCCTCGATCTGCAAATGCTGCGAAGCGACGCCATCGACCGGCAAGGCGGCCAGGTCGAAGTTCGACAAAATGCCCAGCGCGATCAAAGCCGCGATGCCCTGCCCGTTGGGCGGGATCTCGTGCAGGGTGTAACCCCTGTAGCTTTGCGAGATCGGCGTCACCCATTCAGGACGGTATGCGGCCAGATCGCTGGCTTTGAGGCTGCCCCCGTGCTCGGCCACGAAGCGTTCGATGGCCACAGCGATTTCACCGCCGTAAAGGGCCTGGCCGCGGGTCTGGGCGATGGCCCGCAGACCGCGTGCCGCCGCCTGGAAGCGGAACAACTCGCCCACCTGCGGCGCACGCCCCCAAGGCAAAAACGCCTGCGCAAATCCCGGTTGCGACTGCAGTTCGGGCGTGGCCGCCGCCCACTTCTGCTGCACCACCACCGGCACCAGGTAACCGCGTTCTGCGGTGTCGATGGCCGGGGCCAGCAGATCGGCAAAGGGCAGCTTGCCAAAACGTTCGCTCATGGCCACCCAACCGGCCACCGCGCCGGGCACGGTGATGCTGTCCACCCCACGCTTGGGCGGCGTGGCCACGTCCTGGCCATATTTGCGCTGGAAATACTCTGGCGTCCAGGCGGCCGGCGCCGTGCCCGAGGCATTGAGCCCGTGCAACTGCTGACCGTCCCACAAGATGCAAAAAGCGTCCGACCCCAGGCCGTTGCTGACCGGTTCGGTCAGCGTGATCACCGCCGCCGCCGCAATGGCGGCGTCCACCGCATTGCCGCCGCGCTGCATCATCTGCAAGCCCGCCTGCGCCGCCAGCGGGTGGGAGGTGGAAACGACGTTGCGCGCAAACAGCGGCAGGCGCGTGCTGGTGTAGGGGTGGTGAAAATCGAAGGACATGGTGGACGCTCGAAAGAGTGCGGATTGTCGCAGAGCAGCCCTCGTGCGGCGCTGCGCAGGCGACAGCCAAAAAAAACGGCCTCGCAAGGAGGCCGTTGTGGGAATCGCCAAAGATTTACTCTTCGACGAACGCTTCTTCGCGCTTGGATTTCACGGCCGGCAGCATCACGATCACCAGCAGCACCGCAGCGGCCGCCAGCAAGCTGGCCGACAGCGGACGGGTGACGAACACGCTCCAGTCGCCACGCGACAGCAGCATGGCACGGCGCAGGTTCTCTTCCATCATCGGGCCCAGGATGAAGCCCAGCAGCAGCGGTGCGGGTTCCACACCCAGCTTGATGAAGAGGTAACCGATCACACCGAACATGGCCACCATCCAGATGTCGAAGGTGTTGTTGTTGGTCGAGTACACACCGATCGCGCAGAACAGCACGATGGCCGGGAACAACCAGCGGTAAGGCACCGTCAGCAGCTTGATCCACATGCCGATCAGCGGCAGGTTCAGGATCACCAGCATGGCGTTGCCGATCCACATCGAGGCGATCAGGCCCCAGAACAGCTCGGGGTTGCTGGTCATCACCTGCGGGCCCGGCTGGATGTTGTGGATGGTCATGGCACCCACCATCAGCGCCATCACGGCGTTGGGCGGGATGCCCAGCGTCAGCAGCGGGATGAAGGAGGTTTGCGAGCCAGAGTTGTTGGCCGACTCGGGCGATGCCACGCCGCGGATGTTGCCCTGACCGAAGGGCACTTCACCCGGCTTGAGCTTGGTTTTCTTCTCGATGGTGTAGGCGGCAAAAGCGGCCAGCAACGCACCGCCACCGGGCAGGATGCCCAGCACTGAGCCGATGGTGGTGCCACGCAGCACAGCAGGCACCATGTTCTTGAAATCCTGCACAGAGGGCATCAGACCCTCGACCTTGCCGGTGAAGACTTCACGGTCTTCTTCTTTGTGCGACAGGTTGTGGATGATTTCGCCGTAGCCGAACACACCCATGGCGATGGTGATGAAGCCAATGCCGTCGGTCAGTTCAGGGATGTCGAAGCTGAAGCGGGCCACACCCGAGTTCACGTCGGTACCCACCAGGCCCATCAACAGACCCAGCACGATCATGGCCACGGCCTTGATCAACGAGCCCGAGGCCAGCACCACAGCGCCGATCAAACCCAGCACCATCAATGAGAAGTATTCGGCCGGGCCGAACTTGAACGCCACTTCGGTCAGCGGCGCGGCAAAGGCCGCCAGGATCAGCGTGCCCACGCAACCGGCAAAGAAGGAACCCAGACCAGCCGCCGCCAGCGCCGGACCGGCACGGCCTTTGCGGGCCATCTGGTAGCCGTCAATCATGGTCACCACCGACGAGGCTTCCCCAGGCAGGTTCACCAAGATGGCGGTGGTGGAGCCGCCGTACTGGGCGCCGTAATAAATGCCGGCCAGCATGATCAGGGCGGCCACCGGAGGCAGCGCATAGGTGGCAGGCAGCAGCATGGCGATGGTGGCCACAGGGCCCACGCCGGGCAGTACACCGATCAGGGTGCCCAGCAGACAGCCGACGAACGCGTAAATCAGGTTCTGGAAGGTGAAGGCGACGCCAAAACCCAGAGCCAGGTTGTTGATCAGATCCATGTTGTTTTTCTCCTCAACCTGCGATGAAGGTCGGCCAGACCGGGAACTGCAGCTTGAGCAGCAGGATGAAAGCGCCGTAGCTGCCGATCGACAGGATCACCGCCAAGATCAGCACTTCCTTGAGTTTGAAACTGTCACCCGCCAAGCTGGCCACGATGGTCAGCGCGAAGATGCCGGCAATCAGCCCCATGGGGGGCAGGCCGATGCTGGGCAAGCCGCCGATCATCACGCCAAACAAAATGTTGGCTGCAATGATCAGGAACAGCGGCTTCCAGGCCCATTTGCCGATCTTGTCGCCGTTCGGCGTTTCGACCACGGTGGCCTTGAACATGATGATGGCCCCCATGACGGCCAGGATGACGCCCAGCAGCAAGGGGAAATACCCCGGCCCCATGCGACCGCCAGAACCGACGCTGTAGTTGGTGGCCCCGTAGGCAAACGATGCACCGACGACGGTGAACATCAGCCCCGAGAAAAAGTCTTTCTGACTTTTGATGAGCACGATGGAACTCCTCCAATGTTGGACTGCGGCGATTGTGTTGGAGGAAAACCTCCGGCCGCATGTGGGTTCCACCTATGTCCCCGGCGTGACCCAACAAGGGTAAACCCGTGGTTTCATCGGGCTTGGCGCCCCATCACGCCCTCTTGCGGGTCACTTGACCAGGGGTTTGAACACCCGTAACCACTTGGTCGCCGGCAGGCCCCATTGGGCCTCGATGCGCTCGGCGGCTTCCAGCAGTTGTTCACGCTTGGGCCGCGAGGGCGTGCGCTGGGCCAGCACCACGGTGTTGCCCTCGCGGGTGGGCTTGAACGCCCAGACAGCGTCCGCACCAAAGGCCGCGCAGATCTTTTCCACACTCTCGTCAAAGCTCGACGAGCGACCGAACAGGTTCACCGTCATGCAGGCGTTGGGGCTGAGCAGGGCGTGGCAGTCGCGGTAGAAGTCCAGACTGTCGAGCACGGGCGCAGCGGCCTCATGGTCATAAAGGTCCACCTGCAGCGCGTCGACCACGCCGGTCCATTCGGGCGAGCGGATCTCCTGCGCGGCATCGGCGAGCACCACACGCAGCCGCTCGTCGTCGGGTGGCAGGCGAAACCAACCCCGGCAGGCATGCAGCACACCGGGGTTGAGCTCGATGGCGGTGCAGGTCATCTTGAGCTTCTTGTAGCAAAACTTGGTGATCGTGCCCGCGCCCAGGCCCAGTTGCATGGCGTGCGCACCCGCCACCTCGCTGGCCGGCATGAACAGCAGCCAGGCCATCATGCGCTGCACGTATTCGAGTTCGATGTCGTAGGGCTTTTTGATCAGCATCGAGCCCTGGATCCAGGGCGAAGCCAGGTGCAGGTAGCGGATGTCGCCGTCTTCGGAGAAGTTCACCTCGGGCAGTTCAACGGTTTTTTTTCGGCTCATGCCAGCAATCCATGTTGTCGCATCACCGCCTCCCAGGCGCTGAGCTTGCGTTCAAAAGTCCACGACGCGTTGGCCGGGCTGGTCGATGGCAAGGGGTGGAGTTGCACCCGGCCGGCCAGGCCCGCGTGGGCCAGCGATTGTTCCACGGCCCGGGCATGGCGAAAGCTCTCACCGCCGTTGTGGGCGATGCCGGTCAGTTGCGGGCACTGCCGCAGCAAGGTCGGAAAGTCGTTGAGCTGCGCCTGGCGGATGGCGCTGTCCAGGCTGCCCTCGCGCTCGCAGCTGGCATACACGTCCCAGATGCCCACGCCCTGCGCCAGCGCGCAGGCACAGCGGGCGGCGTAGTCGCCGTCTTCGGGCCAGGGGGCTTGTGGCCACAAGTGGCGCAGGATGCGCCAGAACTGGTTTTGCGGGTGCGCGTAATACTGCTGCAACTGCAGCGAACGCACGCCCGGAAAGCTGCCCAGCACAAGCACCCGCGTGGCCGCCGACACCACCGGCGGCAAGCCTTGCAAACGGGTCATGACCGCAAGCCTTGCAGGCCAGGCAGCACCCGCTGCGCATTGGCCGTGGTGGTCTCGGCCAGCGCGGCCAGGCTCAGCCCACGCAAGTCGGCCAGCACCTGGGCGATGCGCGGCAGCTCGGCCGGGCTGTTGCGCCCCTGCGGCAGACCTACCGCCCGGGCATGGGCCGTTTGGTAGAGCCAATGCGGCGGGATGTCGGGGGCGTCGGTTTCGAGCACCAGCGCTTCGGCCGGCACGCTGCGCGCCAACTGGCGCAGCGCCGTGGCCCGCTCGTAGGTCATGGCCCCGCCAAAGCCCAGCGCGAAGCCCTGCGCCACAAAGGCCTGGGCCTGCTGCGCGCTGCCGTTGAAGGCGTGGGCAATGCCACCCGACACCCCGATCGCGCGCAAGCCCTTGAGCAGCAGGTCGGCCGAGCGGCGCACATGCAAGATCACCGGCAGACCGTGGCGGCGTGCCAGCCGCAATTGCGCCGTGTAGAAATGCCACTGCCGCGCGCGCAGCTCGGGCGTGCACAGCGCGGGCACGAAAAAGTCCAGCCCAATCTCCCCGACCGCCACCAAACGCGGGTCGTCCCGGCACTGCGCCAACTGGGTGTCGAGTGCGGCCAGGTCGTCGTCGTGCGCCTGCGGCACATACAAAGGGTGGATGCCCAGGGCATACGCATCGCCGTGGCGGGCGGCCAGGGCCTGCACCGCGCCCCAGTCGCTGCGCTGCACGGCCGGCAGCACACACATCTCCACGCCTGCCGCACGGGCTTGCTGGCGCACGGCATCACGGTCGTGGGCGAACTCGGGAGCGTCCAGGTGGCAATGGGTGTCGATCCACACGGTGGTGTCGGCTCAGACCGAGGCAGATCCGCTCGCCAGGCAGCCCTGCACCAAGTGCAATTGCCGGTCACAACGCGCCGCCAGCTCCCGGTCGTGCGTCACCAGCACAAAGGCCGTGCCGCGTTCGCGGGCCAGTTGCAACATCAGCGCAAACACGCCATCGGCGGTGGCACGGTCGAGGTTGCCGGTCGGTTCGTCCGCCAGCACGCAAGCCGGGTCGGACACCAGGGCACGGGCGATGGCCACGCGCTGGCGCTCCCCGCCCGAAAGTTCGGCCGGGCGGTGGTGCAGGCGCTCGCCCAAACCCACCCGCTCCAGCCACTGGCGCGCCTGCTGGGCGGCCTGATCGCGGTCGCTTCGGCGAATCCACAGCGGCATGGCCACGTTGTCCTGCGCGCTGAATTCGGGCAAGAGGTGGTGGAACTGGTAGACAAAACCCAGGCACCGGTTGCGCCAGACACCCTGCTCTGCCGCGCTGAGGGCGTCGAGCCGCTGGCCCTGCAAAGTCACATGGCCAGCGCTCGGCGCATCCAACCCTCCCAGCAGGTGCAGCAGCGTGCTCTTGCCCGAGCCAGACGCCCCCACGATCGCCAGCGTTTCGCCCGCATGCACCTGCAGGTCCACGCCGTGCAGCACCGTCAGGTCGATGCGGCCTTCGGTAAAGCGTTTGCTCAGTCCGCGTGCCGACAGGATCACATCACTCATAGCGCAAAGCCTCCGCCGGATTCACACGGCTGGCACGCCAGCTCGGGTACAGGGTGGCCACAAACGCCAGAATGAGCGAGATCACCGCAATCGGCACGATGTCGCTGGCCAAAGGTTCGCTGGGCATGCGGCTGATCAGGTAAATGTCCTTGGGCAAAAAACTGGCGTTGAACAAGCGCTCCAGCGCCGGCACGATGACGTCGATGTTGAAAGCCACCAGCAAACCCAGCGCCAGACCACTGAAGGTGCCGATGACCCCTACAGCGGCGCCCTGCACCACAAAGATGCCCATGATGCTGCGCGGGCTGGCGCCCAGCGTGCGCAGGATGGCGATGTCGGCGCGCTTGTCGGTCACGGTCATCACCAGGGTGCTGACCAGGTTGAAGGCCGCCACCGCCACGATCAGGGTCAGGATGATGAACATCATGCGTTTTTCCACCTGCACGGCAGCAAACCAGGTGCGGTTTTGCTGTGTCCAGTCGCGCACGTAATAGCCGCTGCCCAGCGCCTGTTGCAAATCCTGAGCCACGGCACGGGCTTCGTGCAGGTCGCGCAGCTTCACGCGCAGGCCAGTCGGCCCTTCCAGGCGAAACAGCCGGGCCGCGTCCTGCACATGCATCAGCACCAGAGCCGAGTCGTATTCGTAATGCCCCGAAGAAAACAGGCCGGCCAGGCGCATCTGCTTGAGCCGGGGCATGGCGCCTGCCGGGGTCACCTGCCCCGAAGGCGAGATCAGGGTGACCTGCTCACCCGGCTGCGCGCCAATGGCCATGGCCAGATCCCGCCCCGCCACCAGCTGAAACTGGCCAGGCACCAAGGTTTGCAACACGCCTTCCTGGCCCGATTGCAGGTCGCTGACCTGGGGCTCCAGCGCCGGCTCGATGCCGCGCACCAGCACCCCCTTCATGTCCTCGCCGCGCGCCAGCAAAGCCTGGGCGCTGATGAAGGGTGCCGTGCCAAGCACCTCGCCATGCGCTTGCACCCGCGTGCGCAAGGCCTCCACATCGGGCAGCGCGCCGCCGCCGGCGGCATAAATCTCGATGTGCGAGACCACCCCCAACATGCGGTCACGGACCTCGCGCTGAAAGCCGTTCATGACCGACAGCACGATGATGAGCGCCGCCACGCCCAGGGCAATGCCCAGCATGGAGACCCCCGAGATGAAGGAAATGAAGCCGTTGCGGCGGCTCGCCCGACCGGCACGGGTGTAGCGCCAGCCCAGCAAAAGTTCGTAGGGAATCGACATCGAATGCACCAGACAGAGGCTGTGATTGTGGCATCCCCGACAATAGCGGCGACGGCCGAGGTCATGGACCTGGCCCCCGCCCACCCTGCACTGCCCCATGCACCTGATCCTGCCCTACGCCGCCAGCCACCACTGGCCCGACACCGTGCTCGCGTCGCTGACGCTGCCCCACCTGCGCCGCCTGCTGGCGCGCATGCAACAGGTGCAGGTGCTGACCGATGCCGAAGGCGAACACCCCCTGATGCCGCACGAGCGCGCGCTGGCCCAGGCTTGGGGCTGGGCCGACAACGGCCCCTGGCCTTTTGCCGGACAGTCTGCCGCCCGCGAGAGCGGCACGACCAACGCCCAGGCCTGGCTCACGCCCTGCCATTGGCAAGTCGGCATGGACCAGGTGGTCATGCTGGCGCCCGAAACCCTGCAATTGAGCGACGACGAGTCGCAGCAACTGCTGCAAGCCATTCAACCGTACCTGGCGCAAGACGGCCTGCAAGTGCAATGGCACAGCGCCCTGCGCTGGCTGGCCCAAGGTGAGGCGCTAGCGAATATCGCCCCGGCCTCGCTGGCGCGGGTCTCGGGCCAAAACATCCGACCCTGGATCACCGACGGCCGTCTGCCCCCGGCGCTGCGCCGACTGCAAAGCGAAATGCAGATGCTGCTCTACCAGCACCCGGTCAACGACACACGGACCGCGCGCGGCCAACTGCCAATCAATTCCTTCTGGCTGCATGGTGCAGGCACCCCCACCGCCACGGCCCAAGCCGCACCCGAAGTGCGCCCCCTGTGGCAGCTGCAAGCCAGCGTGCAGGCGGGCGATGCCAGCGCCTGGCAACAAGCCTGGCAAGCTCTTGACCACGACCTGCTGGCCCCACTGGCGGCCCAAGACACCCCCATCACCCTGACCTTGTGCAGCGAAACCGCCGCCCACACCTGGCGCAGTGCGCCGCTGACATGGCCGCAACGCCTGCACCGCCGTCTGCGCCCCCTGGAACCCGTGGCCATGCTGCAGGCCCTGCGCCAAGACCCCCATCAAGCATGAAACTCCTGACCCGCGACATCCCGCCCCGCAGCGCCTGGGCGCTGGAACAGTCGGGCGTGCACCCGCTGCTGGCCCGCCTGTACGCCGCACGCGGCGTGCACACCCCCGACGAGCTCGACGACGCACTGGCTCGGCTGCTGCCCCCCACCGGCCTCAAAGGCGCGCAAGACGCAGCACGGCTGCTGGCCGATGCCATCGCCGCCAACCGCCGCCTGTGCATCGTGGCCGATTACGACTGTGACGGCGCCACCGCCTGCGCCGTGGCCGTGCGCGGCCTGCGCATGCTGGGGGCGCGCCAGGTGGCTTACCTGGTGCCCGACCGCGTGGTCGACGGTTACGGCCTGACACCGCCCATTGCCCAGCGCGTCAAGGCCCAGGGCGCGGACGTGCTGATCACCGTGGACAACGGCATTGCCAGCGTCGACGGCGTGGCGGCGGCCCAGGCCCTGGGCCTGCAAGTGCTGGTGACCGACCACCACCTGCCCGGCGCGCAACTGCCCACCGCCGAGGTCACCGTCAACCCCAACCAGCCGGGCTGCGGTTTCGAGAGCAAGTCGCTGGCAGGCGTCGGGGTCATGTTCTACGTGCTGCTGGCCCTGCGGGCCGAGCTGCGCCAGCGCGGCGCATTTGACGCCGCCACACAACCCAAGCTGGACACTCTGCTGCCACTGGTGGCCCTGGGCACCGTGGCCGACGTGGTGCGGTTGGACGCCAACAACCGCCGTCTGGTGGCGCAAGGCCTCAAACGGGTGCGCGCGGGCGCACTGCCGCCCGGCATGGCCGCGCTGATGCGGGCCGCTGGCCGCGAGACCGCCAAGGCCACCACCTTCGACTTTGGTTTTGCACTGGGGCCACGCATCAACGCCGCCGGCCGCCTGTCGGACATGACCTTGGGCATCGAGTGCCTGCTGACCGACGACGCAGCGCAAGCCGATGCCTTGGCGCGCCAGCTCGACGCCATCAACCGCGAGCGCCGCGTGATCGAGGGCGACATGCGCGAAATGGCCATGGAGATGGCCGAATCGCTGTTCGAAGAAGGCGAGGCGCCGCCGCCCGCCATTTGCGTGTTCGACCCGGACTTCCACGAGGGCGTGGTCGGCATCGTGGCTTCGCGCCTGAAGGACAAGCTGCACCGCCCGACCTTTGTGTTCGCGGCCAGCAGCGCACCGGGCAAGGAACACGAACTCAAGGGCTCGGGCCGCTCGATCGCGGGCTTTCACCTGCGCGATGCGCTGGACTTGGTGGCCAAGCGCGCCCCCGGCGTGCTGCTGCGCTTTGGCGGCCACGCCATGGCGGCGGGTTGCACCATTGCCGAGGAACATTTCGAGGCTTTTGAGGAGACGCTCAACCAGGTGGCCATGGAGTGGCTGGACGACGCCACACTGCAACGCCGCCTGGAAACCGACGGCCCGCTGCCCCCTGAATATCGGCGCACCGACCTGGTGGACCTGCTGCAAGCCGCCGTCTGGGGCCAGGGCTTTGCGCCGCCGGTGTTCAGCGAAGAGGTCGATGTGCTGTCGCAACGCCTGGTGGGCGAGAAACACCTGGCGCTCAAGCTCAAGCACCAGGGCGAGCCGGTGGACGGCATCTGGTTCAACCGCACCGAGTCGCTGCCGGCCCGCGTCAAGCTCGCTTACCGGCTCGACGCCGATGAATGGCAAGGCCAGAAGCGGCTGCGCTTCCTGATCGAAGCCGCCGAAGTGTGAGGCTCAAGCCGCTGGGGACTGCAGCGGCAAGATGCCCGACAGCTCCAGCTGCATCACGATCTTGTTGAGCAAGGTGGACACCGAGGGGCGGCCCGTTTCGAGCACAAAGTGGGCGGTGTCACGGTACAGGGCATCGCGCACCTCGTACAGCGAGCGCAGTCGGCCCAGTGGATCGTCCACCTGCAGCAGCGGGCGGGCGGTGTCGTGGCGCAAGCGGCGGAAAACGTCTTCGGGCGAGGTGCGCAGGTAGATCACATGGCCACGCTCGTGCAGGTGGCGGCGGTTGGCCTCGCGCAGCACCGAGCCGCCACCGGTCGACAACACCCCATGGTGGTGCTGGCTCAGGTCGTCCAGCACCGACTGCTCCACATCGCGAAAAGCGTCTTCGCCTTCGCGGGCAAAGTATTCGCGGATCGAACAGCCCAGGCGTTCCTCGATGACGTGGTCCGAATCGACAAAAGGCACGCCCAGACGCCGCGCAAGCTGGCGTCCGATGGTGGTTTTGCCCGAGCCCGGCAGGCCGACGAAGATGATGTTCAAGACCGACTCACACACTAAGAACGCGCCCGCCAAGGTTTGGCCGGCGCTCAAAACCCTCAAGTGTATGCGAGCGCCCTGAACGCCTTTCAAGGCCGTGGGTCAGGGCCGGGGATCAGGGTTTGGCGCGACCGGCTCCACCATTTGGGTGACCGGTGCATCTTCGGCCAGCACGCGCGGTGTCAAAAACACCAGCAGCTCGCTGCGGCGGCGCAGCTGTTGGCGGTTGCGAAACAGCCAGCCCAGCACCGGCACATCGCCCAGGCCTGGCACCTTGGCCGCGTCGTTTTTGTCGGCCTCTTCAAAAATGCCGCCCAGCACCACGGTGCCGCCGTCCTGCACACGCACCTGGGTCTTCACATGCTTGGTGTTGATGGCGTAGCCGGCAGCGGTCAGCTGGCCCACGCTGTCGCGGTTGACGTCCACTTCGAGCACCACCGAACCGTCAGGCGTGATTTGCGGCGTCACCTCCAGCTTCAGGTTGGCTTTGCGAAAGGTGATGTTGCTCAGGGTGGTGGCCCCCGTGGCCGCCATGGTCTGGTAGGGCAGCTCGGTGCCTTGCTCGATCAGCGCCTTGGTCTGGTCGGCGGTGATCACGCGCGGGCGCGAAACCACCTTGCCGCGCCCATCGGCTTCCAGCGCCGACAGCTCCAGGTTGATGAAACGGTCGGCCGCCGCATTGAACAGCGACACCGCCACGCTGGCGGGGTTCACCAAGGTCTGACCGGCCAGGCCGGCGGGCAGCGCCACCTGGTTGCCGCTGAGGGCGCCCGCGCCGGTGACGGCATTGGTGGCACCGAGCTGCCCCACCGCCGTGGCCTGCCCGTTGACCAGCACACTGCGGCTGGCCCCCACGCCCAGGCGCACCCCCAGCGATTCGCCAAACTGGTCGTCGGCTTCGACGATGCGCGCCTCAATCAGCACCTGCCGCACCGGCACATCGAGCCGGGCCACGATCTGCTGCAACTCGGCCAGCCGCGCCGGCAGGTCGCTGATGAACAGCTGGTTGGTGCGGGGCTCTGCCATCACGCTGCCGCGTGCGCTCAGCCAACGGCTGACTCCGGCGGCGCCAGTACCGGCGGGCCCCGCACCTTGCAAGCGCTGCGCCACCTCGCTGGCCCGTGCGTATTGCAGGCGCATCGACAGCATCTGCAAAGGGTTCACAGCGTCCAGCGCGGCCTGGGCTTCTTGCGATTTCTTTTCGCGCTGCAACCACTCGTCCTGCGGCGCGATCCAGACCACGCGACCCTCCTGACGCGCAGCCAGGCCCTTGGCCTGCAACACCACCTGCAGCGCCTGGGGCCAGGGCACCTGTTGCAAACGCACCGAAACCTGGCCCGCCACGCTGTCGGTGGTCACAAAGTTCAGACCCGTGAAGTCGGCAAACACCTGCATCAGCGCCCGCACCTCGGTGTTCTGAAAATTCAGGCTGATGGGAGGGCTGTCGGCCGCCGCCACCAAAGGCCCTGGCGCGGGCACCTGGGCACGCAAGGGCCACGCACACACCCAGCCACACAGCCAACATGCGACCCACTTCGCATTCCAAAGACTCATCGTGGCTCTCCTTGAAAACCCAGGTGCAACGGTGGGTCCGCCGCCGATGCAGCCCCCAGGTCCAGACCTGAGGCGCTCACCCGCAACACCCGGTAGTGCTCGCGCCCCACCCTTTGCCCCGGCGACACCACCAGCCAATCGGGTCCTGCCCCCAGCACCGCGTGGTGGACACCGGCTTGTTGCCAAATGCCGAGCAAGCGCAGTTCGCGCGCTGGCCATTGCTGCGGCTGTCCATGCGCTACGGGCGCTACCGGCCCAGACTCGACCTGCGGCCCAGGCGGATCAAACAGCTGGGCTCCAACGCCTTGTGCCGGTGCTTGTGGCAGTGGCCAGGTTGGCCAAATGCGCGCAGCAGCAGCACGCTGCCCCTGCAAGCCCAGCCGCGCCTGCAACTCGATGCGGACCTCCCCTGGTGTGCCTGCGGGCAACACCGTCCAATGGTCGAACACCCACCAGGGGGCATGCACCTCCAGCGCCCGCTCCCACGCCAGCCAATCGCGCCAACGGCCCTGCAAACGCCACAGCACCGCTTGTTCATGCAAGGCACGTGCCGTGTTCCCCCTGTCGAAGGACAAGGGCTGAATGGCCAGCACCTGCAAGCCCTGCTCTTGCAAACGCTGTTGCAGCCAGGGCCACACACTGGCCGCCTCGTCGGGCGTGGGCCAGTCCGGCAGCACAGAACCCGCAGGCACCGGTGCTGCAACAGCGGAACGCGTTGCATGCTGTGAACCGGACATGGCCGTCAGTTGCGCCACCTCGGCCTCCAGCGCATCCCATGCCTCCAAGGACTGCGCCCCCCACCACCACACGCCGGCACAAGCTGCCCCTGCGGCCAACACCGACACCGCCCAATGAGACCAGGGCAGCGTCGGCAGAGGCAGACCAAGGTGTTTCATGGCTGCCGCCTCGGAGGGTCCGCGCTGGCCTGCGGCCAAGGCGCCTCCATGACCCACTCCACCCCGGTGCCTGCCGGTTGACGGTCGCCAAGGCTGTGCAAGGTCCAGGCCACAGGCCAGGCATCAGAGAGGCGCGACAAGACCAAGGGCAGGTCCTGCGCCTGGGGCAAGCTGCCCTGCAGCACCAGCTTGCGCCCGTCGCCTTGCCAGCGCGTCAGGCGCAGCCCTGCTTCATCCGCCAACGCTGTCAGGGCCGCGTGCACACGGGCCAGGTGCGCGCGCTGTGCGCCCCACGCCCGTGCACGCACCCCGCCCTGTTCCTGCGCACGCACGCGCTCCAGCTGTGCGGCGTCTTCGGCGCGCTGCCGGGCCAGGGTCTGTGCCTGCATTTGCAGTTGCTGGCGCTGTTCGTGCAGTTGCGCCTGTCGGTTCTGCATCCAAGCCACCACGGCGGCACCGACCACCGCGCCCAAGAGCCCGCACACCAGTGCGTGCTTGAGCAGTGCGGGGGACACGCTCGGCACGCGCCTTGGGTAGCGCAGCAAGTTGAGCGGTCTGGCATTCACAGCAAAGCCCCCAGCGCGGCGCCACAGGCCACCAGCGGCTTCCACAAGGCTCGGGCTCGCAGCTGAGGCCAATCCAACTGATCAGCATCGCGTTCGGGTGCGAGGCTGAACTGCCAATCCTGCGGCGATTCGGCCCCTTGCAGCCAGGTGTCGCCCCGCAAACAAACCGCTGCGCGCTGCGCGGCCTGCGGCCCTGGCTCGACCACCGGCAAACGCCAACCGGCACTGCGCGCGTGCTGGCGCCATTTCGCCAGGTCTTCGCGCAAACAAGCCGCCCAGTGCACCTGCGCGCCACGGGCTGGTGAGGGATTGGTGCAAAAGTCAAACCCCACCGCATCGGCCGCCACACCCCAGGCGGCAGCGGCTTCGAGCTGGATCTCCACTTCGAGCTGGCGTGGCGCGCCCGCGCCATCCCATGCGTACACCCCTTGCCGGCAACGGTCATCGCCCAAAGCCAGGGCCATGGTGCGCAACCGTGCGGGCAGGTGCGCGCCAGACCCCCGCAAAGTCTGCACCAGCCAGTCGTCCCGCTCGGCGGGGTGCACCAGCCCGTCGGGCGCGTGCAGGTGCTCGAACACCACCACGCGGGCCGACCCGGTCGGCTGCAAAGCCACCGCAGCCAGCAGGATCTCCTGCTCGTCCAGCATGGCCCCCCAGGCGCTGGTGCGCGGACGCCACCAAGCGGTGAAAGGCCTCGACTTGTGGCGGTCTTGCATGGCGGGTCTCCTCCCTGACCAACCTCTGCCGGGCCGGTGCGATGTCTTTGTAGGAGGGCGAACATTTTGTTGCAATCAACAAATGAGTAATCAGGAGTTCCATTCCTGGCCGCGCAAGGGTGAACGGGGGACAAATTTTTATAATGCGGACCTGCCTGGCGCCCTTTCGGCGCTGCCGATAAAGGTCTTATGTCCGCCAAGCCCACCCCCGAGCACCCTTCTCACCACCCTGCCCCCAAGCCCGCTCGGGGCCTGGGTCACTGGCTGCTCAAACTGCTCCTGGGGCTGGTCGGTCTGGCCGTGGCCCTGGTGTTGGCGGTGGTGCTGGTGGCCGGCATGGCCATGGTGGTGGCCTACCCCAACCTGCCCGACATTTCCGATCTGGCCGATTACCGGCCCAAATTGCCACTGCGGGTGTACACCGCCGACGGTGTGCTGATGGGCGAGTTTGGCGAAGAGCGCCGCAACCTGACGCCGATCGGCGAGATTCCCAAGGTGATGAAGGACGCCGTGCTCTCCATCGAGGACGCGCGCTTTTACCAGCACGGCGGCGTGGATTATCTGGGCATCTTGCGTGCAGGCATCGCCAACATTGGTCGCGTCAAGAGCCAGGGCGCCTCGACCATCACCATGCAGGTGGCACGCAATGTGTACCTCTCGTCAGAGAAAACCTACACCCGCAAGATCTACGAGATCTTGCTGACCTACAAGCTCGAACACATGCTCTCCAAGGACCAAATCCTGGAGATCTACATGAACCAGATTTTCCTGGGGAACCGGGCCTATGGCTTTGCATCGGCCGCCGAAACCTATTTCGGCAAGTCGCTCAAGGACATCACGGTGGCCGAAGCGGCCATGCTGGCCGGACTGCCCAAAGCGCCTTCGGCCTACAACCCGTTCGCCAACCCCAAGCGTGCCCGCGCCCGCCAGCTCTACATCATCGAGCGCATGGAGGACAACCGCTTCATCACGCCCGAGCAAGCCAAAGCCGCCAAGGCCGAGCCATTGCAATTGCGCACCTCCGCCGACAAGAACATCCTGCACGCCGAATACGTGGCCGAAACGGTGCGCCAGATGGTCTACGCCCAATACGGCCCCGAGACCTACACCCGTGGCCTGAACGTCTACACCACCTTGCAATCTGACGAGCAGCGTGCCGCCTACCGCGCCTTGCGCCAGGGCATCATGGACTACGAGCGCCGCCAGTACTACCGGGGCCCCGAGCAGTTCGTGGACCTGCCCACCGACGCCAAGAAGCTCGAAGACGCCATTGACGATGCGCTGGACGACCACCCCGACAACGGCGACCTGCTGAGCGCCGTGGTGCTCGAAGCCAGCCCGCGCAAGGTGGTGGTCACACGTGGCAACGGCGAGAGCATCGACATCACCGGCGACGGCCTCAAGCCTGTTCAGTCCGGCCTGTCAGACAAGGCCGCACCCGCTGTGCGCCTGCGCCGTGGCGCGGTTGTGCGCATCGTGCAAATGCCCAAGGGCGGCTACGAGATCACCCAGCAGCCCGAGGTCGAAGGCGCCTTCATCGCCATCACGCCGCAGACTGGTGCGGTGCGCGCGCTGGTGGGCGGCTTTGACTTTGCCAAGAACAAGTTCAACCACGTGACCCAGGCCTGGCGCCAGCCGGGGTCGAGCTTCAAGCCCTTCATCTACTCGGCCGCGCTCGAAAAAGGCTTCACGCCGGCCACCGTGGTCAATGACGCCCCCCTGTTCTTCGACGGTGGCGTGACCGGCGGCCAGCCCTGGGAGCCCAAGAACTACGACGGCAAGTTTGAAGGCCCGATGAGCCTGCGCACCGGCCTGGCCAAGTCCAAGAACATGGTCTCCATCCGTGTGCTGCAAGCGGTGGGCGCCCGCAACGCCCAGGAGTGGATCGGCCATTTCGGCTTCGACGAAGACAAGCACCCGGCTTACCTGACCATGGCGCTGGGCGCCGGTTCGGTGACGCCCATGCAAATGGCTTCGGCTTACTCGGTGTTCGCCAATGGTGGCTATCTGGTGCAGCCCCACCTGATCACCCGCGTGACTGACCCCAAAGGTAAAGTGCTGGTGGACAGCCCGGCACCGGCGCAGCCCGACGAGACGCAGCGCGCCATCTCCGCGCGCAACGCCTACGTGATGAACACCTTGCTGCAAGAGGTGACCCGCTCGGGCACTGCGGCACGCGCCCAGGCCACGCTCAAACGCACCGACCTGTACGGCAAGACCGGCACCACCAACGACAGCATGGACGCCTGGTTCGCGGGCTACACACCGCAGCTCGCCGGCATCGTGTGGATCGGCTACGACACGCCGCGCAAGCTCGGCGACCGCGAAACCGGCGGTGGCCTGAGCCTGCCGGTGTGGATCAGCTACATGGAAACCGCCCTGCGCCAGGTGCCGGTGAGCGAGTACCCGGTGCCCGAAGGCCTGGTGCATGTGGGCAGCGACTGGGTGTTTGAAGAATTCGCCCGCAACGGCGTGAGCTCACTCGGTCTGGGTGACAAGGCTGACGACAAGCCGGCCCCGATGCCCCCCGCAGACGAAAAGAGCCGAATCCTGGACCTGTTCCGCAATTGATGCGGTATCCGCGTCGGTGGCTCAGCCGCCGAAGCGCAGACTCTGGCCCGACTGCTCGCTCGCGTAGCGCGACAGGCTGGTCCAGAACTCGCCCTGGCCTTTGGTGTCCATCCAGCTGTGGCCGTCCCACTTGTAATGGAAGCCACCGCAGCGGGCGGCCAGCCAGACTTCGTGCAGCGGCTTTTGCAGGTTGATGACAATCTGGCTGCGGTTGCTGAAACTCAGCGTGACCATGCCCCCCACGCGCTGGTTGTCGATGTCGGCGTCGGTCTCGTCGTTGATGCGGTCGCACGAAGCCTCGACCTGCGCCAGCAAGCGTTCGGACAGGTCCATGTATTCAAGGTCGGTCATTACAATCGCCGGATGTTGAAAATGGCAAGAATTCTAGTCATCGCCCAAGCCCTTGCCGTCTGTGCGGCGATGCTGACAGGCTGCGGCCAAAAAGGCGCGCTGTTTCTGCCCAACACCCCGGAGTCTGCTGGCCGCGCCACGCTGCCGCAAACCCTCAACCCCTGGCACAAGTCCGCCCCCGCCCCACAGGCCACGCCGGCCGCCTCCGAACCCGCACACTGACCATGACGTCCACCTCTGCCCTGCCCGGCCAACCCTTCGTCGCCTACAAAACAGACGCTCAAGCTGAGCAACTGCACATCGAAGGCGTGGGCCTGGCCGAACTGGCACGCGAATACGGCACGCCGCTGTTCGTCTACTCCAAAGCCGCCATGCTGTCGGCCCTGGCCGCCTACCAGCGCGGCTTTGCGGGCCGCAACGCCCGCATCTGCTATGCCATGAAGGCCAACTCCAGCCTGGCCGTGCTGCAGGTCTTTGCCGACGCCGGCTGCGGCTTTGACATCGTCTCGGGCGGTGAACTGGCGCGCGTGCTGGCCGCAGGCGGCGACCCGGCCAAAGTCATCTTCTCGGGCGTGGGCAAGACCCGCGCCGAGATGAAGCAAGCCCTGCAGGCCGGCATTGGCTGCTTCAACGTGGAAAGCGAGGCCGAACTCGACGTGCTCAGCGAGGTGGCCGCCGGCATGGGCCTGCGCGCGCCCGTCAGCCTGCGCGTCAACCCCAACGTGGACGCCAAGACCCACCCCTACATTTCCACCGGCCTCAAGGGCAACAAGTTCGGCATCGCACACGAGCGCGCGCTGCAGGCCTACCAGCATGCGGCCAGTCTGCCGGGGCTGCAGGTGGTAGGCATCGACTGCCACATCGGCTCGCAGATCACCGAGGTCACGCCCTACCTGGACGCCATGGACCGTGTGCTGGACCTGCTGGCCGAAATCGAAGCCGCGGGCATTCCCGTCCACCACATCGACTTTGGTGGTGGCCTGGGCATTGACTACAACGGTGAAACCCCGCCGGCTGCCGACGCGCTGTGGGCCCAACTGCTGGCCAAGCTGGATGCACGCGGCTACGGCCAGCGCCAGCTCATGATCGAACCAGGCCGCTCGCTGGTCGGCAACGCCGGCGTGTGCCTGACCGAAGTGCTGTACCTGAAACCGGGCGAACAAAAGAATTTCTGCATCGTCGATGCCGCCATGAACGACCTGCCGCGTCCGGCCATGTACGAGGCGTTCCACCAGATCGTGCCCGTGAGCCCGCGCCAGAGCGAAGCGGTGGTCTACGACGTGGTGGGCCCGGTGTGCGAGAGCGGTGACTGGCTGGGCCGCGACCGCTCGCTGGTGGTGCGCTCCGGCGACCTGCTGGCCGTGCTGTCCACCGGCGCCTACTGCATGAGCATGGCCAGCAACTACAACACGCGCGGCCGCGCGGCCGAAGTGCTGGTCGATGGCCACAAGGCGCACCTGATTCGCCAGCGCGAATCGGCCTTCGACACGTTTGCGCTGGAGCAGCTGGTCGGCTGAGCGAAATCAGGCCAGGACCTTGAGCACTGCAAGTCGACAGTACCTGCCCCCATCTTGACGAAGAGTCAAAACCAGCAAGTCTCCCGAATAAATGACCGCCAACGCTTTCCACAACATCGCGCAAATTGAAACCAGCCTGTGGGAAGCCGCCGATCAGCTCCGTGCCAACTCCAGCCTCACGGCCACCGAATACTCCATGCCCGTGTTGGGCGTGATTTTTTTGCGACACGCCACCAACCGGTATCAGACCGCGCTGCAAGCGATTGAGGCTGCGCAGGCAGCGGGCACCATGCCTAAGCGCCCCCTGGTCAAGGGCGATTTCATCAAGCGCCGCGCCCTGATGCTGCCCGAAGCCGCACGCTACGACACCCTGCTAAGCTTGCCCTCGGGGGCCAGCCTGGGCGGCGCACTGGTCGCCGCCATGAACGCGATTGAGGCGGACTTTCCGCCGCTGCAAGGCAGCTTGCCCAAAGACTACGACCGCTTTGACAACAAGCTGCTCGAAAACCTGCTGCGCTGTTTTGACGGCGAAGCCCTGCGCCAAGCCACGGGCGATGTGTTTGGCCGCATTTACGAATATTTCCTGATGAAGTTCGCCATGCAGGGCGCGCAAGACAACGGCGAATTTTTCACGCCGCCCTCGCTGGTGCAAACGCTGGTCAACATCATCGAACCCGGCCACGGCGTGGTGGCTGACCTGGCCTGCGGCTCGGGTGGCATGTTTGTGCAAAGCAGCCACTTCATCGAGCAGTCGGGCCAGGAGACCATGAACCGGGTCACCTTCTATGGCCAGGAAAAAACGCCCACCACCATCCGACTGGCCAAGATGAACCTGGCCGTGCACGGGCTCGAAGGCGACATCCAGGAAGCCAACACTTTCTACGACGACCCGCACCGCCTGCAAGATGGCAAGCCGCTGTGGGGCAACGTCGACTTCATGATGGCCAATCCGCCGTTCAACGTGGACAAGGTCGACGCCGAAGCCATCAAGACCGACCGCCGCTTGCCCTTTGGCCTGCCCGGCGTCAACAAAGACAAACACGTATCCAACGGCAACTACCTGTGGATCAGCTACTTTCACAGCTACCTCTCGCCCACGGGCCGCGCCGGTTTTGTCATGTCCAGCCAGGCCAGCAGCGCAGGCCATGGCGAAAAAGAAGTGCGGCGTAAACTGGTTGAAACCGGCGACGTGGACGTGATGGTGGCCATCCGCTCCAACTTTTTCTACACCCGCACCGTGCCCTGCGAGCTGTGGCACTTTGACCGGTCCAAACCTGCCGAGCGCAAAGACCAGGTGCTCATGCTCGACGCCCGCAACGTCTACCGCAAAGTCACCCGCAAGATTTTCGACTTCTCGCCCGAGCAACAAGCCAACCTCAGCGCCATCGTCTGGCTCTACCGTGGCCAGCAAAGCCGCTACCTGGGGCTGGTGCACCGTTACATCACGCGCCTGAACACCGAGGCCCAAGGCGTGGACGCCACCCTGGCCACGCTGCTCGACCAACTGACCCAATCCCAAGTGGCGCTGGAAAGCTTCAGTAAAGCCATCAGCGCATTGAAAGATGCACCGTCGCCCGCGCAAGAAAGCTTAACGGCCCTGCAAGCCGCGCTGGCCGAGCAAAGCCAAGCCGCCCAAGCCTTCATAACCGACCGCGCCAGCCTCGTCACCGGCCTGCAAGCGTTTGACAAAACGGTGGCGGCAAGCGGCACCAAAGCCAGCACCAACAACGCAAGCCAAATCAAGTTACGCCAAAGCTTTGACAAACAAGCCGAAGCTGCCAAGGGCTTGGTCAAGCAAATCAACCTGCTCTATAAACTGGCCACCCGCAGCACACAACAGGCGCAGGCGCTGGCCGCACAGCTGAGCCAACACGAAGGCAAGTCAGACAAAGACGCAGCCATCCAAGCCGCCGCCGAATTGCTCGACCGCCGCACCGCCAACAAAAACCTCAAACAACTCGACGACGCCCGCCACACGGCCGTGGAGCAGCTCAAAGCCTGCGCCTACACGCACCGCCAGATCGTCTGGTTGCAAGAGCGCTTTCCCAAAGCCGCGATGCAAGACGTGCCCGGCCTGTGCAAAGTGGTCAGTATCAAAGACATCGAAGCCGCCGACTGGAGCCTGACCCCCGGCCGCTACGTGGGCGTGGCCCCGGCCGAGGTGGACGAAGACTTCGACTTCGAACAAACCCTACGCAACATCCACACCGAGCTAGAAGATTTGAACCAAGATGCTCAGGTTTTGGCTGCAAAGATTCAGATTCACTTTGAGGGTTTGGGGGTATGAGCCTCAAATGGCCAAAAGTTCAGCTGTCTGACTTGACCGAGAAAGACAGGTCAATCACATACGGTGTTGTTAAGCCAGGCGATGAGGTTGATAACGGTGTTGCCTTCATCCGTGGTGGTGATCTATCCCAAGGACGTATTGCTATTGATGTGTTGAGAACTATCAGTCCACAACTTTCGCAAATCTACAAGCGAACTCTGTTGCGTGGTGGCGAGTTGTTGATTTCCTTGGTTGGTAATCCCGGCGAGGTGGCTATTGCACCCTCAAGTCTTCAGGGTGCAAATATCGCTAGGCAAGTGGGATTGATCGCCTTAAGGCCCGAAGTCGACGCAAAGTTCATCATGTATTTTTTGATGTCTCCGGTCGGTCGTGCTGAATTATTCACGAGGACTGGTGGCGCCGTTCAGCAAGTGATCAATCTTGCAGACTTGAAGACAGTTGCCGTGCCAACGCCAAGTTTGGCTGTGCAGCAGCGAATCGCTGAAATTCTTTCCGCCTACGACGATCTGATCGACAACAACCGCCGACGCATGGCCTTGCTCGAAGACTCGGCCCGGCAGCTCTACCGTGAATGGTTTGTGCGCCTGCGCTTTCCCGGTCACGAGCACACCCCTGTCGTGGACGGCGTGCCGCAGGGGTGGGAGCGGTTGCCAGCAACAGAGGCTTTGGATATCAATCCAAAGATCAAATTATCAGATGCTGAAGAGCATTGGTTTGTTGAGATGGCTAACTTGCCAACAGATTCGATGGTGATAGAAGGCGCATATTTGCGTGATGGCAGAAGCGGGCCGAAATTCCAAAATGGAGATACCCTTTTTGCGCGGATCACGCCTTGCCTTGAAAACGGAAAGACAGGTTTCGTGGACTTCATGGATGAAGGTGAGGCTGGTCGAGGCTCTACTGAATTTATCGTTCTACGCTCCAAGCGCGTTACACCTGAATTCGTTTACTGCCTTGCGCGCACTTATGAATTTCGTGGCAATGCGATCAAAAGCATGATCGGCTCGTCGGGTCGGCAACGTGTTCAAGAAAGCTGCTTTGAAAAATTCATGGTCAACGTACCGCCAACTTCCTTGCTCCGACTTTTCAGTGACTTCGCTGAACCAGCTTTTGAGGAAATCAAAAATCTGGCATCGCAAAACCAAAAACTCCGCCAAGCTCGCGATCTGTTGCTGCCCCGCCTGATGAACGGAGAATTGGCCGTATGACCCGCGAGGACCAGCACACCGACCTGAAATCCTCGCGCACCGTCACGGGCAAGTCGGCGGGCTGGGCAAATTTGGCTCAAACGGCCCTTAATCGACCTTGGTTTTTTGGCTCAGTGAGTCAAATTCCCGAGTACCAATTTGCCAAGCCATTGTTTTTAAATGAATTTCTCTCTGGGGCGCTGGTTCCAAATGAGCCAAATTTGAGCCAATCCATGTTGAACAGGCACCAAGTCTCAATCCCCTCTATGACTTATCCTTCAGGTCAGTAAATTTGGCTGGAGCACACATGATCACCGAGTTGAAACTGGAAAACTGGAAGAGCTATGAGAGCGCGTCCATCCACATTGATCCGTTGTCAGTTCTGGTCGGCACCAATGCCAGTGGCAAATCCAATGCGTTGGACGCTTTGTTGCTGCTCAACCGGGTCGCTTCAGGTTCCATGCTCACATCGGCTTTGAAGGGGGACGGCACACAAACCCCCTTGCGCGGTGGTGTGGAATGGGCAGCCCGGCAACCGGGTTCCGTTTTTGCGTTGAGTGTGGTTTGCAAAGCGGATGAACTCACGGACTACGAGTACAGGCTGGAGGGAAAAATCTCCGACAGCCGTTGCGATCTGTTTTCTGAAAAGCTCACGCGCACCAAATTCCGGGCCGGCAAAGACGGTCTTCGTAAATCGGTGGCAGGGCATATTCAGCTGCTGCGCACCGATGCCTGTGGGGACGATGCACCCACCATCATCGCCCGCCTGTACAACGAAAAGCAGGGCACCCCAAGGCAGCTGAGTCGGGCCAATTCCATCTTGTTTCAACTGATGGGTCAAAAGTTGCGCCAAGAAATTCAAGACGGCGTGCAAGCGGTCATTTCGAGCTTGCGTGAAATCTTCATTCTTGACCCGATCCCATCGCACATGCGCGGCTTTTCCGCCTTGTCTGAAAAGCTGGAGTCGGACGCTTCCAATATTGCAGGGGTGTTGGCCGCATTGCCGCAAGACAAACAGCAAGAGATCGAAGCCGTTCTGACGCAATACGCCAGCCAGTTGCCAGAGCGCGATATCCGGCGGGTGTACGCAGAGACGGTCGGCAAATTTCAATCCGACGCCATGCTGTATTGCGAAGAGCACTGGCTGGATGCAGGGCCACCACCCACCGTGGATGCGCGCGGCATGTCGGATGGCACGCTGCGCTTTTTGGCCATCTTGACGGCATTGCTCACGCGTCCCCGGTATAGCCTGCTGGTGATCGAAGAGGTGGACAACGGCCTGCACCCCTCTCGCGCCAAGTTGTTGCTCGACATGCTGAAAACAGTGGGTGCCGAGCGGGGTGTTGATGTGTTGGTGACCACGCACAACCCGGCTTTGCTCGATGCCATGGGCACACAAATGGTGCCCTTCATCACCGTTGCCAACCGTGACCCGGCTACGGGGCACAGCGTGTTGACGCTGCTGGAAGACATCGCCCAACTGCCCAAGTTGCTGGCGCAAGGTCCGATTGGCCGCTTGTCGAGCCAGGGACTGATCGAGAAAAGCATAGCCAGCGAACAGACTGCGCATGCACAAGGGGAGTTCATATTGTGAGCAAGCGTGTTTTGATTTTGGACACCTCAGTGTTGTGCTGTTGGCTGCAGGTGCAGGGCAAAGAAGAGGCGGGGCCCGTCGATGACCGCTGGGACCATGCACGCATTGCGCAGCTGCTTGAAAAAGAGCGCAGCCAAGGCAGCACCTTTGTGTTGCCCATTGCCACCTTGATCGAAACAGGCAACCACATTGCGCAAGCACCCGGGCAAAGGTTCGAGCGGGCCAGCGATTTGGCGGGCTATTTGAAAGAGGCCGCCGATGCCCAATCGCCATGGGCCGCTTTCACAGAGCAATCCTCTCTTTGGGAAAGCGATAACTTGCGCAAAGTGGCCGAAACCTGGCCCGCTTTGGCGACAGGGGGCACATCCATTGGCGATCACACCATCAAGGATGTGGCCGAGTACTACGCGCAAGCGGGCTATTTTGTGGAAATCCTGACGGGTGATGCGGGCCTCAAAGCGTATGAGCCCGTCAAACCGGCCAGCATTCCGAGACGGCGGCGATAAGACGCCATGGCCTACACCGACATCAACAGTGAAGACCGCCTGGTACAGGCCACGTTTGCCGCTCATCTGGAGCGGGAGTTGGGCTGGGACAGCGTCTATGCCTTCAACCAGGAGAGCTTTGGCCCCACCGGCACGCTGGGGCGCGGCAGTGAGCGCGAGGCGGTGTTGGTACGCGACTTGCGCGAGGCGCTGACCCGGCTCAACCCGCAGCTGCCGCCGCCCGCCATCGACGACGCGGTGGCGCAGCTGACGCACCATGATTTTTCGCGCTCGCTCTTGCAGCACAACCAGGCCTTTCACAAGCTGGTGCGCGATGGCGTGCCAGTGAGCTTCAAGAATGCGCAGGGGCAGCTGAGCCACACGCAAGCCAGGGTGATCGACTTTCGCAACCCGGCCAACAACCGTTTTCTGGTGGTGCGCGAGCTCAAGCTCACGGGCTTGCGCACGCCCAACTACAACCGCCGCGCAGACTTGGTGTGTTTCGTCAATGGCTTGCCGATGGTGTTCATTGAGCTGAAGGCGGTTTACAAAAACATCCGAGCCGGGTTTGACGGTAATTTGCGCGACTACATGGACGAGAACGTGGTGGCGCACGCCTTTCACCACAACGCGTTTTTGGTGGTGAGCAACGGTCACAACGCCCGGTTTGGCTCCATCACCAGCACTTGGGAACACTTTGGCGAGTGGAAGCGCCTGAGCGAAAACGATGTGGGCAATGTGGCGGCAGAGGTTTTGCTGAACGGCATGCTGGCCAAAGACCGCTTGCTCGACATCTTGGAAAACTTCATTTTGTTTGACGCCAGCAAGGCGGGCCACACACGCAAGGTGGTGGCGCGCAACCACCAGCTGCTGGGAGTGAACCAGGCGGTGGCCTCGGTGCTGCGACAAGAGGCGCTCAAGCGCGAGTTCCCTACGGGCAAACGCTTGACGCACCGCAGTGTGCAGGTGCCGCGCACAGGGCGCGATGTGGCGGCCAATGAATCTTTGGCCAACTACCCTTTGGCAGCAGAGCCCGAGGCGTCTTATTTGCAAATCATTGAGCGGGCGCACCCCGATCTGGGCCGCTTGGGCGTGGTGTGGCACACGCAGGGCAGCGGCAAGTCGTATTCGATGGCGTTTTTTGCCGAGAAGGTGCGCCGCACCGTGCCGGGCAATTTCACCTTTGTGTTCATGACCGACCGGGACGATCTGGACAGCCAGATTTACAAGACCTTCATCGGCTGCGGCGTGGCCGACGAGCAAACGCCGCGCGCCAGCTCGGGCCGCGAGCTGCAACGCCTGCTGTCTGAGAACCACCGCTTTGTGTTCAGCCTGATCCACAAGTTCAACCAGGACGTCTCGCCAGACGCCCCCTACAGCGAGCGCGACGACATCATTGTGGTGTCGGATGAGGCGCACCGCACCCAATCGGGTAAGCTGGCGCGCAACATGCGCAATGCGTTGCCCAATGCGGCCTTCATTGGCTTCACGGGCACGCCGCTGTTCAAGCATGACGAGTTGACCAAGCGCATTTTTGGCGACTATGTGTCGCGCTACGACTTCAAGCGCAGCGAAGAAGACGGCGCTACGGTCAAGCTGGTGTACGAAAACCGGGGCGAAAAACTGGGCCTGGCTAAGCTGGACCTGAACGACAAAATCGCCGAAGCCGTGGACGCTGCCGATTTGGACGCCGACCAAACCGCCTTGCTCGAAAAGCTGCTGGGCAAAGACTACGAAGTGGTCACCGCCGACGAACGGCTTGAGCGAATTGCCGCTGACTTTGTGGAGCACTGCAGCACCCGCTGGGAAGCGGGGAAGGCCATGCTGGTGTGCATCGACAAGATCACTTGCGCACGCATGCTGCAGCTGATCGGCCCACTCTGGAAAACCAAAGCCGCCGCCTTGCGCGCCGAAGCGCAGCACAAGCTACAAGCCATCAACGCCGCCACCGATGACGAGACGCGGCAAGTGCTGCACGCACAGCGCGACCGCCTGCTTGCTCAAGCCACCTGGATGGACGAGACGCTGATCGAGCTGATCATCAGCGAGGCGCAAAACGAGGTGGCCGACTTCAAGGAGTGGAAATTCGACATCATTCCCCACCGCGAGGTGATGAAGCTGGGTTTTGAAACCGCCGACAGCCAGCGGGTAGATGTGGAAACCGCCTTCAAAAACCCCAGGCACCCGTTCCGTGTGGCGGTGGTGTGTGCCATGTGGCTCACGGGTTTTGATGTGGAATGTTTGTCCACGCTCTACATCGACAAACCCATGCGGGCACACACCCTGATGCAGGCCATTGCCCGCGCCAACCGGGTGTATCCGAGCAAAGACTTTGGCCTGATCGTCGATTACAACGGCATGCTCAAAAGCCTGCGCGAAGCCTTGGCGCAATACGCGCTGGGCGACGATGGCGGCGAGGCCGAGATTGTGGCCCCCATCGAAGAACGCGTAGCCGCACTGGCCGATGCCATTGCTGTGACCGAGGCGCACTTGATGGGCTTGGGCTTTGATGCCAGCCGCCTGCTGGGCAGCAAAGGTTTTGCGCGCATTGCCTTGTTGGCCGATGCGGTGAACGCGGTCTACACCAGCGACGAGACCAAGCGCCGGTATGAAATTTTGTCGCGGGTGGTGTTCAGTCGCTTCAAAGCCTTGCTGGTGGAGCCTTCAGCCCTGGTCTATGCCGAACGGCACGACAACATCGAAGCGATTTACAAAAAGCTGAGCGAGCGGCGCGATACCGCCGATGTGAGCGAGTTGCTCAAAGAGCTGCGCCGCATCGTCAACGAAGCGATTGCCACCCATGCATCCGGGGTGGATCAGGCTAACGGCCTCACGGTGGATTTGTCGCAGATCAACATGGAAAAGCTGCGCGACGAATTTGCCAGCAAGGTGCAACGCAAGGCCACGGCCATTGAAGACATTCGCCAGATCGTGGAAGAAAAGCTGGCCCAGATGCTGGCGCAAAACCCGCTGCGCATGAACTACGAAAAAAAGTACCAGGAGATCATCGCCGCCTACAACCAGGACAAAGACCGCGCCACCATTGAAGACACGTTCAATCGGATGATGGATGTTTTGGCCGCGCTGGATGTGGAGCAGCAACGCGCCGTGCAAGAGGGCTTGAGTGAAGAGCAGCTGGCGCTGTTTGATTTGGTGCAGCGTGGCGACTTGAACAAGACCGAGCGCGAACGCATCAAACAAGCCAGCCGCGATTTGCTGGCGGGCGTGATGGCGGTGATTGCCCCGCTCGACCGCTGGACCGAAAAAGAGCAGACCCAAGCCGAGGTGGAAACCTTCATCCTGGACCAGGTCTACCTGTCACTGCCCGAGCCACCCTACACGCCACAAGACAAAGCGGATGTGGCGCAACTGGTCTATCGGCACATTTGGCAACAGAGCCTGCACCAAACTTTGTGAACCTTGCCAAACTTTGCCAAGCATCAACGTCGGAACATTCGCCAAGACAGCAAGAAACCCACCACAGCAGCGTACACCCACACCTCGGTGAAGTTGCGCTTGCCCGCGCGCATCCACCAAAAATGCAGGATGGCCAGCACGGCCACGGCATAGACGCTGCGGTGCAAGGCCTGCCAGCGCTGGGGGCCCAGGCGGCGGATGGCGCCATTCCAGGAGGTGGCCGCGAGCGGCACCAGCAAGGCAAAGGCCAGCGCCCCCACCAACACAAAGGGGCGTTTGAGGATGTCGTGCACGATGTCGTGCCACTCGAAGCCCATGTCAAACCCCGTGTAGCACAGCAGGTGCAGGCAGGCATAAGCAAAGGTGAGCAGGCCCAGCAAACGCCGAAAACGCAGCAGCTCGGGCACCCCCAACATCACCCGCAAGGGGGTCACGGCCAGCGTGAGGCACAGCCCTCGCAGCGTCCAGTCGCCGGTGGCGCGGATCAGGGTTTCGGCCGGGTTGGCACCGAGCTGGTCCTGCGCGGTGCGCAGCACCAGCGAGAGCAGAGGCCACAAGCCCAAGGCCAGCATGGCCCACCAGGCCGTGCGGGTGCGCAGCCAGCCACGCCCCATCAGAAGAACTTCTTGAGGTCCATGCCCGCGTAAAGCTGGCCGACCTGCTGTTCGTAGCCGTTGAACATCAGGGTCTTGCGCTTCTTGGCGAGCAAGCCGTCTTCACCGATGCGCCGCTCGGTGGCCTGGCTCCAGCGCGGGTGGTCCACGTTCGGGTTGACGTTGGAATAGAAGCCATATTCCTGTGGCGCGGCCTTTTCCCAAGATGACACGGGCTGCCGGTCCACAAAACGGATCTTCACCAAGCTCTTGGCGCTCTTGAAACCGTATTTCCAGGGCACCACCAGGCGCACGGGCGCACCGTTTTGCTTGGGCATCACTTCGCCATACATGCCGAACGCCAGCAGCGTGAGCGGGTGCATGGCCTCGTCCATGCGC
>JACCDU010052132.1_pt1 | contig 33291 bp, 28 predicted proteins | sample 7446081 | NCBI WGS metagenome assembly JACCDU01 (sample SAMN15323447, study PRJNA562643) | freshwater metagenome | isolation source: river surface water | place: USA:Blue River Watershed | collected 2017-08-17
AGCTCTTCAAGCTCGGCGTTGATGAAAATCCGAAGAGCCTGAAATGTCCGCGTTGCAGGGTTCTGGCCCGGCTCGCGGGTTTTGACCGTGTCAGCCACGAGCTGGGCCAGCTCAGCGGTGGATGAAACTGGGCCCCGCTCCTGTCGGCGAGCCACAAGCGCCTTTGCAATCTGAAAAGCAAACCGTTCTTCGCCATAGTCACGCACCACCTCCGTGATTTGATCGACCGTTGCGGTCGCCAGCCACTCAGCCACACTTTCGCCGCGCGTGGTGTCCATGCGCATGTCCAGCGGGCCATCAAAACGAAAAGAAAAACCCCTCTCGGGGTTGTCGATCTGGGGGGAGCTGACCCCGAGGTCCAGCAGGACCCCGTCGACACTGCCATCGGGCAGGTCCGCCAGATGCGAGAAGCCTTCGTGCCGGATCGCAAAACGCGCGTCCTGGATGCGCCCCGCCTCTGCAATGGCATCCAGGTCCTTGTCGAAAGCCAGCAGCCGCCCCTGAGCCGACAGTCGGGACAGGATCAGGCGAGAATGACCGCCCCGCCCGAAAGTTCCGTCCACATAGCTGCCATCCGCGCCTGCGTTGCTGCCCAGCAAGGCCTCGGCAGCTTCATGCAGCAGCACGGTGGTGTGGATGAGAGAAGAGTCGCTCATGCCCGTCAGAACGAAAAGTCCTTGAACACGTCAGGCATCTCGCCCTGCATGGCCTGCGCCTCCTGGGCATCGTAAGTGGCCTTGTCCCAAAGCTCGAAATGGTTGCCCATGCCCAGCAGCATGGTGTCCTTGGCAATGCCGGCGGCTTGACGCAGTTCGGGGGAGATCAGCACGCGACCGGTGCCGTCCATTTCCACATCCATGGCATTGCCCAGAAAAATGCGCTTCCACCACTGGGCGGACATGGGCAGCTGGGCGATGCGTTCGCGGAATTTCTCCCATTCGGGACGGGGAAACACCATCAGACAACCGTGCGGGTGCTTGGTGATGGTCAGCTGCCCCTGGGCCATGGCGCTAAGGACGTCACGGTGCCGGGTCGGCACAGACAGCCGCCCCTTGGCATCCAGACTCAGCGATGAAGCCCCTTGAAACACTGCAACAACCTTTTCCAGTGGAAAGCACACAGCGAGGACACTTTTCCCCACTTAATTGCACTTTTTTGCACTGTATCAGGAAATCCATGTGCCACAAGGGGCGAATCATGTTTTTTTCCAATGAAATCAACAGCTTAGAGCAATTTCAAGAGAAATTATTTGGAATTTTTCCTTTGTAAATTAGGCACTTAGCAGGGGCAATGAAAGTAACGTATGAAGGAATCGAGAAATTGTAAAAATACCTAAAAATGGCAGAAAGGGCGCCATGAAAAAGGCCCCTGCAGAAGGGGCCTGGTGCAATGAGCGCGGGCGTGCTTCAGTCGCCGAACATCTTTTGCTTGAGTTCGCGGCGCTGCTGCGCTTCGAGCGACAAAGTCGCGGTGGGGCGGGCCAGCAGACGACCCACACCGATGGGCTCGCCGGTCTCGTCGCAGTAGCCGTAGTCGCCGGCATCGATGCGGGCAATCGACTGCTCGATCTTCTTGAGCAGCTTGCGCTCACGGTCGCGGGTGCGCAACTCCAGCGCGTGCTCTTCTTCGATGGTGGCGCGGTCGGCCGGGTCGGGCACCACCACGGTGTCTTCGCGCAGGTGCTCGGTGGTTTCACCGGCATTGGCCAGAATGCCCTGCTTGAGCTGCACCAGCTTGAGGCGGAAGAACGCCATCTGCACATCGTTCATGTACTCGCCATCGGGCATGGCGAGTACTTCGGCATCGGTCAGTTGCTCAACCGGCTTGTTTTTCCAGTTGTTGGCCAGTTTGGGGTCTTTTTTGACGGGCGCCGCGGGGGCAGGCATGACAGCAGTGGGCATGGAAGGTAAAAAACTCGCTTTGGCGGCCGTCGATGCCACGGCTTGCGGCATGGACGGCACAGTGATTTGGGCCAGCCGCGCCGAAGGGCGGCTGGAACGTACGGGCAGGTCAGGGGCAGATGGCGCCGCCACGGAAGTGCCGGGTTTGACGGCCACCTCCACCGGAGCTGCCTTTGCAGCCGGCGGTTTGACGGCTGGCTGCGCTTTGACTGACGGTTTGGCTTTGGCTTTGGCTTGCACCGGTGCGGTCGGCTTGGCCAGGGACTTGGCCGGCACCTTGGCCTTGGCCACCGGTTTGGCCACAGGCGCTGGTTTCTTGACCGCCACGGGCTTGGCCACCGGTTTTTTGGCCACAGCCACTTTCTTGGCTGGCACCTTGGTCGCGGGTTTCACCTTGCTCACGACCACAGCTTTCTTGGCCGGTTTGGCCTTGGGGGCTGCAGCCTTGGCTTTGGCGGGTGACTTGACGGACACCTTCTTGGCGGGTGCGGCGACTTTGGCCGGCACTTTCGTGGCGGCTTTTGTCGCTTTCTTGGCAGGTGTCTTCACTTCGTGTCTCCTGGCACCGCCGCACAGACGAATCCGTGGTGGTTTGCCGTAGCGTGCAGATGATCCGGGGTCCTGTTCATCTGCATGGATTAGCCTTTGTTCGACCTTCTGGGCCGGCATCCCCGGAAATGGGGAGCCTTACAGGCGGGGCATTGTAGCGATTGAACCCCTCAAAATCCGGACACGGTTTATAAATTCAAAACGCTTCAAAAAACAAATACCAAAGACGTCAGATCAGACACTGTTCAAGCCCCTGAACCAGGATGTCCCTGGGCAGATCGATGCCAATGAACACCATCTTGCTGGTGCGCTGCTCATGGTCCTGCCAGACCGGCCCCAGATCGCTGCCCATGAGCTGGTGCACGCCCTGAAAAATGACCTTGCGCTCGGTGCCCTTCATGTTCAGCACGCCTTTGTAGCGCAGCATCTTGGGACCGTAAACGTTGACGATGGCACCCAGGAAGTCTTCCAGTTTGGCCGGATCAAAAGCCCGGTCGGACTTGAAGACAAAGCTCTTGACGTCATCGTCGTGGTGGTGATGGTGCGGGTGGTTGCAGTGCTCGCCATGTTCATGGTGGTCATGGCCGCAATGCTCACCGTGTGCATGTTCATGGCCGTGCGCGTGGTCACAGTGCTCACCATGTGCGTGCTCATGCCCGTGATGATGGTCATGGTCTGCGGCCTCCAGAAAGTCCGGATCGATGTCCAGCTTGGCATTCAGGTTGAAGCCACGCAGGTCGAACACCTCCTGGAGTGGCACCTCGCCAAAGTGCACCACCTTCTGCGGTGCACGCGGGTTCATGTGCTTGAGGCGGTGCTGCAGCGCATCCAGCTCGCCGGCGGAGACCAGATCGGCCTTGCTGATGAAGATCTGGTCGGCGAAACCGACCTGACGCTGCGCCTCGACACGGTCATTGAGTTGCTGCTGGGCGTGTTTGGCGTCCACCAGCGTCAGGATGGAGTCGAGCAGGAAGGTCTCTGCGATCTCGTCGTCCATGAAGAAGGTCTGCGCCACCGGACCGGGGTCGGCCAGGCCGGTGGTTTCGATCACGATGCGGTCGAACTGCAACAGACCCTTGCGGCGCTTGGCCGCGAGCAGCTGCAGCGTGGCGCGCAGGTCTTCGCGGATGGTGCAGCAAACGCAGCCATTGCTCATCTGGATGATCTGTTCGTTCGTCTCCGACACCAAGATCTCGTTGTCGATGTTTTCCTCGCCGAATTCGTTCTCGATCACCGCGAGCTTCATGCCATGGGCTTCCGACAACACACGCTTGAGCAGCGTGGTCTTGCCCGAGCCGAGGAAGCCGGTGAGGATGGTGGCGGGAATGAGGGCCATGGAATGCTCCGGGAGATTGCGCGAAAGGCGTGAGTGTATCGGGGTGGCGATGGACTTGCCGGTGCCAGGTCAGCGCCGCACCACCACCAGCCCCTTGAGGTATTCGCCTTCAGGGAAGGCGATCGTCATGGGATGGTCGGGTGCGCCCTGCAGGCGTTCGCTGATGAAACCGTCCACGCCCGCATCGGTGCCAGCGGAGGCCACGATCTTGTGGAACAGGTCGGCGCTGATGCCCCCCGAGCACGAATACGTGAACAGCTCGCCACCGGGCGCCAGCAGCTTGAAGGCCAGGCGGTTGATGTCCTTGTAGGCGCGCGCAGCCCGCTCGGCATGCGCGGCCGTGGGTGCGAACTTCGGGGGATCGAGCACGATGGCATCAAACGTTTCGCCGCGTTCGATGCACTGGCGCAGACTGGCGTTCACATCGGCGTCCAGAAAGCTGGCGCGTGATTCGTCGAAACCGTTCAGCCGCAGATGGGCGCGGGCGCGCTCCAGCGCGGGGCCCGACGAATCGATCGACGTCACATGCCCTACCCCGCCGGCCAGCGCCGCCACGGTGAAGCCACCGGTGTAGCAGTAGCAGTTGAGCACCTTGCCAAACTGGCGGTGGCGCGTGTGTTCGAAAAAGCGCTTTCGGCTGTCGCGCTGGTCCAGATAAAAACCGGTCTTGTGGCCGGTGGCCACGTCCAGCGTGAGCTGCCAGTCGTGTTCGCGGATCGTCAGCTCGGTGGCACCTTCGCCGCGCAGCCAGCCGGTCACTTCACTCAAGCCTTCGAGCTGGCGCACGCTGGCGTCCGAGCGCTCGTACAGGCGCGTCAGGCCCGTGACCTGCAGCAGCGCATCGGCAATCGCCTTCTTGAATTTCTCGGTGCCGCAACTGGTGAACTGCGCCACCAGCGTGTCGCCGTAGCGGTCAACGATCAGGCCGGGCAGGCCATCGGCTTCGCCGTGCACCAGGCGCACACCGTCGCTCTGGATGTCAAACCACTGGCGTGCAGCGACGGCCTGCGCGATGCGCTCGTGGATGAAGTCGGCGTCGATGCGCTGGCCCTCGTCAAAGCTCCAGATGCGGGCACGGATGCGCGAGCTCGGGCTGAACGCGGCCCAGCCCAGAAATTGCCCTTCGGCAGACTCCACACGCACCGTCTCGCCAGCGTCGCCACCGCCTTTGGCAATGGCCGAGTCGAACACCCAGGGATGGCGGCGCAGCAGGGAACGCTCTTTCCCCGCCTTGAGTCGAATGGTTTTCATGGGCCCTATTGTCGGGCCTGCGGCAGATCAGGCTGCCGGCAGGAAGCCTTCAATCGACAGGTAACGCTCGCCCGTGTCGTAATTGAAGCCCAGCACAGTGGCGCCCGCCGGCAGCTCGGGCAGCTTCTGCGCGATGGCGGCCAGTGTGGCGCCCGACGAGATGCCCACCAGCAGACCTTCCTCGCGCGCCGAGCGGCGGGCGTATTCACGCGCAGCCTCGGCATCCACCTGAATCACGCCGTCGAGCAGTGAGGTATCAAGGTTTTTCGGGATGAACCCCGCGCCAATGCCCTGGATCGGGTGCGGTGCCGGCTGGCCACCCGAGATCACAGGCGAAGCCGCAGGCTCCACTGCAAACACCTTGAGTTTCGGAAACTTCGCCTTGAGCACCTTGGCCACACCGGTCAGATGCCCACCCGTGCCCACACCGGTGATGAGGGCGTCGATGCCTTCGGGAAAGTCGGCCAGGATTTCCTGCGCGGTGGTTTGCACATGCACCTCGATGTTGGCCGGATTTTCGAACTGCTGCGGCATCCATGAACCGGGGGTGACGGCCAGCAGCTCTTCGGCACGGGCGATCGCGCCTTTCATGCCTTTTTCGCGCGGCGTCAGGTCAAAGCTGGCGCCATAGGCCAGCATCAGGCGGCGGCGCTCGATGCTCATGCTGTCGGGCATCACCAGAACCAGCTTGTAGCCCTTGACGGCCGCCACCATGGCCAGGCCAATGCCGGTGTTGCCCGAAGTCGGCTCGATGATGGTGCCACCAGGCTGCAGCAGGCCACGGCTTTCCGCGTCTTCCACCATGGCCAGCGCGATGCGGTCCTTGATGGAGCCACCCGGATTGCTGCGCTCGGACTTGATCCAGACCTGGGCATCGCCAAACAGGCGGTGGATGCGGATGTGCGGTGTGCGGCCGATGGTGTCGAGGATGTTGTTGGCTTTCATGTCGGACTCCTTCAGAACTGGCTTGACATTGTGCGCCGTTTGATATGAACACGCGGCATGTGGATATGCACAGCAGCGATAATCGGGTGGTGAAGCTCGCCAGACCGCCGCTGGTGCATCCGCCGAAAGGCCGCACTGGAGGAACGTCCGGACTGCACAGGACAGCGCAGGAGGTAATACCTCTCCACCGTGAGGTGAGGATCAGAGCAACAGAGACGAGCCGATTCAGTTCGGGTGAAACGGGCAATCTCTGCGCGCAGCAATACCAAGTAGGCACACGTTGATCTGGTTCCGGAGAGTGTGCGGGTAGGTAGCATCGAGCCGGGTGGGCGACCCCCGGCCCAGAGTAATGGCGGTCACACAGCGGGCAACCGTTGTGCACAGAATCCGGCTTATCGGCGAACTTCACAACTTATTCTTCAAAACCGCTTTCGGGCGGTTTTTCGTCTTTCAGTTCGGTGCCGGGCGCGAGGCAGACCGTGGCCGGAGCTCCTCATGCTGCGGGGATACGCAGAAATCGCCGCCCCGGCCACGGTCTGCCTCGCACCCTCCCCTCGCTGGGCCGCAAAGCCTTTGCCAACCTCGCTGTGATGAGGCCATGGCCTCATCGCAGCCTGCGCAAAAGCACAATGAAAAAACCGCCCGAAGGCGGTTTTGGCGGAAGTCCGACTCGATCAGCCGCGGCTGGGCATCAGGGTGCCGGCCAGCGCGAACACCGAGTTGGGCGCGGTGATCTTGAGTGGCTCGGGCTTGCGGGCAAAAACGCCGCGCTTGACCGAGGTGACTTTGGCCGGCGCTGGCTCGATGGCCACGCCCTTGGCGCGTTGCTCGGCCACCAGCTGGCGCAAGTTGATCGACTGCAGATGGGCCAGCATCTGGTTGTTCAGGCTGGACCACAGATCGCTGTTCATCCAGCTGCTTTGCTCATCGGCCGCTTCATCGGCGGTGGGCGCGTCCACGGCACTCAGGATGTCGGCCATGGAAATGCTGTCGGCGGCCCTGCCCAGTGAATAGCCACCGCCTGGACCACGGGTGCTCTCGACCAGCCCCGCCTGACGCAGCTTGCTGAACAGCTGCTCCAGGTAGGACAGGGAAATCTGGTGCCGTTCGCTGATGGCGGCCAGCGAGACCGGGCCACGGTCTTCGCGCAGGGCCACATCGATCATGGCGGTCACGGCAAATCGGCTTTTGGTGCTCAAACGCATGGTGTTCTCCTCTCTGCGTCCTACAGGGGGCGTGTTGCCCCGGGCCAGTCACCCGGATGGTCAACACCCTGATCAGCGACTGTCCGGCCATTTTCCCTGACCGGACAAGGCATTTTGGGCTCACCCTTACAGATTTCAAGGTCAAACAGCCCCCCTGCAGGCTGAATATGTATCAGAATTTTTCGAAATCCAGCCGCAAACGGGCCTGCCCCACGGACAAAGGCGCCAGTCCCAGCCGCCCGATGCGCTGGCGGCGCAAGGTCCAGGCATCGGCCAATTGACTCGCATCAAGAAAGTCCACCAAGGCCTGGCCCCGGTCGCCTTTGTCCACCAGCCGCCACTGCCCGATGCCGTCCCGCTCATGTCCCAGGCTGGCGCGCACTCCCCCTGCCTGCAGCGCAGCGATGAGCCCAGCCGCCGCCATGGGCATGGACAGCAGCCATTCCGTTTCGGGGGGGCGCTCGCGGTCCAGCAAGCGGCGCATAACAGGTCGCTCGTCCGACCAGATCGACAACCCGGAAGCCTGCTGCGGCAGAGGCAAAAGCTCCTGCAGCCGGGCCGCAGGCCGCAGCCCGAGCCCCAAACCTGTCCAGCTCTGGCGCAAGGCTTCGGCTGCGACCGTGCCCGCAGGCTTGTGCAGCAACACCGTCATGGCCTCAACCGCCGTGTCTGTGCTGACCTTCACCAGCGCGTCTGCGGCCACCCGGCGGGCTGGATCCGTGACCACTTGCCCGTCCACCTGCACAGCGCCAGCGCTGATCAGCGACTCGGCCTGGCTGCGCGAGCAAGCCTGCTGCGCCGCCACCCGTTTGGCCAGGCGGATCCCTTCTGGCCCCCCTTGTTCGCTCATGCGCCCAGGGTCTCGCGGATGTGGTCCACGTGCGCTTGCAGGGACCGTGCGGCCACCGGCCACAGGCGGGGCGGCACATCGTCGTAGGCTTTTTCGACCCACTGCTCCAGCGTGCCGTGCGGCAGGGCCTGCAGGGCGGCAGCGATCTTGGCCTCGCGCTTGAGGCGGTGGGCCTTGAGCTGGGTGATGGCCTGTTTCGCGAAACCCAGCACGTAGCCATGCGCGGGCAGGATGAACTCGATGCCATCGCTGTCGCAGGCCGCAGCCAGCAAGTCGAGCGAATTCAAATAATCGCCCATGTGGCCATCGGGCGGGTCGATCACGGTGGTGCTGCCGTTGAGCACATGGTCGCCCGAGAACAGCAGGCCGTCTTCTTCCAGCACGAAGCAGACATGGTTGGCCGCGTGGCCGGGGGTGAAGATGGCGCGCAGCGTGTGCGTGACGCCACCGGCGCCCAGCACCATGCGCTCGCCGTCCTGCAACTCGCGGTCGGGTGTGAACTGGCTGTGGGCACGCGCCGTGGGGCGCGAAGCCAGCCCCAGGATCGGCGGCTTGTTCTTGCACAGGGCCTGCAGCGGCGCTGCGCCCGGCGAATGGTCCGGGTGCGAATGGGTGCAGACGATGTAACGGATGTTGCCGCCCGCAGCCCGCCACAGGCGCTCCAGGTGCTTGGCATCGGCCGGACCGGGATCGATGGCAATAAAGCCGGTGTTCGGGTCGCCCACCAGGTAGCTGTTGGTGCCCGGCCCGGTCATCACGCCAGGGTTGGGGGCGGTGAGGCGCTGCACGTTTTTCAGCAGAGCCGCGGGCTGTTCGGTCTGCCAGTCCAGGTGGTGCACGATCTGGCCGTCGGGGTTGACCAGTGCCAGCTCGCCATAGGGCGATTCATGCTCCATGTAGCGCACCTCCTGCCCGGCCAGCCAGCCGGCACGCGGGCAGCTGGTCCACAGCGGCTCTTCGGTGGCGGCGCAGGCGGCCAGCACCTCGTCGACCTTGGCATACGCTTTGAGGCGCTCGAGCGTGCGGATGGTCGGGAAGATGATGAAGAACTGCCCGGCCTCGTGGCGCGAGAGCGCGTCCTGCGGGCGCACCCAGACCGGCTCGAACTGTTCGGCCTCGTCGGCCACTGGCGTCTGGCCTTCGGGCATGCGGGCCACCAGAAAGGGCACGTCAAAGCGGCGCGGCAGGTCACGGTCGGTGATCCAGTGCGCGAGGATGTAGACCTGATCGGCCGCCAGCTGCAGGCCACGCGCCAGGCACTGGTCCGCAAAGGAGCCCTGGCGGTCGATGGCCGCGATGTCCGAAGCATCGGCCCAGCGGCCATCGGCGTGGCGTGCGAAGAGCACACCGAGTTCTTCAAAGCTTTCGCGAATCGCCGCGATCGCCTGCGTCAGGTGCAGGTCGCTCTGGCCGGGGCGACGGCTGGCCTGGGCATGCGAGGCGGCATCGGCCGCATCAATGCCGCCGCCAGGAAAGACGTATGCGCCGGGCGCGAAGCTGGCCGTCATGGAGCGACGGGTCATCAGCACTTCAAGGCCTTGCGGGCCGTCGCGCAGCAGCAGCACGGTGGCGGCAGGACGGATCGGCGCGGGCTCGCGCTGGGGATGGAGGAGTTGGGAGGAGCGGACCATAGTTTCCATTATCCCGTCTCGCCCTGGTCTGACGAGGGAGGGGTGTACCCAAGGTTCCTCATGCTGCGCCGAAGCGCAGAAATCGTCACCTCGGGCGCACCCCTCCCTCGTCAGGCAAATGTCGCTGCTGAAAGCGGCATCCGTTTGCAGCGGGATGATGGGGTGTTGTGGGCGACGATTTCTGCGTACCCCCGCAGCATGAGGAGCCCGCAATACCCCATCGTCCCGCCCCACACGACTCGCACGCCACTTCAGCAGACAGCGATAATCGAGAAATGCGCATTCGCTTCACCAAAATGCAGGGCGCGGGCAACGACTTTGTCGTGCTCGACGAAACCCAGGGCCGCCTGAACCTGAGTGCGGCCCAGTACCGATTTCTGGCAGACCGCCACTTTGGCGTGGGCGCCGACCAGATCCTGACGGTGCGACCTTCGCCTGCCCCCGGTCTGGACTTTGAATACGTCATCCACAACGCCGACGGTGGCGAGGTCGAGCATTGCGGCAACGGTGCGCGTTGCTTTGTGCGCTATGTGCGCGACCACGGCCTGACCGACAAGGCGACCGTGCGCGTGAAAGTACAGAAAGGCGAGATCGAGCTGACCATGAACCCCGACGGCCGCGTCACGGTGGACATGGGTGCGCCGGTGTTCGACCTGCCGCAGGTGCCCTTCAACCCGGCAGGACTCGCCACATCGGCCATCAACGGATGGACGGTGTACGACCTGTCTTTGGGCGAAAGAGGCGAACACGGCACTGCCCGTGTCGGCGTGGTGTCCATGGGCAATCCGCACGCGGTGCAGCGTGTGGACAACGTCGACACAGCGCCCGTGCTCACGCAAGGCCCGCTGATTGAACACCATGCCGCATTCCCCAAGCGCGTCAACGCCGGCTTCATGCAGATCGTCTCGCGCAGCCAGATTCGCCTGCGCGTGTACGAGCGAGGGTCCGGCGAAACCCTGGCCTGCGGCACCGGCGCCTGCGCCGCCGTGGTCGCCGGTATCCGGCAAGGCTGGCTGGACCACCAGGTGGATGTGCAGACGCAGGGCGGCCTGCTGACCATCGCATGGGGCGGCAAGCCCCAGGACCCTGTGCACATGACCGGCCCCGCCACGCCGGTGTTTGAAGGCACCATCGACATTCCCGACCTCTGACCCCGAGAAACCACCATGAGCAACGCCCCGATGGCTCCGATCACCGAAGACGACATCGCCAATTACCTGGCCAATACACCCGATTTTTTCGAGCGCCACGCCGAGCTGCTGGCCAGCGTGCAGCTCACGCACCCGCACAGCCAACGTGCGGTGAGCCTGCAAGAGCGTCAGGCCATGATGCTGCGCGAGAAAATCAAGTCTCTGGAGCACCGCATCATGGACATGTTCCGCCATGCCCACGAGAACATGGCGCTCACCGACAAGCTGCACCGATGGGCCTGCGATCTGCTGGCCACACCGGCAGCCGAGCTGCCCGCCGTGACGGTGGACAACATCCGTGAACTCTTCCAGGTGCCGCAGGTGGCGCTGCGCCTGTGGTCGCTCGACGGCGCCCATGCACAGGCCCCCTATGCCCAGGGCGTGACAGATGCAGTGCGTGAACAGGCGGCCGGTCTGGCCACGCCCTATGTTGGCGCCAACAGTGGCTTTGAGGCCGTGCAGTGGCTCGAACAGCCGGCCCAGGCGGCTTCGGTGGCACTGATGGCCCTGCGCCCGGCCCCTGGCCAGGACGCGTTTGGCCTGCTGGTGCTGGCTTCGCCCGATGCCCAGCGCTTCAACAGCCAGATGGGCACTGAACTGCTCGAGCGTCTGGCCGAACTGGCCGGGGCTGCGCTGTCGAACTTGCGGGCTGCGCAGGCCTGAAGACCGCCGCACGGCTTGGGCCATGGTCAAACCCATGCATCCTTCGCAGACCATGGATCCTCGGGTCAAGCCCGAGGATGACGAATTGGTACCCAAGGATGACGAACTGGCGCCCGAGGATGACGAACGGGCGCCCGAGGATGACGGCGGGCTGGACCCACTGGCAATGCGCTACCTCGACCATGTGCGTTTTGAAAAACGCCTGGCCCAGCGCACCTGCACCCTCTACCGACTCGACCTTGAGCGCCTGACACGAATGGCGGAGGCCTCTGGTGTGGCGTTGCTGCAGGTGCAGCCTGCGCACATCCGCCGCTGGGTGGCGCAGATGCACAGCGCCGGGCGCAGTGGGCGCGGCATTGCCCTCATCCTCTCGGGCTGGCGCGGATTTTTTAATTGGCTGGGCCGCGAAGGCCTGATCGTCAGCAACCCGGTGCAGGGCGTGCGTGCGCCCAAGGCCCCCAAGCCGCTGCCCAAGGCCCTGGGTGTGGACGAGGCGGTGCAACTGGCTGAGCACGAGAACCCCGATGACGACCCCTGGCTGGAAGCGCGTGACGCCGCCATGGTCGAGCTGCTGTACGGCTGCGGCCTGCGGGTGGCCGAACTCACCGGGCTGGACGTGTGTGCCAGCGACGATGCATTGCGACAAGGCCGCGGCTGGATTGACCTGCAGGCCGCCGAGGTGCAGGTGCAGGGCAAGGGCAGCAAGCGCCGCACGGTGCCCCTGGGCAGTGCGGCGGTGCATGCGCTCGAACACTGGCTCGGTGTGCGCATACAGATCGCCGGCATGCTGAACGCTCCGACACCGGGCACGTCCAGCCAGTCGCTGGCGCTGTTCCCGGGCCGCCACGGCACGCGGCTGACGGCCCAATCGATCTGGCAGCGCCTCAAGCGCCGCAGCCTGCAGGCAGGGCTGGCGACGCCGGTACATCCGCACATGCTGCGCCATTCGTTTGCCAGCCATGTGCTGCAGTCCAGCGGCGATCTGCGGGCGGTGCAGGAGCTGCTGGGCCACGCCAACATCACCACCACGCAGGTCTATACGCGGCTGGATTTCCAGCACCTGGCCAAGGCGTACGACGCGGCGCACCCGAGAGCGAAAAGAAAAAGCTGAGACACCCATACCCGGCAACGGAGCATGAGGGGCAGGGGCAGGCCGGACGACGATTTCTGCGTACCCCGCAGCATGAGGAGTTCGGCCTGCCCCTGCCCCTCATGCGGCACTCTGCCAAAGCGAGGGCATGAGCAAGGGGGCGCCCGGACTCCTCAGAAGCCGCTGCGCGTCACACATCGTCGCCCGGGCGCCCCCTTGCTCATGCTCTTGAACGTTTTGACAACAGCGGGTCGTCGCTACTGCGGGATAATCGCTGCCTCTGCTTGATAACCACAAGCCCGTCACCATGATCCGCGTTTCCGAACTCAAACTCCCCCTGTCCGCCCTGCCGGTCGAAGAACGCCGCGCCGTGGATGCGCCTGCCGAGACCGACGAGGACCGCCTGCCTCCACCCCACCCCGAAGCCGCGCTTCGCCGGCTGGCCGCCAAAGCGCTGGGCCTGGCCGAGAGCGACATCGCCACGCTGCACGTCTTCAAGCGCAGCTTCGATGCGCGCAAGCCCGAACTGCTGGCCGTGTTCATCGTCGACCTCACACTCACGGCACCCGAGGGCGAGGCTGCGCTGCTGCAAAAATTCGACAAGCACCCACACATCCAGCCCACGCCCGACATGGTCTGGCGTGCGCCTGTCCAGGCGCCGCCAGGCTTTGGCGACAAAGAAGGCGAACGCCCGGTGGTGGTGGGCTTTGGCCCCTGCGGCATGTTGGCTGCACTCACCCTGGCGCAGATGGGGTTTCGACCTATCGTGCTCGAACGCGGCAAGACAGTGCGCCAGCGGACCAAGGACACCTGGGGCCTGTGGCGCAAGAAAGTGCTGCAGCCCGAGAGCAATGTGCAGTTTGGCGAAGGCGGCGCGGGCACGTTTTCGGACGGCAAGCTCTACAGCCAGATCAAGGACCCGCGGCATCTGGGCCGCAAGGTCATGGACGAATTTGTCAAGGCTGGAGCGCCCAGCGACATCCTGTTTGCCGCGCACCCGCACATCGGCACTTTCAAGCTGGTCAAGGTGGTCGAGGGCATCCGTGAGCAGATCGTGGCACTCGGGGGCGAGATCCGATTCGAGCAACGCGTGACCGATCTGCAGCTCGACGCTGCGCACCACCTGCAGGGCCTGCAGGTCCTCGACCAGGCCAGCGGCGAGTCCTACAGCCTGCCTGCACGCCATGTGGTGCTGGCCTTGGGCCACAGCTCGCGCGACACCTTCCTGATGCTGCACCGCAAAGGCGTGCAGATGGACGCCAAGCCATTTTCAATCGGCGTGCGCATCGAACACCCGCAAAGCGTGATCGACCGTGCGCGCTGGGGCCAACACGCCGGTCACCCCCTGCTGGGCGCCGCCGACTACAAGCTGGTGCACCACGCGCAAAACGGCCGTGCGGTCTACAGCTTTTGCATGTGCCCGGGCGGCACGGTGGTGGCGGCCACCAGCGAGCCAGGGCGCGTGGTCACCAATGGCATGAGCCAGTATTCACGCGCCGAGCGCAATGCCAATGCGGGCATGGTGGTCGGCATCGAGCCGAGCGACTTCCCGCAACACGACCGCACCGCATGGATCGCCGCTTTTGGCGAAGCCGATGGCGCCGCCTTGGCCGACGAAGCCCAGCAGTGCATGGCGCGCGGCCAGGTGCATCCGCTGGCGGGTATCGTGCTGCAGCGCCAACTCGAGAGTCTCGCCTTTGAAGTCGGTGGCAGCAGTTACGAAGCTCCGGCCCAGCGCGTGGGTGATTTCCTCGCGCAGCAGCCCTCGCAGGCGCTCGGGACCGTACAACCGTCGTACAAGCCGGGCATCCATCTCACCGACCTGACGCAGGTGCTGCCCGAATACGCTATCACGGCGATGCGCGAGGCCCTGCCGGTGTTCGGCCGCAAGATCAAGGGTTACGACATGCCCGATGCGCTGATGACGGCGGTGGAAACACGCACCTCCTCGCCCTTGCGCATCCCGCGCGGCGAAGACTTCCAGAGCTTGAACACACCAGGGCTCTACCCGGCAGGCGAAGGCGCCAGCTATGCGGGGGGCATCCTGTCTGCGGGGGTGGATGGCATCAAGGTCGCCGAGGCATTGGCCATGGCTTCCATCTTTGAACACACCCAGGCCTCAGGCATTCACTGACGGGTCGCCAGTCGCCGCAGAACTGCCTGCACCCCGGGCGATCGTTTTGGAATGGCAACCGCAGGCCATCGTCTCCAGCAGGTGGGGGTTTTGCACCCGCAACTGCGATCCATGCAAGTCGATGGCTCCAATGTTTGCCAATGCCTGCAGAGCACCGTCCATCTGGGCGGGTGAGGCCATCTGGCCACCAGGCAAGTCATGCAACGACCATGCAAGCACGTCTTGCAGCCCGGCCAAATGCGCCCACAGCAAACGGTCGGCCAGGCCCTGGAGCAGAGAATGGTGCTGCACACACCAGCTCCAGCGGGCCATCTGCTGCATCAACTCCTGCTGGCACTGCAAAAACACTTCCGGCCATATCGACAAGACCACCTGTGCTGACAGCACCTGTGCGCGCCCCTCGGTCAGGGCGCGCAGGCGCAAGTCTGCCTGTTGGGGCAAGGACAAGCCTGTCGTGCATCCAATCAACGCGACCTCGACATGCCTTGCCCCGGTATCCTGTTCCAGCACCAGCACCCCACTCTCGGGAAACCACAACTGCGACGATGATGCTGCACCGATGGCCAAGATCTGTCCTGCCTGGTAATGCTCCTCGCTCCGATCGGACAGCAGGAGACCAGTCGCCGTGGCGTTCAGTCGCTGCAAGGCAGGGTTCCGATATGCGTAGTTCATGCCAGGATTTCAGTGCGGTTTTTCTCATTTTATGTTCTTTAACGAACATTTATTGACAAATCTGCAAACAGCTCCGTCAGGCGCGGCGCATATACTTCGAATCAAATGATTTTCTGAAATCCATCGATCGCCCGCTCCTTACTTTTACCGAATCGGCTGCTTGCCACACAGCCCGCAGGTACCCAGTGTGAACCTATCTTCCAACGGCATCGCGCAACAGCTCACGACAGACAGTGTTCTCCGTCTTCAGGAGATCGGTACCGTCGTTGAACTGTCTGCAGGCCAGCTGCTCGAACCTCTCCCAGGCCAGGAAGGACCGGTTTACTTCCTGCTCGATGCGGTGGCAAGCCTCTGGATCGAACCGGAACCGGGTGGGCATCGCCTGGCCTTGTCACTGGTGGGCAGCGAGGGGCTGGCGGGCTGCTCTCACCTGTGGCCCAACACCCATCCACAGTGGGTCAGCCGAGCTCTGAAGCCTGGCCAGGCCTTCCAAGTCGAGCCGAGGCAACTGCATGCACTGTTTTCCCGCATGCCCGACCTCACCAGCGCCATCTGCAAATTCCTGTGGAGTCAAACCCTGGAAATCGCCCAGTTGAGCGCACGCATGCAGCTCGCCGATATCCGGGTACAGCTTGCACTTTGGTTGCACCTGCTTCAACACAAGACCGGCAGCCAAACACTGCAGATCACCCAACAGGCGCTCGCCGACATGATGGGCACCCGCCGGGTCAGCGTCACCCTCGCAGCAGGTGAGCTGCAAAACGAAGGCATCGTGTCACTTCGACGCGGTGAAATCCAGATTGACGACCTTCCAGGCCTGGCCCGGGCTGCAGGACTGATCCGTTGAATTGACGCCAGCTTGAAAGATCAAGTTCCGCAGACATCCGTCAGACCACGCACAAGAACCGGAAGCGGGAAAGCAGGATGTCTCACGCCCAGAAAGACTCAGACCCGAACCATTTGGTTGCGGATGGCGTAACGGGTCAGATCAGCCACCTTGTGTAAGCCTACTTTGCGCATGATGTTGCGCCGATGCACCTCGACTGTGCTGGGCGCAATGCGCAGGTCGCGTGCGATTTCCTTGGAAGAGTAGCCATCGGCGATCAGGCACAGCACCTGTTCTTCCCGTTCGCCAAGCTGCCCTGCACCGGCTGTGGCCATCCTGCCCCGACGCAAGCCATCGACCATGACCGCACCCGCAGATGGACACAGATAGGAGCGGCCGGCTGCTGCCGCGCGAATGGCCTGCAACAACTCGTCCATGCTGCTTTGCGTGGCCACGAAGCTGGTAGCGCCAGCCTGCATCATCTGCAACACGGCACTCCGATCGCATTCAATGGAGAAAGCCACAATCTCAGGGCGGGGGTTGAGCTGAGCCATCCAGCGCGTGAGGGCCACATCGCCGGCACGCCTGGGGTCCACCCCGACCACCACCACCTGGGGATGCGCCTTTTCGCACAGGGCCTGGGTCTGGGCGTCATCGTCGGCCATGCCCACCAGGTGGATATCCGCATGGGTTTTCAATACGGCAGCGATACCGTCCGAAATGACTTTGTGTTTGCAAGACAACAGGACACGTGTCGACATGGGTCTTCTCCATCAAAACATCCCTGCGGTAGGCACCTCTTCAATCACACATGCCCCAAAGCATGGCGCTACGGCTGCTTGCGTTGCAAGTCTAGGCAGTGCTTTGCGTCAAGTCTGTGTGCACCAACACATTGCAGGACAAAAAACTCGTTGTTTGATCCATATCAATGGTTTCGACGAACGGCGAGGCCGTTGATCGTGTTGCTTAAAGGGTGAAAAGGAGATGACAACTCACGCGACTTCTCGAGCGCTTGCATCAAACATTCATGTGCAGCAGCAGAATGCTCACACGACATGCGTGCATGGTGCAGGGCCGCTCTGAAGGCGCCACTGGCGTGATGTCGTGTGGCTTCCTTGTTGCGCTGGTAAGCCAGCAACAACTCCTGTGCAGCCGACTGAAACAAATCGGCAACGGCCTGTGCCTGTGGGGCCGTGCTTTCTGCAGTGGGGGTGTTCATGCGAATCCTTGGGTAGTGAATCAATACAGCTCAATAGCCGTGCTGCTGCATGTAGAGCATCAGCGCCATGCGGCCCGGGCAATTGAGTTTCTGGTAGATGTGATGCAGGTGCAGCTTGGCCGTGCCTTCGCTGATGGCCAGCTTGCTCGCGATCTTTTTATTGGGCCAGCCTTCCGTGACCATCCGCGCCACATCCACTTCGCGCGGCGTCAGCAATTGCGTGCCCTGCTGGCGCTCCTTCTGGCGACCAATGAGCATCGACACCGTCTTCATCGTCAGATCCTGGTCCAGACAAGGCTCACCTGCGTGGACCTGCCGGATGCAATGCTCCAAGGCCTCGTGCGGACGATGCTTGGCCACCAGACCCCGGACGCCGAGATCGAGTGCACGCATCACATCCTTGACCGACTCTGAAGTGAACACCACCGGCCGGGTCGACAGTCCCTGCGCCTGCATGGCCGCGATCAGATCCAGTCCACTGCGACGTGGCAAGCTCAGGTCGAGCACCAGCACGTCGGGCCTGTGGCGCAGCACAGCCTGCCAGGCCGCATCGCCGTCATGAACCGTCTCGCAGACCTTCAGGTCCGGGCAAGCCTGCAAATCGGCCGACAGACCATCGAGCATCACAGGATGCGGATCGGCCAGAACCAGGCTGATGGCGGGAGCACTCATGGAATACACCTCATGCAATCAAAGCGACGCTTTCAGCATAAGTGGGCCATGGACCACGCCCAATACTTCTAAACGCTTAAACCTTTTACTGAGGACGCGGTAATCCCTTGCGCCACGCTGACAAAAGGTTTTCGGCACACCGCACCAAGCAGATGCTGCGGCTTAAGTAGATATTTGAATTTTCTTGAGGCGCGCTGACGCACTGATAAGTGAGCTTGGCAATGGGCTTCTTTTTCTGATCCGTGTGTGGCAACGCACAAGCGCATCAGCGCAGCAAGGCAGATTGCGCAATGCCTGGGCGCTTGATGCGCAGCCCTATGAGGTCATACGGTCATTCGACAGTCACGCTCTTGGCGAGGTTGCGTGGTTTGTCGACGTCGGTGCCACGTGCACACGCCGTGTGGTAACTCAGCAGCTGCAGCGGCACCACGTGCAGGATGGGCGAGAGCACGCCGTAGTGTTCAGGCATGCGAATGACGTTCACGCCTTCGCTGCTCTCGATCTTCGTGTCGCCGTCGGCCAGCACATAGAGCACACCACCGCGGGCGCGAACCTCCTGCATATTGCTTTTGAGCTTTTCGAGCAGTTGGTCGTTTGGGGCCACGGTGACCACCGGCATGGCGCTGGTCACCAGCGCCAGCGGGCCGTGCTTGAGCTCGCCTGCGGCATAGGCCTCGGCGTGGATGTAGGTGATTTCCTTGAGTTTGAGCGCGCCTTCAAGCGCGATGGGGTAATGCGTGCCCCGCCCCAGAAAGAGCGCATTTTCCTTGCTGGCAAACTCTTCAGCCCAGCTGATGATCTGCGGCTCCAGTGCCAGCACGGCCTGCAGTGCAGCGGGCAGATGGCGCATGTCCTTGATGTGCATGGCCTCGTCGGCCTCGCTCAGGCGGCCCTTGGTCTGCGCCAGCGCCAGCGTGAGCAAGAACAGACCGGCCAGCTGGGTGGTGAAGGCCTTGGTGGAGGCCACGCCGATTTCGGCGCCGGCACGCGTCACATAGGCGTGCTTGCACTCGCGCACCATAGCGCTGGTCGACACGTTGCAAATCGTCAGCGTCTGCGTCATGCCCAGGCTCTGCGCGTGGCGCAGTGCGGCCAGGGTGTCGGCGGTCTCGCCGCTTTGGGTGATGGTGACGATCAGCGTGTTCGGGTTGGGCACCGATTCGCGGTAGCGGTATTCGCTGGCGATCTCGACCTGGCAGGGCACCTTGGCAATCGCCTCGATCCAGTACTTGGCCACGCAGCCGCTGTAGTAGCTGGTGCCACAGGCCAGGATCAGCACGTTGTCAATCGCCTTGAAGGTGGAGTACGCACCATCGCCAAACAGCTCGGGCGTGATGCCCTCGACGCCTTCGAGCGTGTCGGCAATGGCGCGCGGCTGCTCGAAGATTTCCTTTTGCATGTAGTGGCGGTATGGCCCAAGCTCTGCCGCGCCGCTGTGGGCATGCACGGTTTTGACGAGACGCTCGGCGGGCTTGTGGTCACGGCCGACGATCCAGTATTTGCCGAGCTGGATGTCAACCACATCGCCTTCCTCGAGGTAGACGATCTGGTCGGTCACGCCGGCCAAGGCCATGGCATCGCTGGCCAGGAAGGTCTCGCCCTGGCCCACACCCAGAATGAGGGGCGAGCCGGCGCGCGCGCCGATCACGCGGTGCGGCTCGTCCTTGTGAAACACGGCAATGGCGTAAGCCCCATGCAGTTGCTGCACTGCGGCCTTGACCGCCTCGAACAGGTCACCGTCGTACACGCTGTCCACCAGGTGGGCGATGACTTCGGTGTCGGTCTGGCTCAGGAACACATAGCCCTTGGCCTGCAGGGCGGCGCGCAGCTCTTCGTGGTTTTCGATGATGCCGTTGTGCACCAGCGCGACCTTGCCGGGCCTGGCGTCGGCTGCGCCCGTGCCGTGACTGAAGTGTGGGTGCGCGTTGTGCACCGCAGGCGCTCCGTGCGTGGCCCAGCGGGTGTGGGCGATGCCGGTGCCGCCTTCGATGTGGTCGGCCGTGACCTGCTCCATGAGCTCGGCCACACGGGCCGTGCTGCGGGCCCGCTGGAGGCCGCCGGTGTGCCCATTCAGGCTGGCCGCATGCACCGCCACGCCACAGGAGTCATACCCCCGGTACTCGAGCCGCTGCAGGCCCTGAACGAGCACGGGAACGATGTTGCGATGGGAGACGGCGCCGACGATGCCACACATGGTGATGAATCCTTGAACGATGCAATGCCCCATCGTAGGCAGACCGCAGAGAAATTTCAGATCAATTTAATAAATAAATTGAATTTTTCATTCACTACGCATTGAATTTGATTTTTTATTTCATTTAATATTCATAAATGGAATTTTCAGAACTCGATGAGATTGATCTACAGCTCCTGAATGCGCTGCAACACGACGCCAGCCTGAGCAACATCGCCCTGGCCGAACGGGTGCATGTCTCGGCACCCACCTGCCTGCGGCGCGTCAAACGGCTGACCGAAGGCGGCTGGATCGAACGGCAGGTGGCCATCCTCAGCCGCGACAGGCTGGGTCACGGCCTGCAGGCCATCGTGGAAGTGACACTGGACCGGCAAGGTGCCGAACACCTGGACACCTTCGAGGCCCGCGCCGTGGCCGAAGAAGCTGTGCAGCAATGCTGGCGCGTTTCGCCGGGGCCGGACTTCATGCTGGTGGTGCATGCCCCCGACATGCCGACCTACCTGGCCGTGACGCAGCGCCTGTTCACGCAGGATGCGAATGTGCGCAATGTGAAGGCTTTTTTTGCGACCAAACGCGCCAAATTCGGGACGCAGATTGCGCTGCCGAGTTGAGCACTGGACTGCCGCGCTTGGCTCGCAGTGACGAACATGTCATCTTGGCGAGCGCAGCGAAGCGATCCATCATTTCTTCTGTGGCCGCTGCCAGTTCGCAATACTGACTTGCTTGCCGCGCGCCACGCTCAAGGCACCCGGCTCGGTGCTCTTGGTGATGGTCGAGCCGCCGCCCACGGTGCCACCGGCGCCGATCGTCACCGGCGCCACCAGCACGCAGTTACTGCCGATGTGCACATCGGCCTCGATCACGGTGCGGTGCTTGTTGGCGCCGTCGTAGTTGGCGGTGATGCTGCCTGCGCCGTAATTCACCCGCTCGCCGACGGTGGCGTCGCCCAGATAGGCCAGGTGGTTGGCTTTGGCGCCTTTGGCCATCGTGGAATTTTTCACCTCGACAAAGTTGCCGATGTGCACTTCGGCGCCCAGCTGCGCACCGGGGCGCAGGCGTGCAAACGGACCGATCAGCGCACCTTCGCCGACCGTAACACCCAGCTTTTCGCCATCAATGTGGGTGAAAGGATGGATCACCGCGCCAGCGGCGATGGTGCAGTTGGCCAGCACGCAGTTGGCGCCGATGCGCACACCATCGCCCAAGACCACACGGCCCTCAAAAATGCAGTTCACGTCGACCTCGACATCCTGCCCGCAGGACAGTTCGCCCCGCAGATCGAATCGGGACGGGTCTTTCAGGCGCACCCCGTCTGCCATCAGGGCTTCGGCATGGCGGCGCTGGTAAGCACGCTCCAGCTCGGCCAGCTGCAGCGGACTGTTGACGCCCGCCACCTGCACCGCGTCGCGGATGGTGTGGGCCACCACCTGCACACCGTCGGCCACGGCGAACTTCACGATGTCGGTCAGGTAGTACTCATTTTGCGCGTTGCGGTTGTCCAGCCTGGCCAGCCAGCCCTTGAGCAGGCGCGCCGGCACGGCCATGATGCCGCTGTAGATTTCGCGGATGGCGCGCTGCGCGTCGTTGGCATCCTTGTGCTCGACGATGGCATGCACCGAGCCGCTGGGGCTGCGCACGATGCGGCCATAACCGGTCGGATCGTCCATCTCCAGCGTCAGCAAGGCCAGCCTGTCGCCGCCACATTCAGACACCAGCGCCTGCAGGGTATCTGCCTGCGTCAACGGCACATCGCCCGACAGCACCACCACCACGCCATCGTCGGCCAGCACGGGCACAGCCTGCTGCACGGCATGGCCGGTGCCCAGCTGGGGCTCCTGCCGCACAAAGCGCAGCACCAGACCCTGCTTGCGGGCACTCAGGACAGTTTCCACCTCTTCGGCGCCATGCCCGGTGATGACCACAGCCGAACGCGCATGCAACTGCGCCGCCGTGCCCAGCACATGCTGCACCAGCGGCTGTCCGGCCAAATCCTGCAGCACCTTGGGGCGACGGCTCTTCATGCGCGTGCCCTTGCCAGCTGCCATGACCACCACATCCAAAGCGCCGGCACTGTTCTGATTCATCTTCATCCTTTGTGTTGTCAGTGGTTAGGTTGGAACCATTTCGCATTATCGCCACGACTGGAGAATCCCAGCTTGCGCAGGCACCAGCTCAGAAAGCGACACAATGGGCAAATATCCTGAACCAACATGAAGCCATTTCTGATGTATGAATTGCTGCCACGCGCAAGGTATTTGCCTCAGTTGAACATGCAGTACGACAAGGACAGCATGGGCAAGGTCGGGCACATCCGCGATGGGTATTGCACAAGCTGGGCAATGGATATGCAAGGGGTGCATGGATGTTGAGAATGCTGACGATCTTCCTGGTGGGCCTCGCTTTGCAAGGCTGCAGCGCCATCAAGTTCGGCTACAACCAGGCGCCCAGTCTGGGCTACTGGTGGCTCGACAGCCAGTTGTCGCTCAGCAGCGGCCAGTCCGAGCAGGTACGCGATGCCCTCACCCAGCTCCAGCGCTGGCACCGCGAAAGGGAACTGGGCACTTACGTCGAACTGCTCGGCAGACTGCAGGCCATGAGTGCCGGCGACATCGATGCGCAGCAGGTCTGCGATGTCTGGTCACAGGTCGATGAGGGCATGGACAGGGTGATGCTTCAGGCGATTCGCCTGGCCACACCCATTGCCCAGCAACTGCAGCCGCGACAACTGCGCCATCTGATGCGGCACTGGGAAAACAAAAACGAAGCCTGGGAAGACGAATGGCTCGGTGGCAGCGCGCAAGACCGGCTCAAGCGGCGCCTGGACAAGGCGGTGTCCCGCTACAGCGATTTTTATGGCAGCCTGAGCGATGCGCAGACCAGGCTGCTGCAGTCACAGTTGCAAAAGTCGGCCTGGAACGCCGAATGGGGACGGCGCGAGCGGCTGCGGCGCCAGCAGACTTTGCTGAGCGCGCTGCAGCGCCTGCAGCAGAACGACACCAGCCCGCAGCAGGCCCAGGCCATTTTGCTTGGCGCATGGCAGCAGTGGCTGTTGCCGCCGCAGGGAAGTGACCGACAGATCTACAAGAGCTTTGTCGAGCAGTCCTGCAGCCATCTGGCCGAACTGCACAACAGCACCAGCCCCGCGCAGCGTCAGCGCGCCGCGCGAAAGCTCAAGGCCTACGAAACCGACCTGCGGGAGTTGGCCGCCAAGCCTTGATCAAGCCTGGAGCGACTTCCACATCGCCATGTCGCGCTCGGCCGTCCAGATGCGCGGGTGCTTGATGCCGCTGGCTTCGTCGAAGGCGCGGGTCACATCAAACGGCAGGCAGTGCTCGTAGATGAACACATGGCCGAAGATCGGGTCCATCGCCTTGCGGGTGTGGGCCATGGCGGCCTTGAGATCCATGCCGGCAGCCACGGCTTCACGGCCACATCGGTAGAGCGTTTCCACCCACCGCTTGGTGTAATCCAGCGCCTTGTTGACGTTGGCATTGCCCTTCATGGCTTCGCCGCGGCCCGGCACGATGAATTCGGGCTTCAGGGCCCGCAGGGCTTCAAGCGTGGCGGGCCACTCTTCGAGCTGGGCGTCACCGGTATAGACGCCAGCCTCGTATTCGACCAGATCGCCGCTGTAGAGCACCTTTTCTTCTTCCACCCAGGCGATCGTGTCGCCCTTGGTGTGGCCCATGCCCGGATGCCAGATCTGGACCACCACACCGCCGAGGTTGATGCTGAGCTTGCCAGGCACTTCGCCCTTGGTCGGGTTGCCACCACCGACCACCATGGTCGGCCAGGTCAGGCCGGGCACGGTGTCGGCACCGCGAAACAGTCGCGGAAAGCGCTCCATTTCGCTCTTCATGTCCTGTGCACCACGCTCCTGGATCAATTCGAGCGTGCCCTGGCTGGCGATGATCTCGGTCGCGCCTTCGGCGGCGTAGGCATAGGCCCCCAACACCCGCACCGCGTGGTAGTGCGTCAGCAACACGTACTTGATCGGCTTGTCGCTGACGGTGCGGATCTTCTTGATCAGGTCCTGCGCCATCGCGGGCGTGGCCGTGGTGTCGCTCACCAGGATGTAGTCGTCACCGATGATGACACCCGAGTTCGGGTCGCCCTCGGCGGTGTAGGCCCAGCAATGCTTGCTGAGCTGTTCAAAAGTGACTTTCTTTTCAGTCAGGTCGGCCTGGCTGGCAAAGGCTTTGGACATGTGTTCTCCGGTTCAGGGGCAATGGTCGAATTTTACCTAATCGAAACGCATTACGCATTGGTAAATTCACCCCATGCCTTTTTCGAGCATGGCAATGACTTCCTGAGCGAATGCAGCGTAGCTCATCGGCCCACCTGGCCGCAGCCAGGTGAAGGTCCAGTTGATCATGCCCAGCAGCATCATGGTCAGGGCCGTCTGGTTGGCCGCCGTCAGGCGCTGCGGGTAGGCGCGCTTGAGGAAACGGGTCATGGCGGCCACGATGTCGCGCTGGCGGTTGAGGATCAGGTCCCGCGCAGACACATCACCCAAGGCCGGATCGGGTTCACCGCTGAGGAACTTGGTGTCGTTGAGCAGCGCCGCATGGCGTGTGGCCGAGGTTTCGTATTCCTGCAAAAAGGTACGCACCAGCTCGTGCAGGGCGGCGCGGTCGTCCAGGTTCTGGCGCTGCGCCTTGGCCTCCGTCTGGGCAATCAGGGCCAGCAGGCGCTGGGTGTGCCGGTCGAGCAGATCGAACAGGATCGCGTCCTTGCTCTCGTAGTAATGGTAGAGCCGGGCCTTGGAAGTGCCGCATGCCCCAGCAATCTCGTTCATGCTGGCGGCGGGGTAGCTGCGCTCGGCAAAACACTGCGCTGCGATGTCGAGGATCCCGTCGCGCTTGAGGTCGTGGGAGGCGGATTTGGGTCGTGCCATGGGTTTCAGAATGTCAGACGGGCCAGACCACGCCGTTGTCGTTGAGGATGGCGTCCAGGGGTTCGTCGTGCGCCTCCGGCTCCAGGTCTTCCACAAAGCCCTGGGTATAGCCCAGGCCCACGGTGAAAGGCTTGGGCTGCAGGCTGGCCAGGGTTCGGTCGTAGAAGCCGCCGCCATAGCCCAGCCGGTAGCCCCCGGTGCCATAGCCGACGCAGGGCACGAACAGCAGGGTGGGCACAATGATTTCAGTGTCCTTGGGTTTGGGGATGCCATAAGCATCTTCCTCCATCGGGCACCCCGGGTACCAGGCATGGAAGGTCAGCGTCTTGTGCAGCTTGTTGACCACCGGCAGGCCGATGCGCCGGCGCAGTGGCTCGTCCAGCAGCTCACCGTCTTCCTTCCAGCGGTGCAAAGCTGGCAAGGGGTCAAATTCCCCCTTGATGGGCCAGTAGGCGCCGATCACGGTGTCGGGGCGCCCCACCAGCCAGATGCGCATGACGCGCTGCAATGCCTCGGCGCGCTGCAGGCGGTCCGGCAAGTTCAGTCTTTCTTCAATCAGGGTCTGACGCAGGGCTTTCTTGGCCTGTGCTTTGTCCATAATCGGGCATGCCTTCATTCAAGCGATTGCCTTCCATTCTGACACTGCCCGGTGTCATTTCCCTTTGTCTGTTGTCGACCGCCTGCGCCCAGGTGCCCCAGCGCGGCGACAATGCGCTGCTGGACATGCACCAGGCCTGGCGCAAGATGGACCGCAGCCGCCTCTCCACCCTGCTGCCGCAAGTCCAGGGCCACACGCTCGAACCACTGGCCGCCTACTGGGAACTGCGCAGCCGGCTGGACACGGCCTCAGAGAGCGAAATCCAGGCCTTTCTGAGCCGCTACGCCGGCACTTATTACGAAGACCGGCTGCGCAACGACTGGCTGCTGCAGCTCGGTCGTCGCCGCGACTGGGCCACCGTCGCCGCCGAGTTCCCCAAGTTCCGCATGCAGGACGACCGCGAGGTACGCTGCTACGCGCTGGCTGCCGACGCGGTGCTCAGTCGGCGCGATGTGGCGCAGGAAGCGCTTCGCCTGTGGCATGCCCAGCGCGAGGCCGACGACGGCTGCACCTGGCTGGCCGAGCACCTGCACTCGGGCAAGAAGATCAACGGTCTGGACCTGTGGCGCAAAGCACGACTGGCGATGGATGCCAACAGGCCCAAAGCCGCCAAGGATGCGGTGGACATCGAAGCGCCGCGCCTGTCGGAGCAGGTGACGCTGATCTTCAACGACCCGGCCAAGTACCTCGACAAGCGCATCGTTGCCGTCACCCGTAACCGCAAGGAACTGGCCGTGCTGGCACTGATCCGCCTGGCCGCTAGCGACCCGGACGCAGCCGCCCACCTGCTCGACAAACGCTGGGGGCTGATGCTCACCAGCGAAGAAAAAAACTGGACCTGGGGTGTGATCGGCAAGCAGGCAGCCTTCAAGCTGCAGGACAACGCCAGCGCGTATTTCGCCAAGGTGCACAAAGACAGCGACCTCAGCGACGAGCTGCTGATCTGGAAAATTCGCGCTGCCTTGCGCGCGGGTCAGTGGCAGCAGGTGCTGGGCGCTGCCGAAGCCATGAGCCCAGAAGCCCAGAAAGACCCGGCATGGGTCTACTGGCGAGCCCGTGCCTTGCTGGCCACCGCCAGCAACGACACCCAACGCCTGCAGGCGCAGGATCTGCTGCGCAGCATCGCCAGCGTACGCGGCTTTTATGAGCAGCTGGCGCTTGAGGAACTCGGCCAACCCATCCTGGTGCCACCGGCACCCGCACCACTGAGCGCCAGCGAAAAGGCCCAGGCTTTTGCCAACCCGGGGCTGCAGCGAGCGCTTTACGCGATCCAGATCGGCTTGCGCCCCGAAGGCAACCGGGAGTGGAACTACACCACCAACCTGCACGAGGCCGGGGGCATGAACGACCGCGAACTGTTGGCCGCCGCCGACTTCGCCTGCCAGCGCCAGGTCTGGGACCGCTGCATCAACACGAGCGACCGCACCAGGGGCACGATCGATTTCGGACAACGCTTTCCGATGCCGCTGCGCGAGATCGTGGTCCGCCGCGCCAACGGCATTGGCCTGGACCCGGCCTATGTGTATGGCCTGATCCGGCAGGAGAGCCGCTTCATCATGGACGCACGCTCGCATGTAGGCGCCTCCGGCCTGATGCAGGTGATGCCGGCCACCGCCAAATGGACCGCCAAGAAGATCGGACTGACTGGCTTCACGCCCGATCAGATCAACGACAAGGAGACCAATGTGACGATCGGTACCGGCTACCTCAAGCTGGTGCTCGATGACTTTGGTGGTTCCATGCCGCTGGCAGCTGCAGCCTACAACGCCGGCCCGGGTCGCTCACGCAAGTGGCGCGAAGGCCCGGTGCTTGAAGGCGCCATCTGGGCCGAGAACGTGCCCTTCCAGGAAACGCGAGACTATGTGAAGAAGGTGTTGTCCAACACCACCAACTACGCGGCGCTGATCACCGGTCAGCCGCAGTCGCTCAAGGCCCGGCTGGGCACCGTGGGGCCGCGCGGCGCCAACGCACCGGCAGAAAACACCGATCTGCCTTGAAGTGAGACATGGGTCCTCGGGTCCAACCCGAGGACGACACTGCAGAAGGATCAGGCCCCGAGCAGATCGTCCAGGCTTTGGCGAATCTGCTGCTCGATCTGACCGGCCAGTGGACCCAGCAAAAAACCGAGCTTGAGCTGCAATTCAAATTGATGGCCGCTGACGGTGAGATGACCCGAAGCGCCCGTGCGCTCGAAGTGGATCGTGTCTTGCTGCGCACCCGACTCGGTGCGGCACTGCATGCCCCATTCGAGGCCGGCCTCCTCGGCCCAACGCTGGGCGGCAGCGCGGGCCGCCTTCAGGCCCAGGCTGTGCTCGCGCGCAATGTGCAACTCAGGCATGGGCCGTCTCCAGTCGCACCACCTGCACCAGGCAGTCGTAGAACACCGGCGCGCGCCCCAGGTCGGTGAGCTTCTGGCTGGTGAGTTCATTGACGTTGGTGCCGTTGAGCCCCAGCTTGCGCCACCATATGCCCATGCCGTTGACCACGCCGGGACGGGCACGTTCGCAAACCTTGGCCTTGCAGCGGTAGCGGCCACGGTCGTTGAACACCTCGACCACCGCGCCATCGGCAATGCCCCGGGCGTTGGCGTCCTGCGGGTGGATTTCGAGCACGGGTTCGGACTCGATGTCGCGCAGGCTCTGCACGTTCACAAAGGTCGAGTTCAGGAAGTTGCGCGCCGGCGGCGAGATCATGGCCAGCGGGTAGCGCGTGTCGCTGCCGGGCATTTCGTAGTTGGGCACATGGTCCGGCAAGCCGTCCAGGCCCTGGTCAGCCAGGCGCTGGCTGAAGAATTCGCACTTGCCCGAAGGGGTGGGAAAACCGCCTTGCGCAAACGGCGCCTCAGGCACCGGCAGGCTGGCAAAGCCGTGTTCGAGCAGCACGGCAAAGTCCTGTTCGTCGCCCATGGCCATGCGGCAAAGCGCTTCGTCGGTGTCGGCAAAGCAGGGCTCGTCAAAGCCCATGCGCGCGGCCAGCGCCCGGAAGATGTCGGTATTGGTGCGGGTCTGCCCGACGGGCGCGATGGCCGGTCGGTTGAGCAGCACATCGGTGTGGCCGTAGGTGGTGTGGATGTCCCAGTGTTCGAGCTGGGTGGTGGCCGGCAGGATGTAGTCGGCGTAATCGGCCGTGTCGGTCCTGAAATGCTCCAGCACCACGGTGAAGAGGTCTTCGCGTGCAAAACCCCGCACCACCTGGCCCGACTGCGGCGCCACCGCCACCGGGTTGCTGTTGTAGACCACCAGCGCCTCGATCTTGGGGCCAAAGTCGATCGATGCTTGCCGCAGCAGGTCGCCACCGATCGTGCTCATGTTGATCGTGCGCGGGCGCCGCTCGCCCAGCAGGTCGGGCCGCTGCAGGGCCGCGCGGCGCACCGGGAAATGCCCCGAGCTGGACATCAGCAGCCCGCCCGCGCGGTGCCGCCAGGCGCCGGTAAGTGCGGGCAGACAGGCGATGGCGCGCACCGCATTGCCGCCGCCGCGCACCCGCTGCATGCCGTAATTCAGGCGGATGGCCGCCGGCTTGGTGGTGCCCCAGTCGCGCGCAAGAAGGCGGACTTGCTCGACCGGCACACCGCAGACCACGGCCGCCCGCTCCGGTGGCCACTGCAGCGCACGCTCACGCAAGGCCGCCCAGCCCAGGGTGTAGCGCTCGATGTAATCGTGGTCCAGCCAATCGTGGACGACCAGCTCGTGCATGAGCGCCAGCGCCAGCGCCGCATCGGTGCCGGGCTGGAGGGCAATGTGCTCGTTGCATTTGTCAGCCGTCTCGCTGCGCCGTGGGTCGATGCAGACCAGCCGCGCGCCCTGGCGCTTGGCCTCCTGCGCGATGCGCCAGAAGTGCAGGTTGGAGCCGATCGAGTTGCTGCCCCAGATGACGATCAGTTTGGATTCGGCAAAGTGCTGCACCTTCATGCCGACCTTGTTGCCCAGGGTCTGCGTGAGGCCCTCGGCCCCGGCGGAGGCGCAGATGGTGCGGTCCAGCAGCGAAGCCCCCAGCTTGTGGAAGAACCGCGCGGAAATCGATTCGCCCTGCACCAGACCCATGGTGCCGGCGTAGCTGTAGGGCAGGATGGCCTGCGGGTCGCGCGCAGCGATCGCCTGCAGGCGCGTGGCAATGTCGCCCAACGCCTCGTCCCAGCCCACCGGCTCGAACTGGCCCGCGCCTTTGGGGCCAACGCGGCGCAGCGGGGTGAGCACGCGCTCGGGGTGGTAGGTGCGCTCGGTGTAGCGCGAGACCTTGGTGCACAGCACGCCATCGGTCAGGGCATGGGCCGGGTTGCCCTGCACCTTGATGGCCCGACCGTTCTCGACGGTGGTGAGCAAGGCGCAGGTGTCGGGACAGTCGTGTGGGCAGGCACCACGCACCGCGGAGTCAGCAGATTCAGTCATACAGATATTTTGGCGCAGACGCGGTGAGCAAACCTGCCGAATGACCTCACCCAATGGCGGTCGCTTGCTTCGGTTCACAGCCCCGACAAAAGCTGGTAGAAACCCTAGGTGATGCCTGTATGACCGACGGGGTTCGCAAAGGACCGCTAGACTGAATGGCATGAAGCTCAACGAATCGATCCTTTCCGACGCCGCCAGCATCGCTGCCATCCGCAAAGACATCCATGCCCACCCGGAGCTGTGCTTTGAAGAAGTGCGCACCGCAGACGTCGTGGCTGCCAAGCTGACCGAGTGGGGCATCCCGATCCACCGCGGCATGGGCACGACCGGTGTGGTCGGCATCGTGCACGGCCGCGACGGTGGCGCCTGTGGTCGTGCCGTGGGCCTGCGCGCAGACATGGACGCGCTGCCCATGCAGGAATTCAACACCTTCGCCCACGCCAGCCAACACGCCGGCAAGATGCACGCCTGTGGTCACGACGGCCACACCGCCATGCTGCTGGCCGCCGCCAAACACCTGTCCCAGCACCGCGACTTTGACGGCACGGTCTACCTGATCTTCCAGCCCGCCGAAGAGGGCGGTGGCGGCGCGCGCGAGATGATCAAGGACGGTCTGTTCGAGAAGTTCCCGATGCAGGCCGTATTCGGCATGCACAACTGGCCCGGCGCGGCCGTGGGCACATTTGCCGTCAGCCCCGGCCCGGTCATGGCGTCGAGCAACGAATTCAAGATCACCATCCGCGGCAAGGGCAGCCACGCCGCGCTGCCGCACAACGGCATCGACCCGGTGCCGATCGCCTGCCAGATGGTGCAGGGCTTTCAGACCATCATCACCCGCAACAAGAAGCCGGTGGACGCGGGCGTGATCTCGGTCACCATGATCCACGCCGGTGAAGCCACCAACGTGGTGCCGGACTCGTGCGAACTGCAGGGCACGGTGCGCACCTTCAGCATCGAGGTGCTGGACCTGATCGAGGCGCGCATGAAGCAGGTGGCCGAGTCCATCTGCGACGCCTTCGGGGCGCAGTGCGAATTCGAGTTCGTGCGCAACTACCCGCCCACCGTCAACACCCCGGCCGAGGCCGAGTTTGCACGCCAGGTCATGCACAGCATCGTGGGCGAAAGCAACGTCATGGCGCAGGAGCCCACCATGGGCGCCGAAGATTTTTCGTACATGCTGCAGGTCAAGCCCGGCGCCTATGTGTTCATCAGCAATGGCGACGGTGCCCACCGCGAAATGGGCCACGGCGGCGGCCCATGCACACTGCACAACCCGAGCTATGACTTCAACGATGACCTGATCCCGCTGGGCGGCACCTACTGGGTCGAACTGGCCACCCGCTGGCTGGCCCAGGCACGGAGCTGAAGCGCCATGGACCGACAGCCCATCCTCGTTCTGGGCGGAACGGGGTTCGTTGGCCGCCATGTGTGTGAACAACTGGTGCGCGCGGGCTACCGCGTCACGGTGCCCACGCGTCGCTCACGAAACGCCGCCAGCGTGCAGACCCTGCCCGGGCTGACCGTCATCGAAACCGATGTGCACGATGACGCCGCGCTCGCGGGCCTGATGGCCGGCCATGCGGCGGTGGTCAATCTGATCGCCGTGCTGCATGGCGACGAAGCGCGTTTTGAGCGCATGCATGTGCAACTGCCCCAGCGCATCGCTGCCGCCATGCGCCAGGCCGGCGTGCAGCGGCTGGTGCATGTGAGCGCTTTGGGCGCGGACCTGCAAGGCCCGTCCATGTACCAGCGCAGCAAGGCACGCGGCGAAACCGTGCTGCAAGGCCAGGGCCTTGAGCTCACGGTGCTGCGCCCCAGCGTGATCTTTGGCGCCGAAGACCGATTCCTCAACCTCTTTGCGGACCTGCAGCAGGTGGCGCCTCTGGTGCCGCTGGCTGGAAGCGGCACCCGATTTCAGCCCGTGTGGGTGGTCGATGTGGCCGCCGCTATCGTACGCTGCCTGCAAGACCGCCACACCATCGGCCAGACCTTTGAGGCCTGCGGACCGGAAACCTTCACCCTCGGTGAACTGGTCCAACGTTCAGGTCAGTGGGCGGGCGTGAACGGCGGCCAAGGTCGCCCGGTCATCCCGCTGCCGCGCTGGGTCGGCTGGCTGCAGGCCCTGGCCATGGAAATGCTGCCCGGCGAACCGCTGATGAGCCGCGACAACCTCGCCTCGATGGCGGTGGACAACGTGGCCAGCGGGCAACTGCCGGGCCTGCAGGCGCTGGGCATCACGCCGGCGGCGCTCTCGGGTGTGGCGCCCGTCTACCTCGGCCACAAGGGGCCGCGCAGCCGGCTCGATCACTGGCGCTCGCAGCACTGACACGGGCATGAAAAAACCGCTCCTCGGAGCGGTTTTTTCATGGGTCGGGACAAGTCAGACGTTGAACAGGAAGTTCATCACGTCGCCGTCCTTGACGACGTATTCCTTGCCTTCGGCGCGCATCTTGCCCGCGTCCTTGGCGCCCTGCTCGCCCTTGTAGGCGATGAAGTCGTCGTAGGCGATGGTCTGGGCGCGGATGAAGCCGCGCTCGAAGTCGCCGTGGATCACGCCGGCGGCCTGCGGCGCGGTGTCGCCAATGTGGATGGTCCAGGCGCGCACTTCCTTGACACCGGCGGTGAAGTAGGTCTGCAGGCCCAGCAGCTTGAAGGCAGCGCGGATCAGGCGGTTGAGACCCGGCTCGGTCTGGCCCATCTCCTCGAGGAAGATGGCCTTGTCTTCGTCGCTCATTTCGGACATGTCGGCTTCCATCTTGGCGCAGATGGCGACCACGGGCGCATTCTGGCCGGCGGCGTATTCCTTGAGGCGGTCGAGCAGCGGGTTGTTCTCGAAACCGTCTTCGCTCACGTTGCCCACAAACATCGCGCTCTTGGCGGTGATCAGGCACAGGGGTTTGAGCAGCGCGCGCTCCTGGTCGCTCAGCTCGAGCGTGCGCACCGGCTTGCCCTGGTCGAGCACGGCCTGCACGCGGGTCAGGATCTGCACCAGGGCCGCGGCTTCCTTGTCGTTGCCGCTCTTGGCCGCCTTGGTGTAACGCTGCAGCGATTTTTCGACGGTGCCCAGGTCGGCCAGGCAC
>JACCDU011055925.1_pt1 | contig 33281 bp, 48 predicted proteins | sample 7446081 | NCBI WGS metagenome assembly JACCDU01 (sample SAMN15323447, study PRJNA562643) | freshwater metagenome | isolation source: river surface water | place: USA:Blue River Watershed | collected 2017-08-17
CAGGTCTTTAAATTACTTGCTGCGTGAACCGCGTGTTCCGCTTGGATTGCTTGAGAAGTATGTCTTGCCACCCTTTGAGGAAGCCTTCTTAGCCATAAGTGGCTTCATTGTGTTTGGCTTTCCTGCTGAACCTTGGTTTGCTGGCTTCTTGCCTGCTTTAATCTTCTTCATCCTTGTCACCTCCCTTACGCAACTGGTAGTCGTCTGACGAGGGAAGCCTGAAGATTAGGTTCACCTCTTTGGGTTAAACTTGCTAAAAGTGACTGAACATCTGGGCGACCACCAGGAGCGATTTGTCCTGGAGCAACACCAATCATCCGACCTGTAGCGCTCAAGCCTTCAGGAAGTTGCCCCTCACCTGGAGTGACCGCACCTGGTTGCCCAAGCATGTCGGGACTTACTGCTTCAGGGGTCATCGCGCCAGGTGGGGGATTCTCTGGTTGAAACGCATCAGATACTGCCTTCTCAATGGATGCACCTTTCTGGCGTTCGTTAATGACTGTAGACAACTTGTACAAAATGTCTGAAGGGTCTTGTCCCTGTGAAGCAAGTGCAGGAATAGCCTGTGCATAAGAAGCAATCGCTTGCTTCATTGCATCACGCAAATCCTCTGTATCAACCTTTTCTTCTTCCTGTGTTGCATTGAAAGAGAAAGGCATTTGACGGCGCAGGAAGTCACGGGAAATCAATTTATCTCCACGAGCCTGTAGACCAAAGACCAAAGCACGGTTAGGGTCAAGTCCTGCCATCAAACCATACTGAACATCAACAGTGTAGTCACCGTCAATGTCGCGTGCTGGCTTGTATTTAATTGCGTATGGAACTCCATTGCGTGTACCACGCAACTCTTTTTCCATACTGCCAAAAACTTTTTCATCTACCTTGAGCGCAAGGCTCATAAGTTCAACGAAAGCACGAGCAAACATTGCATGTGCAGTTTTGATTTGTGTATCAAATCCACCCATAAGTGCCTGTACGCCACGACCTGTGACGATAGAAGCATCAATGTTTCCTGTGCGTGATTCTGGGTAACGACTTCCTAAACGCAGTTCTCCTTCAAGTACCTGCTGTTGTGCAAAAGCACCTGCTGGTATCTCAATAGGCAATCTGCGAACATCTGAAGGTCGGTCAGTTCTAATAACAGCATCTGGTCCAAAGGCTAACTCATTTACATCTTGAGGGGCTACAAGTGGTGCTTGAACCGCTTTAGTTGCTGCTTCAAGAGATAGAAGCGCATAGCGAGCCTTAGCAACCTGAATTGCAAGAACATCGTCAAATTGACCCCGCGTTTCGCCATCCAAGGATGGTCGCTTAACAACGCGAATAAGACACTCGCCAATCGGATTAGGCGTTCTATCAATAACGATATTGTTTCTTGAAGGGACAAAAAGAATATCTTGGTCTTTGTCATGATAACGAACAATCTCCAACATTGAGTCTGTAGAATCTTTGTCATACAGTAAATGTGCATACTCTGGGTATGCGCTCATCAATTCAGCCAAAGGCTTCTTGATGCGCTGATACATGCCGTGTACTTTGCCGAATCTATCAATGATTGGGTAGCATCCATAGGAATCCATAAAGCGGATGCGTGGCATGTTTGCTTCTAAATCAACTTCAACCTGAGCAGGTACGAATCCGTAGGATACATAACGGTCTGCTGCTGGAAACATCTGTGTTTGTAAGTCTGAGAAGTCAATAATGCCGTTAACGATTTCTTCTCGTTTGTCAGCCTTCTTGCGTTCTTTGTCAGACACCATAGATGGGGAATTACAGTTAAATGCGGGTAGTGGCGCTATAACTTCTGATAAGTCACGAGCGGAAATATCCACCATGTTTGCAACAATAGGATTCTCAAATGGTCCGTCTGGGAACAAATCTGGGAATACATCGCGCATGCGACCCTTACGAACAAGAAGTACTTGTTCCATGCGGGTGTCGCGGTCAGAATATAACTGGCGATAACGCTCATAGTTATCTTTGATTTCGTCTAGCGTAAGTGACACACCCACCTCCTGTTCTAATAGATGTCGCTGAGTGTTACGGTGTATTGCTTGGATTTATCGTATGGAGTGTGGAACATATTGAGGCTGCTATGTGTGCGTGCATAGGTTCTTGCATTAACAACACGGTCACGGCATCCAAGTTCTGCAAACCAGAAAGCCATCACGGTATCTGTCTTTTGCGCTTTAGGCGCATCTGGATACCAAGTGATAAGTTGTTCAATTAAAGTCTTAATACCTTCAGAGGCATGAGTTGATGGGAACTCAATCAAAGCATTGCCATCTTCCCAACCATGGAATAGTGTCGTCAGGGATGCAACTCCGAAGTTGGTGTCCCATTTGTTTTGACCCGTATGATGTTCTCGTAAAGTTGCACCCCGTGACGAGAGGTATTCCCGCACCTCACGGTCCTGAGTTAACATCGTTTGGAAAGCATTTTTCTCAATACGCCACTCAGAAATTTTGTAGATGTCAGTCCAGTCTTTAATCAGTTCTCTGATTTCATCTGGCTTCATACCAGCCTTGTTGGACACATCTAGTAGATAACGCTTTTGTGTAGAAATGTCTATTGCTAGACAAACGGCTGCTGTGTAACCAGAGCCAGCAGGGTCAAGACCAGCAATCACAATAAGTCCATCCATGCCTTGGTGTCTAACACCAGCCTTGCCTTTAGGTATACGCCCGACATTTCTAGCGCCGTTAATAACACCTTTAATGGCATCAGAAGGAAATGCTGAATCTTCATGTACCTGCTGTTGCTGGTAGACCATTGCCCATAGGTTTGGAGATAGACGGCTTCGTTTTTTAAGAAGTGCGTGTCCATCCCATTTGCGGTATAGCCCGTCTTTGTCGGGTACGCCTTTACCTGATACAGGTGCCATGTTGGTCTTAGCCCAGAGGGTTACCCATTTTTCAGGGTCCTCATCAAATTCTAAAACGGCAGGTTGTGCGAAGTAAGTCCAAGGGGAAGTTTCATCTGGGTATCGCATAGGGTCGCGCAACTCGGAGTACAAGTCCTTTGGTCGCAAGCGGGTTCCTATGAGAAGCAGTTTGCCCCCATCCTCATCAATACGGGACATGACTTCAGACTGAATCCAGTCAATCTGCTTTTCGTACTCATGGGCGTTGGTGTTATCTACACAGTCATCCATGATGATTAAGTCAGCACGAGCGCCGTAGATATGACCACGGATACCTATAGCCTGAACTGTAGGGTCCTTTTCGCCTGAGTCACGAGCCTCTGAGGAGAGGTAAATTAAGTCCTGCTTCCACGAATCAGAATTCTTTTCAAAGCCACCTGGAGGTCCAAAGGTGAGTTGTAGGTCCTGATACTTAGGATGCGTTAGTCTGTTCTTTATGGAGAGCAGGAACTTTTGCGCCATAGCCTGTGTCTTGGACACAATCATGATTCTGATATTAGGGTTCTGGCAAATCCGATAGACAGCATAGTTGACCGTAATGGTCGTAGACTTTGCGTGTTCTGGTGGGGTATTGACAATCAGTAAGTCGGGTGCGCCTACCTCGTAGGTTATGGCGGGGTGTACATCGGAAGGTTCTCTACCCTCTAATAAATCTATCCAATGGCGTTGGTGTGTAAACACTTGAGTGCCTAGGTATTTCTCTGAGAATTCGGGGAAGGGTGGTACTTCCCCTCTAGCAGACCCAATCTCTCCACGAGCGGTCATGCTTCTCACTTTGTCCACAGCAGTGGCAAACTCAGCATCTACCTTTCGGTAGTACTCATAAGTCTTGACACTTCGCCCAACGGCATCCATGGCTCGTTGGACAGAGTAGCCCTGCATTAAAAAATCTATAACTTGCTTCTTGATAGCATCACTTTGATGTGAAGCAGAGGTAGTTCGTTTTCTTTCCATAGCATCTCCCAAGACGGGGTATTTGGAGTCTTGGGGCTAAACTCCTAACCGAAGGCGTAGTCCAAACGAAGCCGAAGGTTAGGGCTTCTACTAGGGGCGACCCATAGGGTCGCAGTTAGTGTTCGGAGGCTCCGATAATTTCGCCTCCTCACTAATACTATAGGTGTCCAAAAGGTCCTTGTCGGACACTTTTGGGTGTGTGATTTACGCCACACTATAGAGTAAATGCTTAAAAGTGCAGGTCAGAGCCACATTTATGGGGGGCGAGGACTAGCAAAGTTGTGTATGTAGATACACATACACATACACGCGCTGCTTTTAAAAACCCTGGGGTGTTGATAGCACCTCGCACTGCTACTTGCAACACTGCACGGCACTGCTTGGCGCTGCATTGCTTGGCTTGGCTGCACTGCTAGCAGGCGTGCTGGCTTTTACTCCCACAATCTTGCGCGTGTATCTATCGCCCGCGCCCCGCAGCCTGCACCGTTTAAACACTCAAGCATTGTGCGCACAATCGCAAATAGTTGAAAGTTCAACCAAATGCACAAGCAGCGCCCGATAAGTTACTCACCAGTAACAAGCAAAAAACTCAATAAAACACGGGAAAATCTCACAACCGCGTTTTACCAAATCGCATAAAACCATTGTTTTACACTGCTTTTTTGCATGTTACTCAAAAGTAACTTATCAAAACTGGCAGCCGTTGAGCCTGCTGCATCGGTAAACCGTGAGAATCAAGAAACGGCAAAACACTCAAAAAACCAGTGTTTTATACTGCTTTTTTGGGTGCTTGTAATTGTTTAAACTTTCTGCCAAAATTCTCTCAACGGCGCACACGGCGCCCAATGACTGGAGGCAAGAAAATGGCACGACAAGCAGCAACACCAACTGCAACCAAGCAGACAACCCGCTTGAAAAAAGTTCTATGCGAGGTTGACGGTTACATCGCAAGAATCTCTCGCTCAACCCTTATCACCTACGGCAGCCCAATTTGCCCTGCATGCAACCAACCAATGAGAGAGGCTCGCTAATCATGACTACTTTTGGCATGGAGTTTGAGGTTCAAGGAATCTCGCCACAACGCGCTGCGGAGCGTTTAAACGCTGCGGGAATTGTCTGCAATCTGCCACGCGCTTACCATGAAACCGACAACAACTGGAAAGCAGTTTATGACGGCAGCGTGTCCAACGGTGCGGAGGTTGTTAGCCCAATTCTCAACCCTGCCCGTTTAAACGAGGCTCATAAAGTCACCAAGGCACTCAAAAATGCAGGCGCACGGGTTGACCGTGCCACGGGCTTTCATGTCCACATCGGTTTAAACGCTTTTGATGCAGGCATGGGAGCGCCCGTTAGCCGTAACGCGGAGAATCTCGCCCGTTTTATCCTCAACTATTACGCCATGCACTCCGCAATCGCAGCGCTTGTTGCGCCTAGCCGTTTAAACAACCGCTATTGCAGAATCCTCACCCGTACCTATGCAGAAAGCCAAGCCTCTTTCACGCTAGGCGACAACATGGGCGCGTTTAACGGTGACCGCTACACCTCGCTCAATCTTGAGGCAATGCACCGCCATGGCACCGTTGAAATCCGCCTACACCAAGGCACGCTTAACGGTGTAAAGGCAATCGCATGGAGCCAGTTCATCGCGGGTTTAATCCAAGCCAGCGTGCAGGGCGTGGATTTAACAACCCAAGAACACCTCAACCCATGGAGCAACCCAACCGCGCCAAGCGTTGAGAATTCTGCCCTACTCATTGACACGCTCGTGTCAGGCAATCACCTCAACGCCAGCACGGGGGACTGGCTCAAGGGTCGCGCAGCCCGTCTAAACGGGTAAGCGCGGGCAGCCTGCCCCTAGTGGGCTAAGCGTGGGTGCAATCCCCACGGCAGGCACGAACGCCACGGAAATACCGTTGCGTTTAAACAGAAACGGACTGGAAACCATGAACACAGAACCAACCGCACGCCAGCAATTCGCTCGTGACTTGCTGCTCGTATTAGATAACACAGGCTCAGCCTATGAAGAAATCAGAAACAAGGCGATGCGTTTAAACAACGACACCTACCAACTCGCCCTCTTTATTGAGGAATTTGTGGAGAATAAAATCGCGGAAGCCATGAAGCAACGCCCAAGCGATTACACCGCCAGCGTTGGAACGCTACTCATTGCCCAACTTTGCAACGGGTGGGGATTAGATGCGTATTACCCAATCGCCAAGGAAATCATGGAACGCCTAGACGAGAGCGCAGGTGTTTAAACATGTGGCATCGCACCGAATACGAAATGACCTGCTTAATTTGCGGGCGCGTTTATTCCCTTACCTCGGAGTGGGACAGGGCGAACATTGACTGGCACGAACACGACAAGGAAGGTGTTTAAACATGTACGAAAATCTGCTCCCGTGGTGGCTCGTTTGGATAGACGGGCGCGTGTTGTTACTGCTCACGCTCACCGTTTACTTCGCACGAAAGGCGTTTAAACGATGAGCCAATCACGCCAAGAGATTGCAGCGTGGAACCAATACGGGAAACGCTACGACAAGAACGACAACTGTTTAAACTGCGGGGAAAATTTCTACGCAGCGCACCAACCAACCTGCCCGTGGTCAGATGATTGCGAGCGTTTAAACACCGTCATGTGTGGCGATTGTTTGCGTACCGATTGCAAAGGTTGCAGATAATCCCGCCCTATGTGATACACTTCACCCATTAACCGAACACCTACAGACTGGAGAAAAATAAATGTGCGGAATCGCAGGCTATTGCTTAGACCCTAAGCATTACTCACGCATCACAACATCAGACCTCGCAGGGCAGATGCTCTACGACATTGAACACCGTGGACAACACGCCACGGGTGCAGCATGGATTAACCCACGCAACGGCAGGCGCGTAATCAGTAAGGCAGCAGCCAGCGCGACAAAGTTCGTGCCAAAGGCAGGCGAGCGCCTATGTGCAGGCGCAACCACTGCAATCTTGCACACGCGTTGGGCTACTCAAGGCTCACCAACTAACAACAACAACAACCACCCAATCCCACGCGGTAAAATCGTACTCACACACAACGGACACATAAGCAACGATGATGCCTTGTTTAAACAACTAGGTGTGCCTCGTGTCGGTCAGGTAGATTCAGAGGCTGCTGCTGCTCTCATTGCGTTTGCAGACGGCAAGCCTTGGGAAATCCTCGCGGAGTTATACGGCACGGCAGCGCTCGCATGGATTGGGCAGCATGACCCACGAACACTACACCTCGCACGCGTTAACTCATCACCGTTGTGGATAGCGCAAGCCAACACAGGCTCCCTATTCTACGGCTCAACGCAGCAGACAGTAGAGAACGCAGCAATCATGAGCGACTGCGAAATTGACTGGCTGCATGAGGCAGCAGAGGGTGAGTATTTCAAGGTGCGTGACGGTAACATCACCGAGTATCAGACCTTCACGCCTCGCAAATACGAGCCAACGAATTGGTGGAGCAACTATCGCCCTGCCTCATCGTATGCCACGGACTTGGATTATCTAGGTCATTACAACACACGCAAGGCAGACCGCTATGCAAAGTGGTGGGAGGATAAGGAAGAACTACCCTTCTAATAGTTTAAACAGAGAGAACCCCTGCTGCGGCAGGGGTTTTTCTTTTGTTTAAACATCGTTAGCACTCTGGTGCTGTGACTGCCAGAAATTATACCAACTGTTTAAACACCAGACATGTCACGCTACCACAAAGTAACTTCTTGTCAAGCGTTTAAACAACACGCAGAAAAATTTTTTTATTATCTTTATTAAATGCTTGACTTTTATTTTATGCGTATGAGAAACTTGCACCATGACAGAAAACGAACTAACACAACAAGAGATAAACCAACTACGCGCCCGCTTATTTAACAAAGCGGAACACATCTTGAGAGAACTCCACCGTGAGGACTTTCAAATTATCTATGCCGAACTATGCAGGGAAGCAGGGATACCAAACAAATACGAACACAAGCAAAGTGTACGCGAGCAATACAAAAACCTAATCCAAACAATGAAACGATAGGAGAACAAACCAAATGTATCTAGGGACTGGAGAAATCGCAGGCATAATCATAGCCCTGCTCAGCGCGTTAATCGTACTGGCTCTCGCCATGAGAGATAACGCACGCTTGAATAGGTACAACGCCTACCTACGCAAGCGCAACTTAGAACTTCTCAAGAAACTTGAGAACTCAGTAGAAAGACCTTTCTAAATGAGCAGCCTATGGAAAGCAGAAATCACAGACGACATGGTGAAACACCTAAGTCTTGACCAACGCAAAGAATTGTTTAAACAACTTGACAATGCCGTTGAACAAATAGCCTCGGAGGTTGAGGTAGGCAGGGAGTTTAAACATGACTAAACAATTCTCTTACGCAATTTATTTTGACGGAACCAAATGGGAGTTAGACATTGACACAGAGGAGCAAGCCTTTCCAAATGGAACTGTCTATGATACCGAAACCAAGTCATGGGACTATGCCTATCAGGGTGACGGTAAATTTATTGAGGGTGCGCAAGAAGCAGACAAACAACTGCAAGACATGCTTAACAAAATGAATCAAGAAAGGTCAGGTGTTTAAACATGTGCGAACATGGCTGGACTGAAAGCCTAGATACTCTCACCGAAAATAATAAATGCAACTGCGGGATAATCGTTTGCCTAGACTGCGGAGCAGAGTTTGATAAATCAGGCGAACAAGTAGCGTTGGGAGTTTGAAAATGTCTAAGTGCGGAGTATGCAACGGCACAATTTCAAATACGCTAGTACCACACGGAGCAATCTGCGATGATGACATCATGGCACCAAGCATCAACGACCTAATGAAAGCCATAGACGAAAGCGAAATGGAGGAAGAAAATGACTGACCAAAAACCAGTAAACGGAGTAGTTATCCGCCCTGACGGAACACATACCGAAGCGTTGTTTAAACAACTAGCAGATTACCAAGGTGCTATTGACGGTTGGATTACTGCGGTGCGTTTATACGATTACAACGGACAAGAGATTGCGTGTGCCTATGTAGATGATGAGGGGTTGTTAAAGAACCTGCCATTAAATCCTATGGCGAGCGCCTTATCTTTCTTATTTGGTAACACACCACACCTTGTTGGTAACGCGGTAATTGTTGGGCGCTCAGATGATGAGGGTTACGACACAGACCTACCCGAATTTATCCTCACACTGATACGAAACATCAGTGCTAAACAGGAGAAGGAAGCATAATGTTTAAACGGCTAGTCGCTATCTTCCTCATTGTTACTGCATCGGTAGCAATAGACGACAGGTTTTTTGATAAAGACCATGTGCCTCTCACACCATCGGTTGTTGATGGCAAAGTGGCAGGCACAGTGGTTGCCTTTTACGAGAACGAATACCAACGCTATGCGGTAGACATGCTTACACAAATGGGCAAACTGGAACAGTGGACTTGCTTGTACACACTATGGACACGCGAGAGTAACTGGAATCCACGCTCACTTAATCGTAAGTCAGGTGCCTACGGCATTGCACAATTCATGCCAGTAACATGGAAACTCGTAGGGTTTAAACGAACTGATGACGGGTTCGTACAGGTGGAAGCAGGGCTTGCGTACATACAAAGAAAATACGGAGGCAACATCTGCAAAGCACTCGGTTCAAATCTATCAAGAGGGTGGTACTAATGACCGAATACCAAGAACTAATAGAGGGATTGTGTAATCACCTCATACTCAGTGGGTTAACCTACAACGCAGAGGTACCCACTAAGCCAGTAATCATCAGACCAGTACGCGTTGAAATGCTGGCAGCCACAGTCATGGAGTATTTAAATGCAGCAGGATACGCAAACACAACCAAGGTTTCATAGAATCAGGAAGGTGCTGCGTTTAAACAACCGTGTGTACTACACACTTGTTTACAATCCACGCAATTTCTTAGATGCTAAATGCTACGGTGTACCCACCGAAGTATTTTATCCACCGCAAGATAAGTTTTCTCCCGATGAGGAACGCTACATCAGGAATAGAGTATGCGGAGGCTGCCCAGTAATTGAAGCCTGCGGGGAGTGGGGACTAGCCCACGAACGCTACGGTATTTGGGGTGGCATGACACCTGCAATGCGTGAAAGAGAACGCAAGAAACGCAAGTGGGGGTTGACTGACCCTGCGTTGAACAACAATCAAAGATAGGTTAAACTAAACCAGCAAGCACCGCCTAGGTTCCAGTCCCGAAAGCGGTGCTTGTTTATTTATGAAGCAGATTTATCACCAGTAATAATACGAATAGCCCAGTCAAGTCCCGCGTTTAAACCCTTAGACCACTCATCTTTTTCTGTGATTTTAGAGTACTCAATTTTCTGTACAAACTTTTCTACGAACGCCTTGTGAAGAATAGTAAACCGTTCATAAAAATCATCTGTCATAGTTTATACACATTGTGCATCAACATGAATACTTCTTCAGCCAAATCATCAAGAGTACCATCATTGTATAGCACTCGTTTAAACATGTGATTATCCATGGCGCGTTCACTTACATGGTCATTAACTGCTGCATGGTTGTGTCTGTTTATACGCCATACATCACCACCACGCTCCTCAATCATGCGTGCTTCATTAGGGAAACGAACATCAGGTATGACTATGCGCTCATCATCATTGACTTGATTAAACAAACGCCACACCCATACATCTTGGTGGATTTGCTGGCGACCAACTTCAGTACCCATCACCTGTAACAAACGGCGCACTTCATCTTTAGCCTTGGCTACTTCCCAACCATACATCTGTACCACTTCGTTTAAACGGTGACCATCATGCAAGATGGGATTCAAAGCAATCAACGATTCACGAATACCATCAGCAAACGCCATGCGTTTAAACCCATAGTTCAATACGAGCAACTCAGCAACTGTATCCTTACCACTGCGTGCGTATCCACTTAATCCAATAATCACTCTTGCTCCTCCTGATTTCTAATCTCTGCTCGTGCTTCTGCATTACTACGAACGCGCCTGCGCCCACGCCATACTGGTGCTTCGCCACCCAACCTGTCTTGCAACTTGATTAACGCACGCTTAACACGCTTGCGCATTGCTTCCTCTGTAGTTCCATAGGATTCAGCAAGCGCACCAAACTCCATACCACCGTTGGCATAGCGCATACGAAGTAAGTTCCTATCGTTCTCGTTTAAACGGTCAAGTCCCGCAGCAACATCTGACAGCAAGGCAACACGATTGCCACCTTCTGAAGGCTTAGCACTACGAGAAATGTATTCACTGCTCATGTCAGGGGTGTCAGTCCACCCTTGGTGTGTCCAAACATCACGCAATAGTTCATGTAATACCTCGTGCGTGTAGTAAAAACTATCGTTCATGGGTGAACGAGATAGATGCGAGCGTTCTTTGGCAACATACTTCTGTGCTTCATTGTAGAAAGTTTTGCGCAGTTTAAACTTCAGGCTTTCTTCATCAGTCCACTGCTCTATCTTGTGCCAGTGTTCTAACGCCCACAGAGATAAGTGCTGGTACAAATCATCAGTGGTTACGATACCCCGATGCATACGGTTAGCACGGGTTGCAACTTGACGGGCTACCCCGTAAATAGTTTCCCAAACTTTATCTTGGCTATCCATCTTTTTGTTCTGCCTTCTCGTTCTTTAGTTTACGCATTGCCATAAGTAAATCATCAACGGTTATGAGATAACCCTTGCTTTTATTCGGTGGAATCTCACAAGTAATCTCACGACCAAACTCTTTGATTGCATACAACACATGCGATGTAGGTACCATAAGTACACCCTGTTCAAGTACGAACGCCCAGTAGTCTGCCTCAGTTACCATCACGCCCGATGCTTCCCACGATTGGGACTTCAAGTACCAGCACTCAACCTCTATGTAAAGATTGTTAGTGACCCACCATTTTCTATCTCGCTTTACTTCTACCTTTTTGCCTTGGGTTAATAGTTCTTCAACTAACTGTTCACCCTTGCGCCCGTATCCAAAGTCCAAATCAAATGATGAGTTCTTCGCCACTGTTTAAACACCTACTCGTTTGCGTAATCCCTCTGCTCCTTCAGCAAGGAACACATCGTTAACATCGCAGTTATCAGGCATGAACACGGGGAATACATTGTCCAATTCTCGTGAGATAGTCTTAGCCATCTCCTTACCTGCGTTGTCACCATCACAAAACAACATAATCTTTTCCCAGTCAGCAAGGACACGGGAGTAAAACGGTTTCCAGTTGTTGGCTCCAGGGAGTCCAACTGCAGCGAACCCAACCTGCGTTGCAATCATTGTGTCTAGTTCACCTTCACAAATCACAAGCATGTCAGCATCTTTATCCAATGCTTGAACATTAAAAATGTGCGTGCTTGCCCCTGGTCTTGATAAATATTTTGGTCCACTATCATTGTTTAAACTACGGAAACGGATGTCAACTACACCTGATGGAGTTAAGTAAGGGATAGCCAACTTACCAAGGTAAGGCTCATGCCCTGCTTCAGGATTCGCCACGAAGCCGAGGCGGAACATACGCGCTGTCGCCTCTGTTATACCGCGACCCGTCAGATACGGCAGGGCTTCGCTTAGGTTTCCTTCGTAGTTCTCCGTTGCTTTCGCCAGTAATTCTCTCTGCGATTTTGAGAGCCTCGCCATAGGTAACTCCTTCTCGTTTCATAATAAGTGAATACACATCGCCTGCCATGTCGCAAGCAAAACATCTAAAGCCACCGTTGTCTATGTTTAAACGAGCCGACTTTACATGGTCATTGTGGAAGGCGCAACGCACTGATTGCCAACCTCCACGGTTGGTAGAGATTACAAATCCGTAGTGTTCAAGTACTTTAACGATGTCATGTTTAGAGGTTGGGGAGGACATCACTGAGTTTCTGAACGACATAGGCTTCACCCACTCCCTTGTTGCTTGCCTTGATAATTACCAATGGCGTAGGTGCAACGGCTAGTCGCTTAGCAACTCGGTAGTTCTCTGCTTCAATCTCTGCTTCTCGTATCCACCCACTCAAGTCAATGCGACCATCACGGCGTGGAGCCTTTGCTTCAACAACATAAACTCCATTAACTCCTGGAACATACACATCGCCTACATCATTGCGACCTGCACGAGGCAAACGCTGTGCGTTTAAACCTTGCTCCATGAACCAATCGGCTAGGTCAATCTCCCATGCTGCGCCTCTACGCTTGTTGCTCTTTTGCTGACTCACGCTCTCTCCTTTCGGATGCTTCAACTGCTGCCCAAAATAGGTTGTAGTACGCCTCGTCAAATGAAAAACGCTTCATGTGTTTAGCAAGTACACCAGTGTGGGCATGTACGGTTATGCCCGCAGCCTTGACCTTACGGAAGAAGGCAATGTCCTCACCAATAAACTTCTCTCCACGCTCGTTGTTTTCACCAAACCAAAAGTCATCTGGAAACTTCTCGTTTAAACGAGCCAGTACAGATTTATGCATCAGCACCAAACCCATGCCTGCATTGTCAACCTTTACTATTTGGTTCTTAGGTAAAGGATGTAAGTACTGAACCTCATACTCATTGCCAGTTTCATTAAAGACACATGGCATAGGCTGCATGAGTGAGCCTTCCATGTTCTTACTAATGAAATAAACACCGCTTACAACAGGGCGGGCAATCTTGTCAGCCGTATCCCATAGGGTCTTGAGCATCTCTTTGGTTAACACGATGTCAGAGTCCACCCATAATGCCCAGTCAGTGTTGACCTTTTGCCACATCTCTATGGCTGCTTGGCGTTGGCGTGCAATCTGATTACCCTGAACACGGATAGCGTTGTTGATAGGAACGCCTATGGTTGGTCCATGAATAATGGAGTAAACCAATCCTTCGGTAAACTTTCCATCTGTCATGCCGTTGTCGCACCAAATGATAGATAAAGTTTCTTTATTACTATGCGCCATGGTTGTGCATCCTTTTCTCGGAGCGGTCAATAATGGTCATTGCGTTCTCGGCTAACTCTTTAAAGTTCTCCGACATGAGAATTAGTTTTTCGGCGACTTCTTCTCTGCACTCTCCTCCGTGTTCTTCCCTGAGATGAGCAGCAAGTTGCGCCACATAGTCAGCAAACTGGAGTGACTCAAGCCAGATTGCAGATGGGTTGAAGATTTTGTTTGTTGCTTCATCAACATATTCCACAAAGTTTGGAAGTTCATTGAGCAGAGTTTCCTTCAACTCCTTCGGAAGTTTCGCCTGCTGGATTGCCTCCTCCACCATCTCTGGTGTAATTGACTGTTCCCCCCGAAAGAAGTGTTTTGTATTCCTCATCTGTGAGTTCCTTGAATTGCCCCGTTTCCTTCTTCCGCCAAACATAAGTTCTCCATCCCACTGTCCAAGTAAAATTCTTAGGTAAAAACATTAACTGCGCTTTCATGTCTGTAATCAGTGTCTTGGTAGGCACAACTACATCTTGGCTATCTATGGAACCAGCAAGGCTACCTTCATTACCAACCTCGGTTAGTTCCCAATCAGAATTCGTCATAATCATCCTCGCTTTCGTAATTATCAAAATCAATTACAACATCTATAACAGCCATGGCAACGATGATTGCTACGCTACTAATTATTGCAAACGCAGCAACGATAGTAAGTAAGGTTTTCATGGTGCTACCAAATCCTTAATCTGCATACTGGCAGGGTCATAAGCAAGCCACACTGGTGTGGCACCAGTTGCATCAGCAGGTCCGTATCGGTTCTTAACCGCACACACACCCATTGAAGCAATCTGTCCGTGGACTGTGAGTATTAACGAAGGGGTCTGAGCGACCTTGCCGTGCAGCGATGAACGCGGAGGACAAGGATTGCCATTGACACCTTCACTGGTGTGGTGACATACAACAACAGCAGCGCCAGTATCTCTAGCCCACCATTTAAGTTCACGCATAAGTGTGCGTAATCCGCCCCACTCATCTTGTCCGTCAATGGTTACATCTACTGCGTTGTCAAGCACGATAAGTTCAACATCTCTACCTAAGCGCTCGCGGGCTGCAAGTACTGCATCCTCTACATCTTTAAGTGAAGGCGCTGAATCAAACTCCCACATGATGTGGTCAGCAGGCTTGAGCATTTGTGCTGCCCACTCTCTATCTGCTTCCATCATTGGTTCTACTTCGGCTTGTGTTCTGCCAGTTAACATCGCAAGCAAACGCAAACTCATGGTGTGTGAGTGTGTATCTGCTGAGATGTACAGCGTTGGTACTTGCACATGCACTGCAAGTGACAGAGCAAGTGTTGATTTGCCAGCCCCTGGAGGACCAGCAATCATGCTTACCTCGCCCCGTCTAAACGCTATTTGCTGCTCAAGCAGAGAGCGCCACACTGTTGGCAGTGTCGCACCCCCTGCTGATGCAGTACGAATAGCGCGGGATAAGAGGCGCATTGTTTATACAGTCACCTTGTACTGGCATGCCTGACCCTGTGGCTTAGGGCAAGCGTAGAACGCCTTGTATGGGCGACCAGTTGACTTAGCAATACCTGCTGGTACGAAGCGCATTGCTCCGCCACCGCAAGAGCAATCAGGTGCGCCTGCTGCTGGTGCTGCTTGTACTGGGCGTGGTGCTGCAGTTGTACCTTGGACTGGTACTGAGTTAGGGAAAGCATCCTTGATAACTGCCATACCTTCAACAGTTTTCTCAAGGTCAACAAGCGCAGCAAGGCGCTGTGTTAGTTGGTCAAGTAGTAAATCAAGTTCAGCACCATCGGTGGCACGAAGGTTAATCAACATGCCATCTTTCTTGGTCTTGAAGTTGATTTGGATTGGTGAGTTTTCACTCATTGTCATCTCCTAGTTCGGGGTATTTGTGTGATTCGGAACCATTAACTGCATAGCATGCGTGATTGACAGAACATGTACCGCACATAAATCCTGGCTGTGGGATAAAGATGTTGTTGTCTACCGCAGTCTTAAAGCCCTTAACCTGTGAGGCTAAGCGCCGTTCAGTGTAGTGTGATAGGTCTACTGGTTCAGTTAACTCACCAGTACGAGCCATGAAATACGCACCCTTAACAGGGCGAATACCCATAGCCTTATCGCACATAATCGCGTATGTGCCTAATTGGGTATAGGTAACTGGTGGCTTGCTTGAAGTCTTGATGTCAACGACTACAAGTTCCCCATCGGGTGAAACCATAAGTCGGTCAAGAAAGCCCTTCATTAGGACTCCACCAATTTCTACATTGAGTTCAGTTTCAATGGCTGCTTCGCCACCTGATAGCAGGTATGGCTGGTACCCACTGTCTTGTCTAAACTGAATCCAAAAATCCACCATCTTGGGTCCATTGTCCAACCACCATGATGCATCCTCTTTGTTGGGATACGCCTTAGTAGCCCTGCCACCAGCACGGAACGGCATGCCGTTGTCAGCAAGACGATAGTTCTCCTCCCATCGTGCAGTGAATACTGCAGTAGGGTCAAAATCACCCATAAGGGGCGGGATTGAATCGTATATTTCTGTTGCCTCGTGTAGAGATTTACCCCCTACAAGCCAGTAGGATGGGTTCTCAGGCACTTTTTGTATGCGGGTAAGATAGAACGACCAGCCACAGTTGAGCCATGTAGACATGGCGCTATGGGAGATGTAACCTTTCCCAGTCTTTTCTTCAAGTGTCATTTATTCTCCTTTGCAATAGAGGAGTTTACATACACCTCGCTCCTCTATTCTGCGACACGCCGTGAGAACTACACACTTGTAATTAAAAAATCATTATACTCCTGTTCGTGCAGAACGGGTTAAGTGTATGTGTATGCTGAAGCGTAAGCGGAAGCAGACCGTAGTTAAGCATAGTTATCGTGGTATTCCCACTCATGTATGTCCTTGTGGTTCTCAAGTTATTAAAGTCGCGTGCATATTTGAGGATGGCGAGATTGTATTGTGGTTTACCGAAGCAGAGTGCGCATTATGTGGCGCTGAATTGACAGCCCCAACTCCACTTGATAGAGTCTAATTGCTACAGTATTTGGGGAAGTGCTGTAGCGCAGTAAAACTACATATCGGATAAATGCAAAAAAGCCCCCGCTATCAAGATTTCTCTTAATGGCGGGGGTTCTTTTGTTTAAACAGTATTAAGTTATTTAGTTCTTCCGAACTCTCCAGCAGATGGGTCTAGCCACTTCAACACTGGACCAAGGAAGCCTGCAAGGGCAGCCATGCCTAGTGTTTTGATGTCTGTTTCACCAGCGAGGTAGAGTGCGATTGCAGCAGATGCTGCAGCACGGAACCAGGTCAGCGAGATTTGCTTTAGTGTTTCCATTAGTTACCTTTCTTGCCATGTACTTTGCAGCAGGTACATACAGGTACCACAATGGTACCTTTTGCCACCTTTTTCTTGGGCGTTCCGCCAATGGCTTCAGCCACTATCTGCTTAGTTAGGCTTGGTTGATTTCTCCACCAGAACCAAGGGCTGGTATCACCAGCAAACTCTGGTTTGATGGAAACATGGAGGTGTTTTGTGTGCGGATTACTACCCGTATACTTTCTATCACCTTGCTTTGCGAATTTTTTTGACCAGATTTTTCCATTGAATATGAGATACTCAACTCGGTCATCTTCTTTGAGGCGCTGAAAGATGTCTGCGCAATCAATACCACTTTTTGGGTCATGAGTTAAGTCTACCGCAAGACCTGTATTATGGTCTGAATCAGGACTTTGTTTTAAATGTGCAATGGAAGGGAGTAACCCGTCTGAGGCTTTCTTCCGTAGCGGGGCAAGGGCAGTCGCCTGGCGTAGCATGGCAATGGCAGCAGGGCTGGCAGACTTGGCAACCTTGGGTTTCATCTTTCACTTCCTCAATACTTCTTTGACTAAATCAGTTAACAGGTCAACTTTATGCTCAAGGTTATTCACCTTGTCTTTCAGACTTGACCCACCATTGGGCTTGAGTTCCGACAGATAATGTTTGGTTAGATGCTTAACACCCATGGCTAGTGCGCCAACAAGGGTGGTTACGGACACGGCTAAAGCAGCCCAATCAGCAGGAGTCATGTTTCTATCCTTAAATGTTTAAACGACAGTGCGAGCGGTAATCTGGAGAATTCCACCGTAGCCTGAGAAGTTACCGCTAGGTGGTGTAGTGCGGGTGAAGGACACCTGCTCAATCACTGCTTCAATAGGTTCTCCATCAGCAGTGAAATCTTGGATGATGATAGTTTCGCCTTGGGCTTCCATAGCCTCTAGCGCTTGGAGTCTACCGAGTGCATAACCTTGGAATCCCATAAGGTTCTTATTGCGGTCACGCTCCGAATCAAAACAAAAGACAGGGATTTGAATAACACGAGCGCGGGTAGGAGTAGGCAAAGCCTTAACAGAGTAACCATAAATAACAGCACCAGTCGTGGCACTTGTATCGTTACGATTGAGGCGGAATTTAAACTGCGCTTCAACATCAACATCTTCAAAAACCGATGAGAGGTCGTAGTCATAATCAGTTGTACTCCCTTGCGTTACAGTACGGAAGGCTGTGTCTGTTCCGTCAAGTACACGGAAGATGTCAATGTCGCCTTCTAATGTTCCTTCAGTGCGTAGTTTTAAACGCTTCCATGCTTTGTTCTCAAGGGTTTCGTAACGGATAATACCTGTGGTGATTTCACCTGACTCAACTAAATCTGCATCATCTTCAATCCAAAGACCTGAGTTTTCTACAGTAAATGCTTTGCGCCCAGTAGGAGTTGTGGCTACAGCCCACACACTGCCAGTAGTTTCAGGAGCGTATACATCCTTAGCCCAAGCGTACCCACCTGATTGCAATGGCTGACCTAAGTTGATGCGAACTAATCCTGAGTAACCACCTACATAAGCCTTAACTCCTGCATAAACAAACTCATTGCGAGCAGTAAAGGCATACACATTTCCAGTAACAGGAACAACTATTGGTCCATAGGACAGGTTGGCATTGTCATCTGCAATGGCTACACGCACACCCTGATTAGTTCCTAGTACAACAAAGGCACCGAGGTAGCCATACATTGCTGTCATAGTTTCACCACGAGGTAGTTGCAGCACGCTAGTCATGGTAGTTAATGAGCCAGAACTATCTACCGTAATTTTGTATGCGGTACCTTCATCACCTGAATAACCGCCCACATAGATAGCAGCAGAGGCTTCTGTTACGGCAGTAAAGGTAAATCCAATAGGCAAAGTAGTTGAACCATTGACCGCAGTAAGTGTGCTGAGGTTGATGGTTGCGCCTGTATTGCGGGGTAGTTCATACACAAAAGTATTCTTGTTTACATCAGTGTATGCAAGGATGAAGCGTTGCTTTACAAATCCAATAACTGCACTTGCTGCATTGGCTGAGTTGATTGCATAGTCCTGATGTAGTGCAGGTGTTGCTTCATCAAAAGAATAACGCCATACTTTTGTAGGTGTAACTAGCATCAAGTCATTACCACCCATAGCACCATACAAAATGGTTTCTGTAATTTGGGTGTTATTGATAATTGTAGTTTCTGCTCCATCAGATACTCTAACGCGTAGTACGCGGATAGATTCAGTAGATGCACCAGTTACCTTAATAAGGTAGTCAACTCCACCAATAGTGGTTGAGAAAACTCCAGCACGAGATGATGAACCTTCCTGCAATGCGCAAGACTTGAGCAAAGATATTTTTCCTGGAGTCCAAGGGTCAATACCTACGGAGTCATAGTATCTAAAGCGTGCTTCATCAAGGGTTCCAACGATTGGTTCTTGATACAAAGAGCCAGTGCCAAGATGAAATGATGACTGGCTTCTAATCCAGTAGCCAGAGCCAGAGAGTGATTGCTCACCTGGGTCGCGTAGTTGGTCTACACGGGCAGTTCTAAACTCTGCAGTCTGACGGCGATAAGGAGTGTTGTCTGTTATCGCTGCAATGAATGGCATACCGCCAATAGCGAAATCAAACTTGTATGTGGTTGGGTCATAGTAGGTTGAGATGCGACCCGATAAGTCTATGATTACGCGTTCAGATATATCGGGTGGTCTGCTGTCTGCCATGCTTCTCCTTAAATACGAGTATTTCGGCTATGTCAATATGGTCATCTATGGTGCGATGTATGTCTGCTACTTCATAAAGCAGCATGGTTTAAACAGGGACTTATCATTGTCCCCTACTTTCGTTATTCTGTTGCTGATGCTTCTACTGCAAGTCTTGCTTCACGCATTGCAGTATTTTCTTCAGAGATACCTAGTGCATATAAATCATCAAGAGTTGGGTCAGTAAATACTGTACCATTCCAAGTTGAAAACATTACTGGTTTGTTATTACCAACCCATACTGCATCATCAAAACCTTGTTCTTGCGCTATACGGTCAGCAAGTTCTTCATTTTGTGATGCAAATACAGAAATATTCATAACACGATTGTTTTTCAAAAATACATAGTGTTGTTCCATTATTATCTCCTATGACCAATAAGTAATTCGGCAGTAACCTGACCCACCATTGCCGCCAGCATATGCGTTTGTGCTGTTGTGTCCAGCACCACCACCGCCACCACCAGTATTAGCGGTGCCATTGCCACCTGCTGCTCCTATTGAGCCGTTTCCGCCACCTGAAGCACCTCGCCCTGGAGCATCGTTTCCAGAACCAGAACCAGCACCCCCGCCGCCACCAAATCCATTAAATCCAACACCACCAGAACTAGCGGTAGACCCATTGGTATTAAACGCATTTCCGCCAGCACCACCCTGTGTTCCTTTGCCACCTAATATATTTGCTGGTCTGTTGTAGTTATCTGTTGGTGTAACACAGGTTTGTCCTGCACCACCACCACCGCCGCCGTGACCTCCATTTGAAGCACCGCCACCACCACCGCATCCACCTGCTAATCCAGAAGCACCTTCATTTCCTCCACCGCCACCGCCTTCTGCTGTGAGCAAAGAACCAAAAGTTGAATTAGAGCCATTAGAACCAGGATTGTTACCTGCAGCGCCACCATTTCCGCCACCGCCAATAGTTACGGTATATGAAGTTCCAGGAGTTACTGTAAGACTTCTGTTTAATACTGCGCCTCCTCCTCCACCACCTGCGCCATAAATAACACCACTGGCTTTGCCACCGCCGCCTCCACCGCCAGCAACAAGTAAACACTCAACGGTTGTTACATTTGCAGGAGCAGTCCAAGTTCCAGTAGTAGTAAATTCAACAACTTTTTGTGTTAATGCTGCAGCGCTTGCTGCAGGAAATACTGAGATACCCATAGTTACGCTATCTCCACTCCGCTAATGTGGAAGTCAACCGATGTAGATGAGGCGCTTCCAGCGATTATCTGTGTTGCTGGTACTACCTGCTTTAGGTCAAAGAAGGCAGAAGTATTGGCAGCGATAGATACGCTACCTAGTAGGTCAATGCTATTGATAGTCATTGATGCAGTTACTGCAGCCGTAGTCGGATTACAGATAACAATGTTAGTCACGACAGCAGTGCTGCCTGACGGGGTTGTGTATAGGGTTGTGCTTGTAGTTGCTGCTGCTGTACGAGCGAGTACTTTACTTACTGTAGCCATTAGTTACTACATACCTTCCTGTGAGTTAGGGTTTTCTAGCCAACGCAGGTAGCGTTGATAGTCTGAGTTAGCAGGGTCGTTAGGAATAAAACTTAATGACCCGTCTGCATTAGTTCTTTCAACATATTTGTTGCCAGATTCTGTTGTGTATTCTTTATACATTATAACTCCGAACTTAAATCAAAGTATTTATTGGAACCATTTCCATTCATAATAACACCTTGCCCTGCGGTTAAACCTGATGCAACCGTCACATCAAATCTTGCATTTGTCGTTGTTGCTGAATCCAGCGTAAATGCTGTTGCTGTGGCTACGCTTGCTCCAGAATATCGGACTCTAAAATCTCCCGCCGTTACCGATAGCGTTGGAGCAACTCTCATATCTGGATAACTATATGCGTATAAGGCTTTTGTAGTGCTATCGCAAAAACCAGAAACACCATCGTTGATATAGTTTCTCTTGAAATATCTAGTGCACGCAGCAAGTTCACCCTGCAAAGTTCCGCCAGCACGACTAAATGGTGTGGCTACTGAGCCAATCTCTAGTTGGACACCAGTGATTTCAAAGTAGTCATTAGCCCCTGCTGTGCCAGTAGGTGTGTAGCGGAAGTAAGGAGCAAACTCCGTTACATTGCCATTCAAAGTTACGCTTGCCGAAAATCTTTGCCAAGTCGTAGTGAGAACCATGCTTGTTGAAATAGGAGCAGCAACGCCTGTATATCCAACATTTACCTGTTGGTCTGTTCCAGTTCCCGTATATAGTTCTGCGCTTAGTAAATTGCCAGATGCTGAAAAGTTAGCACCTGCTCTTGCGTAAAAAGACATAGTAATGGTGCGACCAGCATAGGGAATTGTATTAGCAGTTTCTATTGAACTGTTAAAATAAATAATATCAGTTGCCGTATTTCCACTAGTTCTTTGCACTCTAGCGCAATATTGAATAAATGGCAAGTTGGTTGTATCGCTTGTTGTCTGGCGTGAAATTGTGTAACCAGTAACCGCTCGTAAAGAAACCCATCTATCAGCCGTATAGTTTGCGCCAGTTGTAGGAGTAAGTGAGGTTCCGCGCTGCCAAATGTCAAATGCGCCATTGATGACTACATTTTTACCAGCAACTACAGGAGCAACCGCACCACCAGAGTTATCTTGTGTATCTGCTACATCTCTACTTCGTGTCATTAGTTACCTCCAAGGAGTAGTCGTGCTTCATCTTCTGTAATGCCTAGTTTGTCAAGCAGGGCTTGGCGTGCAGTTTGTTTTGCTTCTAGTTCTGCTTTTTTAATTTGCTCCTGGGCAACACTATCAGCATAAACTTTTTCAAATTCACTTACTTCTTCAGGCGATAATTCAATTTCAATTACTTCGCCAGTTTCAACATTATGCTCTATTCTAAACATTTTATGCACCCCATAGTATGTAAGTTCCAGCAGACCAGTTTCCGCCACCATTTAGTAAAACTAAACTTGATACGGCTTCACTAACAGCAAATACGCCTTTTTGTAAAAATGCTCTATTAGTTCCAGTGTAACTGCGGTTAATTAAATCCCAATCAGTAAAACCAGTAGTTTTGCAATTTGTTAACTTTAATGCTGATATTTGTGCATTAACAGTTCTATCTATTGGGTCAGTAGATAAATAAATATTATCTAGATTTGAATAGTAAGGTTGCCACGAAGTAGCATCGTAGTAAATTTGATAAGTCTTATAGTTAGAAGTATTATTATTATTTATTCTTACAAATGGATACCCGTTAGCAGTTGAATTAGTATAATCATACATAACTAATAATAATTCAGAATATGAACTAAGACCTGAAATTGTTACTGAAGCGCCAGATAAAGTGCCAGTAGCAATCTGTGCTAAATTTCCTGCTCCAGAAGTAGCCCACTTTAATCCTGTGGCAGTACTGGAGTCAGCAGTAAGAACTGTATTATTAGCACCTACGGCAAGGCGGGCTGGCACATCTGCACTAGTAGCAGTAACCAAGTCACCTTTAGCATCTACCAAAGTATTACTAATAGCATTGGTTACGCTAAAGGCGTTGACTGTCCATACAGTAGCAATGTCGTTAGCGGTAAGAGCGCTTAGTCCAGTAATGGTTGTACCAGTGGTAGCGGTGTAGTCCACGCCACGCTTCTGTAGCACACCGTTAATGAATAGCAACTCCTGACCTACAGTGTAGGAAAGTGCTTGGCTGTTATCATCATTACCAGAGAGAGATGTTTCACCACCTGATGCAGTCTTTACCCAAGTAGTAATAGTAGATGATGTTGCTGCTTGACCTTGAGTGCCAAGTCCAGCAACGGTATCCCAAGAGGAACCGTTATATCTTTTAACTGCCATATTAGTATGCTCCCATTATTACCATAGTAGTGAGGTCTACTTCAGAACCTGATTCATCAATCCATACATCGCCAGTTGTAGGTGAGGTTGGAGTTGTTGTACCGACATAGACTCTCTTTCCAGGGTCAGCATCGGTAACTGTAATAGGAGAAACAATCACAGTTCCAGTAGTTGCTGTGCTGGTTCCCATACCAGTAAAGTCAATATAATCGTAAGTAGCAGGCGCACCGCCATCAATCTTGACTTGGCTTCCACCTGATGGTGCAGCAATCCACTCAAGTCCAGTAGCAGTTGCACTTGCTACAGATAGCAGATAACCATTGGTTGATGCGACTGTAAGAATTGCAGAACTATCTGCACCTGTTCCAACAATTAAATCGCCCTTGGCGTTTGTATCAAGTCCAAGAGTTACGCTGCCTGATGTGCCTCCACCTTGGAGTCCATTGCCCGCAACAACTGCGGTTATATCTCCAGTAGATGTAAAGACTTGCCACGATGATGTGCCACTGTTCCAGACATACATGTTGCCATCTGTGGTGTTGTAATAGATAACACCTGCGGTAAGTGGGTTGCCATCATTGTCTACTGTTGGTGGTGTTGACTTTGGACCAAGGTAGCGGTCATCAAATGAGTCCCATGCAGTTTCAGCACTTGTCGCAGAAGTTGCAGCACTAGCAGCAGATGTTGCTGCTGCGGTTGCACTATTGGCTGCTGAGGTAGCAGAAGTGGCTGCATTAGTTGCTGATGTAGCAGCAGCACTTGCTGAGTTAGAAGCACTTGTTGCGCTTGTCGCTGCAGCACTGGCAGAGTTTGCTGCACTTGTTGCAGAGGTAGCAGCAGCACTAGCGCTATTGGCTGAGGCTGTTGCACTGTTGGCTGCGCTTGTGGCTGAGGTTGCTGCAGCAGTTGCTGAGTTAGCAGCGTTTGCTTCACTTGAAGCAGCAGCCGTTGCACTGTTAGCAGCACTGGTTGCATAACTTGCAATGGTTGCTACAGAGGCTGCAGCAGCAGTTGCAGAAGCAGCAGCGCTGGTTGCTGATGTGGCTGCAGCAGTGGCGCTTGCAGCAGCGCTTGTAGCGCTGGTAGCAGCAGCCGTGGCTGAGGCAGCAGCAGAGGTTGCGCTAGTTGCAGCAGCCGATGCACTTGTTGCTGAGGCAGTAGCGCTATTAGCAGATGCTGTAGCGCTGTTTGCTGCAGATGTAGCACTTGTTGCAGCAGCAGTAGCACTGGCTGCAGCAGATGCAGCAGAGATTGAAGCCTGTGTTGCATCTTCAAAAATAGTGTCTACATAAATCTTTGGAACAGCCGATGAGGTTGTCATGCCAACACTGGATAGACCAGTAATAACTGGTGAGCCAGAGATGGTTGGGCTTACGAAAGTAGCAGCAGATGCTGTGAATGAACCAGTCAATGTGCTTGATACAATCGTAGATGAAGTAACTGTTGAACTTGTTACTGTGGCTGATGTAAATGTACCGCCAGTAAATGTTGCACTGGTTGCAGTAAATGCACCAGTTACAGTACCGCTTGAGTAAACCTTATTGGTAAGAGTCTGAGCCTTGGTAGTACCAACGATAACACCATCACCAGTAGCAATACCGTGAACATGTGTTTGGTTAGCAGCAACTAAGATTGCTTCATCAATGTCATAGCCACGAGCAGCAATGTGGTTTTCTGATTCACGGAAGTCACGACCAGATACACCATGGCGAACCACCGCACCAGCAGAGTGGGCTACAGCCTGTGTATTGTCAGAGCCACGAGTTACAGTAAGAGTTGTGCTTGTACCGCTTGTGACTGTAATGACTTCTTCTTTAGAAGTGTCAGGGTCAACGATGAGCGTATACGGAAATGATGTCGGAAATCCGCTAATGGATGCGACAATAAATGATGTGTATGACTGCCCCTGCGACTGTGCGGGGATAGATGCTTGGAGCGAGGTTTCTACTGCGGTTGAGGAGTAGTACCGCGCTGGTGAGCCTGGGTCGCCTGCTGCCATTTTCTACCTTATCTCTGATAGTGCGAACGGATTGGATGTTGACGGCGTTGGTTATTCGCCACTTCGTTTAAACGCTGCTGATAAATGTTGTACAAGAATCTGGCTGCGTTCTGCCCTGAACCATTTGGGCGCACGCCATCAAGGATGTCTGCTGCTGCAGACTGAGGACCAAGGCGTGAAGGGTCCAAGAACGAAATCATGCGGAAGGCTGCGCCATAGATGGCAACATCCTCCGAATAAGATGGGAAGCCTGTTACTGTTTCATAAACATCAGCATCATTAACAAGTGCTGTTGGGCGCTTGCTGTATGACACATGCACGGTTTGTCCAGGAACAATCTCTGAATAGATAGATAGGCTCTTTGTGGTAGCAAAGGCATCTGAGTCTGCAACTCTGTCTAGTTGCCATGCACGAGATGGGAACCACTCTTTGGATGGACCTACTGTTGAGTAAGTTACAGATAAAACATTTTGTACTGCAGCAGGAATCTCATAAGAATACTGTGCTGCTACATAATCAAAGTCATAGGTACCTACGGCAAAGATGCTTGGGTACATAGCATTGATGGTGTCGTTTATGGCGTTCTTAATCTCTTGCCGTGGGAACAGTGGTGCCATTGTTACTTTGGCATTGCTTGTGTGAGCAGCAGCAGTTGTGCCACGCTGCGCTCTACCCCATGGAGCAAGGTTTAGAGTATTGGCTACATTGTCTGTAGAGTTAACGAATACAATTTCATCGTCAATCTGTACATAACCACGCCCAATAACCGAAGCATCATAAACGCTTAGGGTTGTTGCTGTGCTAGTAGCGTTGCTAACTAGCCAAGTAGCAGGCTCTGTGTTCTCTGTATAGCCATGCAATACAGCCTCAACACGGTCTGCTAGTTGTCCGAAAGTACTCATAGGTCAATGCTCCTTAATGCAACCACGGCTGATAATCCAGAGGTGCCAGCAAGTTCATTGCAGATGGCGTTTAAACCTTTGTAGTCATTTGGTTGGCGTGTAGAACTAGCCTTGTAATTGAGGGCAGCAATGAGTCCTTTGCCAGTAGTTCCAGCCCATGCATTAGCAGCACCCTGTGGTGCCTCATAGACCGTATAAATGGGATATGTACCGCCATTGGCTAGACGGTTAAGTTCACCCGTAAGTGTGCTTCCTGCTGCTCCTGTTGCCATTACTTGCCTTTCTTCTTAGCCTTGCGAGCCACTGCTGCGTTATCTACTAGGTTCGGATACTTCCGACCCGCAGCCTTTGCACGAGCCTTGGCAGCAGCCTTCTGTGCAGAAGTAAGTTTTGTAGATTTCTGCTTTGGATTCTTCTTGTCCCAAAATGCTTTACCTTTCACCACTTCACCTTGTCTGCCCAATACGCTGCACTCATCTTGCCTTTAGCAATGTTCTTTGCATGACGGGCTTTAAATGATTTCTGTCGCTTTGTGGGCTGTCTATCGCCTGTTACACCTTGTTGACCAAAACGAATGGTCTTTACTTGGCTACCTTCTTTTGCTACCACCACATGTGATTTAGTTGGGTGGCTTGGTGTGCGCTTTGGTTTATTAAAACCAGATACGCCAGCCCTCGCTAGGCGAGGGTCGCGCTTACTTCTTTTTTCCGCCACGCTTAGCAGCCTTTTTCTTAGCCATGCCTGCCTCGCTCATAGCGATAGCAACGGCTTGCTTCTTAGAGGTTACTTTTGAGCCAGCGCTTGACTTGAGAGTTCCGCGCTTGTATTCGCCCATTACTTTGCCAACTTTCTTGGCTGCTGCTTTTTTCTTCATTAGTCGTAATCCTCCATGTCGTTTTCTTCCATCTTGTACATAGGGGTTTCGCCAATACGGATAATTGGTTTGTTGTAAATGGCTACATTAGGAGCCTTTGGTAGTTCTGTAGGGGTTCTGCCACCAACACCGTAAGGTGTGACAGTTCCGAAGCAGTTGCACTCAATGCACATTATTCTTCATCCTCATCTTCGTAGATGTCCTCATCTTCAATAGTGGGAGAGGGCAGTCCCCACAACGGCTCTGGAACAATGGGTTCAATCGTCATCATCTTCCTCCAGCATCCGCTTAATCTCATCCTCAGAAGGTGACTTGTATGACACCCAACTTGGATAAGAGTCTTTATCTATTACAAAAGCCATGGCTACATCAGATTTAAAGCCTGACTTGAGCAAGGCGTGGTAGTACTCATTGAGCCAAATACAGTACATTTCCAGTTCTGTATACGACTCATCCTTGACTGTGCGCACACGCTTTACTGGTTGTTTTTTTCTTGGTGGTTTGCGAGCAGCCATGATTCCTCCCTATGCTCCGAACGCCTTGCCTGTTTCATTTGAAATTCGTACTGCTTCTTGAACCTTCTTCATGCTGGTTCCTGCTGGCTGTATGCCCTGAGCGCGGGCATCTCTATATGCCTGTAATTCTTTATCCCATTTCTTTGAGGATACCTTTAGATTAGAGTTAGCATCTCCTGTATTCATTACAAGAGTTCCTAACTTGCAACCAAAGCAACCCTCAACAAACTCTGGATGGGTTTGTTTTTGATGTAGGTTCATGCTGGTGTTATGTACTCTCCGTAGCCTTGCGCTGTTAGCGCATCGGCTGTCTGTTGTGTAATCAGAGTTGAGGTACCGCCTGGGTAATACTCCTCGGCAGTGTTTGTCAGAATCTGACTTGGGTATCTGTATGAGGAATACACACCGTTTAAACGCAAGACTGAGATACCACGGGCTATCTTGTAGCGAGCAAAGAGGATGTTATCTCCTGCTGGAGTTTCATCTACCGTAGGGGTAGTGAAGTAATACATTGACATTAAGCCTCCTAATGGACTCACCCCGAAGGGGCAGACTTTTCAAATATGCCTGCCCCTCAGAGTCAATCAACTACAGAGCAGCGATTGAAGAACCAGTTTCAATGCGGTATAGCGCCTCATTGCGGTAGATGCTCCATCCGAGAACACCGTACCAACCGATTGGGCGGAAACGCATCAACTTATCAGTGACTGGACCGATAACAACATTTGGCTCCTGTGATACTGCCTCAGCCAATGCCTGCTTACCGCAGAGGATTGTTGAGAATACGCGAGTTACAGGAGTTACAGTTACAACAGTAGTTGCAGAAACTGCACCAGTGTTAGCGGTGTCAACAGTGAAAGTTGTTGTTGAACCTGAAGTTGAGATTGCAGTAATCTTGGCACCTGAAGCGATACCAGTTCCAGCAATCTTGTCGCCTACCTCTGCACGAGTTGCAATGACTGCAGAAGAAGCAACACCGAAGGTGAAGCCTGCTGATACACCAGCAACAGTTACTGTTGTGGTTGCAAGAGCGGTCTGGTCAGCACCTGACTTAGCAGAGTACATGCGTGGGTTTTCAATGTAGAAAGCACCTTCATAAGTTCCGATGGAACCAGCAAACAAGTTGCCAAGTGATGCATCGGTATGTAGGTGAGATTCACGCCAGCCAACAGAGCCTGTTTCGGCACGGAGGTCGTGTGATACTTCTGGGTGAATACCGACCCAGTAAAGGCTTCCAGCGCGTGGAACAGCCTTGTTTGAGCGGAGTTTAGCAACAGCCTTGCGAAGGTCAGCAGAATCAATAGTGTCTGATGCTGTGATTGTTGCGGTTGATGTGCGTGTTCCACCGTAGATAACATTTGTACCCTGGACAAGGACATTTTGTGCCACTGTGTCTAGTGAGTCTGCCATGTTGTAAGCGATGATGTCTGCAACAGCAGGGTCAACATCTGATAGTGAGAACAACTGTAGTTTACGGGTAACAAGTGATGCATTTCCGTACTCGTTTAGAGTTACTGAAACTGTATCAACATTGTTCAAAGCAACTGCATCTACATCTGTAGTTTCAGAGAGAGTAGAAGTTGCTGCTGCCAAGTCGTTGTAAAGTGAGAATACAACGGAGTTGCCTGGCATAGCCTGTTGTACAGGCTTCTTATCCGCAACAGCACGAATCATCGGCTGAGCGCGGAGGGCAAATTCAACATAACGGTCATACGCTGTCTTGACTAGACCAGCGAGCGCCGAGGTGTCTGTATATGCCATGTAGGTTCACCTCCTGGTGATTGGTTGATGTATGGGTTGTTTATTGCAATCCAAGGAGTGCGTCTAAATCCTCACGAGTTTTGGCTCCTGCAATCTTTGCAAACGCATCTTCATCAACATCTGGCGCAGTGCCAGTTGCTACGAGATTGTTGATTCTTGCTTGTGCCGCAACTTCTGGATTCTTTTGTGCAGGCTTTTCCTCAGATGGAGTTTGGATTCCAAATACATCGCCGTATTCATTTACCCACTGTGTAATAGATTCTTCAGAAGAATCAATATCTTGTGGGATAAATGCAGCAATCTTTGGGTTTAATCCCTTAGCCTGTAGTACATCCTTGACAGTACGCTGACGAGTCTGAGTTTTCAGACCGCTCAACTCCTGTTCTAGTTCTTTCGCACGCTTTTCTAGCGCACGGTTTACTTTGCGGAGTTGTCCGACAACATCAGTTGTGGTGTCGTCATCTTCGTCATCGTATTCATAATTGGTAGCCATCTACCTATCTCCCTTTTTCTAGTTGTATTCGCAATCCACAAGGCAGTTCGGGGAAACTACTTTGGCTATTGCTTCCAGACTTATACGCCCCCCTGGGCTGGTCGGTCAGGGTGGGGATTCTTATATTCCTACTTGCGTGGTTAGTGAAGCGCCAGTTAATCCACCTCTACCGCCGAAGCGTGAAGTTTCTCTGGCTGCTCTACGCTCAGATGCAAGTGCTTTATTTATGTCATCGCCAACGACTGCACCGATTGCTTCAAGGTCTGAATAAGACTGACCCTCAATCTGTGCTAGACGGCGTTGTGTATTAGCAAGTTGTCGTGCCTTCATAAATTCTGCTCGTAGCGCTCCGTATCCAGTTTCTCCAACTGCTGAGATAAGCGCTGCTGCTTGGTCGGTACCAACAATGTCACGACCAAAGCCTGCAAGTTGAGATGCTGCACCAATTTCGGAGATGCGGATTTGCTTCTTGATAATATCCATACCCTTGCTTGGGTTAAGTAGATAAGCGATAACTCCGCCTTGGTCTACCTCTGGATAGAAACTCTTAAATGCTGCAGTTACATCTGGGTTATCCTTAACCCGTGTAGCAGCAATGTTTACACGCTCCTCAAATTCACGAGGAGAAACTTCATTAGCAATGTACTTTCCAAGTTCAGTACGGCTACCAAGAACTGCCGTGTCTAAGCCATAGGCACGAAGTGTCTGTAGGTATCCCTTTTCATTGGAAATATAAGTAGCCTCAGATATTGCTCTACCTGCTGCTCTAAGTGTTTCCATGCCAGGAAAACGCATCTTGTAAGATTCACTCTTAGGAAGTTCCATCTTAATTTGGGAAACTGTATAATCTAACTTAATCATACGGTCTACTTCGTCAGCCAAATCTGCTAAACCTAGTTCACCAAGGGCTGCTTTAAAATCCTGTTGTGCTGTACGGCGAGCCTTAGTTTCAATGTCTGTTGCGGTTAGCGATGTGCTGTCACCTTTAGATTGAGCAATACCATTGATATATGTAGTACCGCCAAGAACGCCATTAAACGGATTGCCATTTAAAGTTAAAGGGTCGCCAGGTGTTCCGCTACCAGCATAGTTAGCGCCGTTGCCGTTTCCATTGTTATTGTTAGAAACTACCAATACGCCATTGCTATACTGCCTATTTCCATAGGTTCCAGTAAATGGCACACCATTGAGTGTTAGTGGGTCGCCAGTAGTTCCTGAACCTTTGTATACATTTCCTGTGTTATTGCTTCCAGGTGGAATAATAGGATTTCCAGTGGTGCCTTGACCAACAGTGTTAGCACCTACGGCGCTACCAAAGGTTGCTCCTGTTTTTCCACCAGTTGAGCGATTTTCTGCAGAGGCAGCCGTTGGAGAATCTACTGGAGTTTTGTATAACTTCCAAGAACCAGAACCTGCTCCACCAATCCATGAGTAATAGTAAACAAATTGACCATCAGCAGGAGGAGCCTCTGGGCGATTAGTTGGGTCAAGCATTGGGTTGCTTGCAGCACGCTCTTTAGCAGCATCAGCCATACGCTTTTCGCGTTCAGCCTTTAATTGAGCCATGCGTTCTTCTCTAGTTAATGCCATGATTACCCCGCAAATCCAAACATCTTAGCCAAGTCAAGTGCCATGCTGCTATAGGTTTCCTTTGCATTTCTTGTGTACTGCCACAATGGGTCTTGCTTTAGAGCCTTAGTAAAATCTGCAAATGTGCGAGCATTACCAGAATCCTTATCAAGGACTTTACCCATTAGGTCATCCCATGTAATGGCTGTGCTATCTACTTCAAGTAGACTTGCCATTTGGTTGCGGTAACTGCTTGTTACTTCATAAAGGCTACGCCCCGCACGGAGTGCTTCAGCAAATGGTTTATTCTGTGGAGCATCGTATGCCATTTGCTTAACGCTATTTACCCAGTACTGTGCATCTCTGCCATCTAGTGGGTCAAGCAATGAAGTGTTAATAGCCTTCTTCATGTTGTCATCAAGAGCAATGCCATACATGTAAGCCATCTGATTAACGCGGTCATAAGATGAACCGATGGTTCCGCCACCAGTAAAGATGAAGTCACCCTTAGTGGCTAACCAGTTTTCTAGTTGGTCATCAGTCCAGTTGTTCTGAATAGCCTGAAGCGCAACACCTTTAATGTAATCTGTGTTGTCAATAATCTTGCCAGTAACAGGGTCAACCTTTGTACGGGCAATACCCAAAGCCTCAAGTTTTGATGTAATTGAGTCAATGTTGTTCTTGACCTTTTCAGCAAACATACCAGCATTGCGTGGGTCTTTAGACTCAAGAAGAAACTGACGAAGGCTTGGCAATGTCTGTTGCCACCAAGCAGTGTTTTTGAGATTTTCCATAAAGGTTTTCTCATCCCACTTTTGTGCTTTAGCGGTAGCAAAAATGCGGTCTAGTTCAGCCTTTTGGTTTTTATCCTCAAGAGTGTCAAACACTGTACGAAGATAAGAAATCCAAAGTTGTTTGTCATCGGCAGTATTACCGCCTTTATCTCCATCGCCTGTGCCAGCGCCTGCGCTGCCTTTTGCACCAGCAGTAGATGCTGTAGTTACTTTTGGCTTGGTTGTACCAGTGCCAGTTTTCTGGTCTTTGTTTGGAGTAAGGGGCAGATTATCGGTAATATCTGGAACACCATCACCATCGGTATCCTTTGCCTTATCTGCAGTTCCTGTATCTCCAGCACCAAGTATATCTTCTTCAGCCTTCTTAATTCTATCTCTGGCTTTTTGTGCTGCTTCCTCATCGCCAAGTGCATTAGCGCGGTCTAAATCTTCTTGCGCTCTTGCCTTTGCTTTATTAGCAGCATCAACTTTTGCACCAGAACGCTTCTTATTAACCTCAGCATTTGCAGCATCAAATTGTTTTCTAAGTTCTTTAAGAGCAGCCTCAGCCTTTTTAAACTGCGCACTTCCTGGCTTGGCGCTTTTAATAATTTGTTCGTTCTGATAAATGGCACGACCAATGCGTGTAAGCGCTTGCTCTGGCG